>OLZW01000891.1_pt1 | contig 23937 bp, 17 predicted proteins | sample 1674281 | NCBI WGS metagenome assembly OLZW01 (sample SAMEA103958157, study PRJEB25191) | human gut metagenome | biome: human-associated habitat [ENVO:00009003]; feature: intestine environment [ENVO:2100002]; material: feces | place: Germany | collected 2013/2015
TATCTGACTGTTCCCGGCATTTTATTCTTTACTTACTCAGCGTCGTCTTTCTTCTCTTCCTTTGCCACTACTGCAATTCCGAGTTCCTCCAGCTGTTTTGCATCTACATGTCCCGGTGCTTCTGTCATCAGGTCAGATGCATCTTTTACCTTCGGGAACGCGATCACGTCACGGATGCTGTCCTGTTTTGCCATCAGCATAACCAGACGGTCAAGACCGTAAGCAAGTCCTGCGTGTGGCGGCACACCGTATTTAAATGCATTCAGAAGGAATCCGAACTGCTCCTGTGCCTGTTCCGGTGTGAATCCAAGTACTTCAAACATTTTACTCTGGATCTCCTGGTTGAAGATACGGACACTTCCGCCTCCGATCTCGTTACCATTCAGAACGATGTCATATGCTTTTGCACGGACTCTTCCCGGATCACTGTCGATGTACTGAAGGTCTTCTTCCATCGGCATGGTAAACGGATGATGCATTGCTGTGAAACGGTTCTGTTCATCACTCCACTCAAGAAGCGGGAATTCTGTGATCCACAGGAATTTGTATTCATTCTTATCAAGGAGTTCCATCTGGCGTGCCAGTTCCAGTCTGAGTGCACCAAGAACATCCCATACAACTTTATTCTTATCTGCCGCAAAGAGAAGAAGGTCTCCATTCTCTCCAGCCATCGCTTTAATCAGCGCTGCTGTCTCTTCTTCCGTCATGAATTTTGAGAAAGAAGATTTGACAGTTCCGTCTTCATGGATTGCAATATAAGCAAGTCCCTTTGCTCCATAACCTTTTGCAAAATCAACCAGCTTGTCGATCTTCTTTCTGGCCATGCCACCCTGGCCTTTTGCGTTGATACCACGGACAGTTCCGCCTGCTTCAATCGCATTCTTAAATACAACAAATTCGCTGTCTTTGACAGTCTCTGTCACATTAACCAGCTCCATGCCGAAACGGATATCCGGTTTATCAGAACCGAATCTGTCCATTGCTTCCTGCCAGGTCATTCTCTGGATCGGGAGCTGTACATCGATATCCAGTACATCTTTGAACAGATGTGCAAGCAGTCTCTCATTGATATCAATGACATCATCAACATCTACAAAAGAAAGTTCCATATCCATCTGTGTAAATTCCGGCTGACGGTCTGCACGAAGGTCTTCATCACGGAAACATTTTACGATCTGGAAATATCGGTCATATCCGGAGCACATCAGCAGCTGTTTGAAGATCTGCGGTGACTGCGGAAGTGCATAGAAGCTTCCCGGATGAATACGGCTCGGTACCAGGTAATCTCTTGCACCTTCCGGTGTACTCTTGATCAGGAACGGTGTCTCGATCTCAAGGAATCCTTCTTTTGCCATGAACTGACGTGCGAGGGTAGCCACACGGCTTCTCATCATCAGGTTTCTCTGGATGTCCGGTCTTCTAAGATCGAGGAAACGGTATTTCAGACGTACTTCCTCTTTTGTCTTGGAATTCTCTTCGATTGGGAACGGAGGTGTCTCAGATTCAGATAAAATTCTGAGTTCTTCCGGTTTGATCTCAATCGCACCTGTTGCAAGATTTTCATTAACTGCACCGGAACGTTTTTCAACAGTTCCCACGATTGCTACAACAAACTCACTTCTAAGCTTTGCTGCCTTCTCAAGAAGCGCTTTATCTGTACTTCCCTCTTCAAAAACAACCTGGATCAGTCCGGAACGGTCACGTACATCTACAAAAACCAGTCCACCTTTATTTCTGTTCTTCTGTACCCATCCCATAATGGTTACTTTTTCACCGATGTTTGCCTCTGAAAGCTCTGCACACCGATGTGTTCTTTTCAGTCCTGTCATTGACTCTGCCATTCTAATTTATCCTCCTGCGTTTCTCTTTCCTTATAAATCCATAACGGAATCTTTGTAGCAGTCTGTGATATCTTCATATCCTTCTGCGATCAGCTGATCCTTCTGGAATTTCTTGTTTTTCTTCATATTGACCACCAGAACCTGTTTCCCGGCTGCGCGGTCAGCTTTTGCCATCTCAAGTACCTTGAGGATGCCTTCCTTGTGCATATTCTTTTCAAGAAGATATGCTTTTTTCTGGCGCTTGGAAGGAATCTCATATCCATTTTCCAGAAGCAGCATGACAATACGCTCAAATCCGATTGAGAATCCACATGCCGGTGTGTCCTGCCCTGTGAATTTACCGATCATCTTATCGTAACGTCCGCCACCTGCAACAGAGCCGCCAAATTCATCCATCGTTACTTCAAAAATGGTTCCTGTATAGTAAGATTGTCCACGTACCAGCGTCGGATCAAATTTTACTTTGAAATCTGCCTCTTTTGCACTTTCTACGCTGGAAATGATCATTTCCATGCTGTCAGCTGTCTTCTCATCAAGGAATCCTGCCAGCTTTTCTTTGCAGAAACGGATTCCATCAACATCCGGGTTGATCTCATCAAAGAGTCCAAGATAAGTATCTACATTTTCTTTTGTATAACCCATCTCAACCAGTTCTTCGCCTACGCCTTCTTTGCCGATCTTATCCATCTTATCAAGGATGATAAATACTTCGTCGAAATCTTCTTCCTTAAATCCACTGAATGCAGCCATCGCCTTTAAGATATTACGGTCATTGATACATACCGTAAAATTGTGGAAATCCATCTTTCCAAGCATGGTCGTAGTTGCAAGGATCAGTTCGATCTCTGCAAGATTACCCGGCTCACCTAAAATATCGATATCGCACTGCATGAACTGACGGAAACGTCCTCTCTGTGGACGGTCTGCTCTCCATACATTGCCAATCTGAAGTGCCTTAAACGGTGACGGCAGTTCATTTGCATGATTTGCATAGTATCTTGCAAGTGGAACTGTCAGGTCATAACGAAGTCCTCCGTCTACCAGATCGATCTCTTCTTTTGCCTCAGCAATTTTCAGTTTTTCCCCTCTCTTCAGAATCTTGAAGATCAGTTTTTCATTGTCGCCACCCTGTTTGCTGCACAGGTTCTCAATGTGTTCCACACACGGTGTCTCTATGGAAGTAAATCCAAATGTCTTATAGGTATCCTTGATCATCTGGATCACATAATCTCTGATTTCCATTTCTTTCGGGAGCATGTCTTTCATGCCGGTAACCGGTTTTTTCTTTAATGCCATAACCATTCTCCTTTTCGCTCTATCATCTCATCGATACGGGAAATATATTCTCCCACATCTCTGACATTTTCTATTCTTATCAGATTCGTCATCCGCCCGTTTTTACTTCCGGGCGCCGGAATCTCATACGGAAGCACCACCTTAGTCGATGCGCCTGCACCGGCAGCAACGATGGACTGCTTTTCCTCCATAATCAGTATATTGTAAATTCCCGCTTTGTCAACCTTTGCGTAACCTACATTTTCAAAATTTCCTGCAATATTTTTCTGTCTGTAGAGATAATACGGATAAAGTCCCATCTCACCGGCCGCCTTACGTGCCATATCGATCATCTCTTCCAGCTCTCTTGCCATCTGTTTGTAATTTTGTTTTTCTGCGCTTGCAGCCCGTTCGCGTGTCAGTCTCGAACCATGTTTCATTGCAAGTGCATGGACCGTCAAACTATCCGGTGCAAGCTCTTTGATCTGACGAAGAGTATCTTCCATCTCCTCCGGATGTTCTCCCGGAAGACCTGCGATCAGATCCATATTGATATTGTCGAATCCCAGTTCTCTTGCCAGATGGAAAATGCGGACTACATCTTCCACTGTGTGACGTCTTCCGATCACATCCAGTGTCTTCTGCTGCATGGTCTGTGGATTGATGGAAATTCTGCCAACTCCATGCTTTCGGATCACTCGCAGCTTGTCCTCAGTAATACTGTCCGGTCTTCCGGCTTCGATCGTATATTCTTTCAGATGTTCAAAGGAAAAATGTTCTTCCAGGAAACTCAAAACCCGATCCATCTGCTGTGCACTCAGGGTTGTCGGCGTACCGCCTCCCATATAAATCGCATTAAGATGCTTTTCTTTTGAAACCTCTGCAATGAATGCAAGCTCTTTTAAAAGTGCATCTACATATTCATCCATCCGGTCCTGCCATTTTGCAACCGGATAAGAAGTAAAGGAGCAGTAACTGCAGGTTGTCGGGCAGAACGGAATTCCGATATAAAGACTGTATCCATTTTCATAATCCAGCTTGTCAAGCTGGGCTTTTTCCCGCTTTGCAATCTCGATACCTAGCATTGCTTTTTTCTCGCTTACCACATAGGTATCATGCATATACCGGATGATTTCTTCCTCAGAAGAACCTTCTTCCAGTCTTTCCATGATCATCTTTGTGGGGCGGACACCTGTCATATTCCCCCATGCATGTTCTTCTCCGATCTTTTTGACCAGGGTCTGATATAATTTTTTATTGATATAACGCTTTTGTTCTCTTTTTTCGCTGATGTCTGCGATTTCAGCCTCCCTGCAATGAAAAAAGGTCCACCGGACCTTTTTATCACATGCCTGCTCTTCCAGATCTGGTTCCTCTTCTGCGGTCATTTCGATCAGAAGTTCCTGTTCTGGATCTACCTTCTGGCTGATCTCGGCATCAGGAAGAAATGACTTTACGATATGATACATGTCGTAGGTGAAACGTTCATTCTTACAGCTGATCCGAATCATTTCTCTGCTCCTCTATACATACGGGTTGTTCACTTTTTCGTTGCCAATCGTTGTTGCGCCCATATGTCCCGGGAATACCTTTGTTTCATCCGGAAGCAGGAACAACTTTTCCTTGATCGAACGAATCAGTGCAGAAGTGCTGCTGGTTGCAAAATCACTTCTTCCGACTGAACAACAGAACAATGTATCTCCACTGAAAAGTACTCCCTCTTTTTCTACATAGTAGGATACGCCGCCCTGGGTATGTCCCGGTGTATGGATCACCCGGAAATCTTCTCCGATCAGATGAAGCACATCTCCATCATGGATCACGTCTCCCCCCGGGTAGCTATAGCCATTTGTATATACCGTTGACTCATTCATAGACGGTGTGTGAAGAAGCTCCAGATCAGATTCTTCTACGTAAACCGGCATTTCACCATACCGGTCGATCACTTTATCGATTCCCATGATATGATCAAAATGCGCATGAGTCAGAAGAATTGCCTTAATTACAAGCTCTTCCTCTTCGATATAACCGATCATCGCTTTTGACAGGTTTGCCGGATCAACGATCACGGTCTCTTTTGTTTCTTCATTAGTAACAATGTAACAATTGGTACTGATAATTCCTGTTACAAATTTTTCGATTTTCATTTCTTTTTACCCCACTGCTCGTTCTATATCCAGCACGCCGACGATCTGCCGGAGCTTTCCAATCACTTTTCCAAGCTCCTCTCTTCCCCGGACAATAAATCCGGCTTCGATTGTTGCTGTTCCCTGTTTGCTGGTTCTTACATTCATAGACTTCACATCAATATTCATCTCCGTGAACACCTTAGACATATCCATCAGAAGTCCCTGCCTGTCATTTGCATACATCTTGATCTCAGCCAGATAGCTTCCGGTATCTGTACCTTCCTCCGGTTTTTCCCATTCTGCCGGGATCAGACGCACCCTTTCCGCTTCTGACAGATGAATGATATTGACACAGTCCGTCCGGTGGATCGACATTCCGCGTCCGCGGGTGATAAAGCCAACGATCTCATCTCCCGGCACCGGATTGCAGCATCTGGAAAAACGCACTGCCATATCGTCGATTCCCTTGACCACGATACCACTCTTGGATCTGGTGATATGCACCTTGTTCTTTGCCGCTTCCGCAACCTTTTCCAGAACACTTTCGTCGGTCAGTTCTTTTCGGTGATCCTTACTGTATTCTTCTGCAAGACGGTTGACGATCTGCCCTTCCTTCAATCCGCCATGTCCAAGTGCTGCAAGGATCGAATCCCAGTCCTTAAAGCCGTACTTTTCCTGCACGATCTGCATATATTTCAGTTTCATCAGATCCGAGAGTACAAATCCTTTTGCCTTACAGTACGCGGCGAGCATTTCCTTACCACGTACAATATTTTCTTCTTTGAATTCTTTCTTAAACCACTGGTTGATCTTGTTCTTCGCCTGGGTACTCTTGACGATACTCAGCCAGTCACGGCTCGGTCCTTTGGAGTTCTGCGAAGTCAGGATCTCGATTCGGTCCCCGTTCTGGATCTTGTAATCGATATTGACCAGCTTGCCATTGACTCTGGCACCTACCATCTTGTTGCCGACCGCAGTATGGATCGCATAGGCAAAGTCAACCGGCGTAGAACCGTTCGGCAGGTTCTTGACATCTCCGTTCGGTGTAAAGCAGTATACATCCTCTGCAAATAGATCCAGGTCTCCTTTCAGAAGATTAAGAAATTCCCGGTTGTCTGACATGTCTCGCTGCCATTCCAGGATCTGACGAAGCCAGCTCAGTTTCTCTTCTTCCTTCGCTTCAACGCTCTTCTTTCCATCTTCAGACTCTTTATATTTCCAGTGTGCCGCAATACCGTATTCAGCAGTTTTATGCATCTCTTTTGTACGGATCTGGATCTCAAACGGCTGACCGATCGAACTCATCAGAGTCGTATGCAGAGACTGGTACATATTTGCCTTCGGCATTGCGATATAATCTTTAAAACGTCCCGGTACCGGTGTATACATCTCATGGATAACTCCAAGCGCCGCATAACAGTCTTTTACAGAATCTACGATAATACGGACTGCAAACAGATCATATATCTGATCCACCGTCTTATCCTGGTTCACCATCTTCTTATAAATGCTGAAGAAATGCTTCACACGTCCGTTCACTTCTGCATCAATGTTCGCATTCTTCATATGCGTGGAAACCTCATCCACGATCTGCTGGACAAATTCTTCCCTTTCCGTTTTTCTTGCATTGATCTGCTTTACCAGATCGTTAAAAACCTCCGGCTGGGAATATTTGAGCGCCAGGTCATCAAGCTCTGTCTTGATCTTGGAAATACCAAGCCGTTGTGCGATCGGAGCATAGATATCCATGGTTTCTTTTGCTTTTTCCAACTGCTTCTCCGGTCGCATATACTGCAGGGTACGCATATTGTGCAGACGGTCGGCAAGCTTGATGATGATAACACGGATATCTTTTGCCATCGCAAGGAACATCTTACGAAGATTCTCAGCTTGGACCTCCAGCTTATCCGCTGAATAGGAAAGCTGTCCTAGCTTTGTGACACCGTCTACCAGAAGAGCCACCTCATCTCCGAATTCCTGACGGATTTCTTCGTCCGTCATCACCGTGTCTTCTACCACATCATGAAGGATGCCGGCAACGATCGTCTCTTTGTCCATCTCCAGTTGTGCCAGAATGATTCCTACCCACAGAGGATGGATAATATACTCTTCTCCGGATTTCCGTGTCTGACCTTTGTGCGCATTTCTTGCAATGTGATATGCTTTTTCGATCATAGAGACGTCCGCCGAAGGATGGTACTTTCTGACTCGCTCGATCAGACTTTTATAGAGCAGTTCCGGATTCTGATAATCTTCCACATCCTTTACCGCATGACCATCTACGATCTCCAGTTTTTTATGTGTTGGTTCGATCAGCATCTCCTGCTGGATTCCGATATCGTCTGCCATAGCCTTCCCTTCTTTCTCATTAGTTTCCCGGATACTGGATTACGGAATCTACTTTGTATCCTTTCAGTTTTTCCCGTCCTTTTAATCCCATCAGTTCGATCAGGCAGAGAACTTCTACAACCTCACCGCCAAGTCCTTCGATCAGTTTGATCATTGCTTCTGCCGTACCGCCTGTTGCCATCAGGTCATCTACGATCACAACCTTGTCTCCCGGTTTGATCGAACGCTTGTGGATCTCGATCTCTGCACTTCCATATTCCAAATCATACTTGATCGATGCTGTCTCGCAAGGAAGCTTTCCTTTTTTACGAATCGGCACAAATGCTTTTTGCAGATTATATGCAATCGGCATTCCAAAAATAAATCCTCTGGACTCCGGTCCGATCACGATGTTGAAATCCATGCCTTCAAGCTTATCCTGCAGTTCCCGAATGGAAAGCTGAAGCCCTTCCGGATCTTCAAGAATGCTGGTTACATCTCTGAAAATAATTCCTTTTTCCGGATAATCCGGAATGCTGACAACATATTCTTCAAGTTTTTTCATCTTTCTTCTCCACCTTACCTACAAATATATGCAATATCTATTAGTATAGCATAAAATTGCTGTTTTTCAAATTATTTATAATTTTGGATCACAATCTGTGGCGTACGGACTCCCTGATACTCATTGATATCAGGATAATAGGTAAATGCCATAACAATTCCATGCCCATGTCCGCGCAGCAGACACTCACAGGCAATATCTCCAAATTTTTCACGCACATATTCCACAAAGGTATTCACATCTCCAAAATACATGGCATCCATCCTTGTACCGTGAAGATCCTTCACCTGCAACTTCAGCACATTTTTATTCTTGCCAAGGATTCTCGCACTTTCCACCTGTACCTGTCTTTCTGCAAAGACCGGACGTGCATTTCCTTTGCCAAATGGTTCCAGAACCGCAAGCTCTCCGATAAATTTTTCATTGACACATTCAAACGGGAGCTGCATATCTATGGCAATCTTTTCATTCAGATCCTCTGGTGTGATCCCGGATTTTTCGTTAATCTCCTTACGGAACTGTTCCAGATTCTCCTCCGGCATGGAGAGACCTGCCGCCATCTTATGCCCGCCAAATTTTGACAACAGATGCTTTACCCGGTTCAGTCCTTCATACATGTGCCAGGTCTCGATCGATCTTCCTGAGCCCTTTAAACCTTCCGCGCCCTTCGTCAGCACAAAGACCGGACGGTAATATTTTTCCCGGATCCTTCCTGCCACGATCCCGGCAAGGCTTTCATGACATTCCGGCAGGTAGACCACCAGCACGTCTGCATCCTTAAGTTCACTGTTCTCCACCTGGATAAACGCCTCTTCTACCGCCTGCGCCGTCATATCCTTCCGGCTGTCATTGAGTGCTTTCAGATCACCTGCCAGCAGATCCGCCTCCGCCACTTTCTTTGCCTCCAGAAGCTCCAGGGCACGCTTTGCTGTATCCAGTCTTCCACTGGCATTCATACACGGACCGATCACAAATCCAATGTGATACGGAGACAGCTTATCTACATTCACACCAGTACATCCCATCAGCGCCTTCAGTCCCAGATTCTCCGTCCGTTTCAGCATATCCAGTCCCTGTTTAACGAAAATACGGTTTTCGTCCACCAGATCCATAACATCACCGATCGTTGCGATTGCCACATTTTCCATCAGATAGTCTGCATCTTCCGCATCTTTTCCCATGGCTTCCATCAGAGCCTCCACCAGCTTGTAAGCAACCGCAGCCCCGCACAGCCCTTTGAACGGATAAGTACAGTCCTCCTGCTTCGGATCCACAACCGCATCTGCCTCCGGCAGAATATATCTTCGTCCCGCACCAATTTCCGTATACGGGACCTCATGATGATCCGTCACCACAATCGTCATTCCCATACTTTTTGCATAGGCGATCTCCTCTGCCGCCGCAATCCCGTTATCACAGGTAACGATCGTATCCACGTCGGCCTCCAGCGCCCGGTCGATCAGGTTCCGGTTCAGACCATACCCGTCCTTCATACGATCCGGAATGTCACTGTCCACATCAGCTCCGAGCATCCGGAATCCCTCCAGAAGAATATAGGTCGACTGGATTCCATCAATATCATAGTCTCCGATGATCCTGATTTTTGCATTTTCTTTTATCTTTTCTCCAAGAACCGCTACTGCCTTGTCCATATCCTTCATCAGCATTCCATCGTACAGATCGGCGATCGTACCGTTTAAATATTTCTCGATCGCATCATCCCCGATCACATCCCGGTTTCTTATCAGGGAAGCCACTCGCGGGCTGATATGGAATTTCTCACTGATATGCTGAAAATCCGCTCCTTTTCTCAGAAGTACCCAGTTCTCCATTTTCTCTTTTCCTTTCTTTGGTAGTCAGATAATACAAAGATGCCGGAGGATTCTCCCCCGACACCTCATTTTCTGTCAGTTATTTCTTTTTCGCTGCTTTTTTGCCGCCGATTTTTGTTTTCATTACATACCATAATGCACCGGTGATACATACAGATGAATATCCGCCACCTGCAATACCAACCATAAGAGGTGCTGCAAATTCTTTAATAGAGCTTACACCCATGATATAAAGAACCGCTACCATGACAAATGTAGTAAATGTTGTGTAAATACTTCTTGTCAGTGTATAAGTGATACTTCTGTTTACAAGCGCTTTCAGATCATCGTTTCTCTTCATGACCCGAAGCTCTTCACGGATACGGTCGAAAATAACGATCGTCGCATTGATAGAATATCCAAGGATTGTCAGCATACATGCGATAAATGTATTACCGACAGATGTTCTTGCAAGTGCATAGAATGTAAGCACAAATAACAAATCGTGTAAAAGAGCAAGAACCGCACTTGATGCGAAACGTACATCTTTGAACCGGAACCAGATATAGATCAGCATACAGATCGCTGAAATGATAACTGCAATGATCGCATCCTGTCTCATCTCGGAGCTTACCGTAGAACTGATATTTTCTGCTGTAATTGTCGATGTGTCTACACCAAATTTATCAGCAAGCGCATTGTTAAGTGCTTCTCTTTCGTCAAGATTCAGCGTCTGTGTCTTGATGATGATCTGATTGCTGTCTTTTACTTTCTGTGCCTGTACATTGTGATCTCCGGTCACATCTTCTACAACCGGAACGATCTTTGAATCAATCTCTTTGATCGAGTAATCTTTATCAAATGTTACGGTTGTAGCCGTACCGCCCTTGAATTCCAGGCTGTAGTTCAGCGCACCTTCACCTTTTCCCGACTGGACTCCCATTGTCACAAAACCTGCTGCGATCACAGCAATTGATATTGCAAAGAAAATGGCTTTCTTTCCGAGGAAGTCGATAATTTTTCTTTCTTTTTTGAATTTCTTCGCATAAAATTTCACATCACGAAGACCAATCGCATACAGAGAGAAAATGATGATCCTGGTAATAACAAGTGCCGTAAACATTGACACAACAATACCAAGTGCCAGTGTCTGTGCAAATCCTTTTACAGAACCTGAACCCTTGAACCAGAGAATAGCTGCAGCGATCAGAGTTGTTACGTTACCGTCAACGATCGCAGACATTGCTTTGTGGAAACCATTCTTCAGGGAAGTCTTAACACTGATACCTGTTGTCACTTCTTCACGCACACGGGCGAAAATGATAACGTTGGCATCCACCGCCATACCGATTCCAAGAATAATACCTGCAATACCCGGAAGGGTAAGCGTGATATTGAATGCATTTAAAAGCACCAGGATCAGTCCTGTATAGATCAGAAGTGCAAGACCTGCTGCAAGTCCCGGAAGCAGATATACGAAGCACATAAATACGAAGATGATGGCAAGTCCGATGGCACCAGCCATTAAGCTTGTACTGATTGCTTCTTCTCCGAGCTGTGCAGCTACTACATTAGAGCGAAGTTCTTCCAGTTCCAGAGAAAGTCCACCGATTCGGATGGTAGCTGCAAGATTGTCTGCTTCTTCATAGCTTGACATCCCTGTGATAACGGCTTCTCCGCCTTCGATCGCCTGATTAACTCTTGGTGAACTGATTGTCTGTCCATCATAAATAATGGAAATCTGTTTTCCTACATTTGCTGCTGTTGCTTCTGCAAATTTGGTTGTTCCTTCTTTGGTAAGCTGCAGGGCAACTACATATTCTTTATTCTTAGTCGTAGAGTTTTCCTGCGTCTGGGCCTCTGCATTTTTAACATCTGTTCCTTCAAGAACGGTGTTGCCATCTGCATCCTGAAATACCAGTGATCCAGGTTTTCCAAGTTCTTCCAGTACCTTATTCGCATCTGATACGCCCGGGATCTCAATATTGATCCGGTCGTCTCCTTCCTGATATACACTCGCCTCTGTGCTGTACTGCTCTACACGCTTCTGTAACTTGTAGATCGTATCCTTCATATCTTCTGCTGAAGGATTCTTGTCTTTTGCCTGATAAGTGATGCTGACACCACCTGCAAGGTCAAGACCAAGATTGATATTTCTTGCAGAACCTGTGTGGGAGGAACCAAATCCCTGCCAGCAGGTAAATCCAAGAAGTCCTAAAAGTGCAGCAATCAGAACAAGGCTTACTATTCCTTTACTCTTCTTCATGTCCAAGTCCCTTTCTTAGTTTTCGTCTGCCATTGCAGCCTTTATCATAATCGCGCATTCCACGCGCTTACGTTCCATCTCACAGCCCAGATCATAAGAATCATTTAATCCGTCTGCATACTTGTATGCGTTTGCCATACACCCGCCACTGCAGTAGAATCTTGCAAAACATTTCTTGCATTTTTCTTTGGTATATACATTGCAGCAACGGAACTCATCTGCGATCTCCGGTCTTGTAATTCCTTCGTTTACATTTCCCATCAGGAAATTTTCATCACCTACAAACTGATGACACGGATAGAAATCTCCCCATGGAGTAACAGCAAGGTATTCTGTTCCCGAACCACATCCGGACAGACGTTTGTACAGACAAGGTCCTCCTTCCAGGTCGATCATAAAGTGGAAGAAATTGAATCCTTCTCCCTTTTTGTCTTTCTCAATGATATATCTTGCAAGCTTGTCATACTCATCAAAGATCTGCGGAAGATCTTCTTCACGGATTGCATACGGATCAGATTCATCCCCGACAACCGGTTCGATCGACATCTGCTTGAAGCCAAGCTCTGCAAAATGCTTTACATCCTCTGAAAAATCCAGATTGTTTCTGGTAAATGTTCCGCGGATATAGTAGCGCTCCTGATTACGTGAATCAGCAAGCTTCTGGAACTTCGGTACGATCAGATCATAGCTTCCCTTTCCATTTCTGAACGGACGCATTCTGTCATTGACTTCTTTACGTCCGTCAAGACTGATGACTACATTGTCCATTTCTTTATTGATAAACTCCTGGATATCATCATTCAGAAGTACACCATTCGTAGTTACAGTAAAACGGAAGTGCTTGTCATGAAGCTTTTCCTGCTCTCTTCCGTATGCCACCAGGTCTTTGACAACCTGCCAGTTCATCAGCGGCTCCCCGCCAAAGAAATCAACTTCCAGATTTCTTCTTGTTCCGGAATTGGCAATCAGGAAATCCAGGGCTTTCTTACCAACTTCATAAGTCATAAGTGCTCTTCTTCCGTGATACTCTCCTTCTTCTGCAAAACAGTATTTGCAGGCAAGATTGCAGTCGTGTGCGATATGCAGGCAGAGTGCCTTCACAACCGTCTTACGCTTGATAACCTCCCCGATAAAAGGTTCATATGTATCAACAACAAAAAGCTGTCCGTTTGCAGTCAGCTCTGTCACATCATCCAATATATCTCTAAGTTCTTCTTCGGAATATTTCCCTTCCAGCTCATCTTTCAGCTGGTTCCATGTACTTTCTTCTTTCAGCGTCTGCACTGTCTGATTCTCGTTCATACGGTTCAGACATGCAATAACTTCGTACCCCGGCTCGTCCACTACATGAACGCATCCGCTGTTGACATCAAGTACAATATTATATCCATTGTTCTGGTACTGATGAATCACAACCGGTACCCCTTTCTATCCTTATTTTTCAAATTTTTCCTCATACGTCAAATGACAGCGGCTTTAAAGCCGCTGCCTGCTTGTCATACTTATTCACTACACTTACAAATATCTCTTATTTGCTGTGTTCGCAAGTCTGATTTCCTACTGTACAAGAAGTCTTGCATGCTGACTGACAGGATGTCTGGCATTCTCCGCATCCGCCCTTCTTTACTGTATTGTTCAGAGTCTGTGTATTCAATGTTTTAATGTGTTTCATTGTAATATCCTCCTTCTTTGCTCATTATGTGATACAGTATAGCACATTTTCCAGCTTACCGTCAACGCAAAAATCCAATCTAAAACTAATGACAGGAGGTATTTTCCCTAGAATTTGCTGCCTCCGCCACCGTGAGTTCTTCCTGATGAAGAAGTATGTGTACTGCTGCCGCCGGAAGAGCTCTTCTTTTCTTTCGCCGTTTTCGAAGTCGTTTCATAAAGGAACATATCTCTGCTTTCTGTAATATCCAGACTATCGTCTTTTACATAGCTGCCTGCCGCTGACTGGAAACGCACTGTTTTAAGCTGTGCCTTCATCCTGCCGACAATGATAAGTGACAGAACAACTCCTACCCCAAGGGAGATCAAAATCCAGATTGGGGATAATGGCTCCTTTGGAAGACTTTTCCTGTCATACGGCTTTCCGTTTCTTGCCTGTGTAATGAATTCGTCACACAGCTCTGAAAAAGTCTGAAATGCCGAAAAATAATTTTCATCCTTCAGATCACTCGTCATTTCTTTTGAAATGTATTTGATCCCTGCATCGGTAAAAGCTGTGATTCCGTAACCACAGGTTGAAATATAACAGTCATTCTCTTCTCCCAGACTAATGAGAAGAAGGATTCCATCCTTATCCTGTCCATATCCGAAGTTTCCGTAATCATAAATATCATCGGCGTATTCTTGCACCGTTTTTTTATCCAGCGTATTTGTTGTCACAACGACAACATCCATTTTCTGTCGGATACTCAGTTCATCAAGTATGTCATTTAATTTTGCTTCCTCACTATCCGTCATAAGTCCCGCCATGTCCTGCACACGACAATAATCATTTGCAAATCCTTCTGCATCTTCGGCTGAAACCGAAAACGTCATCCCCAGGCAAAGGGCCAGAACAAGCAGAAGTGATATTATTTTCTTTTTCATTCCGTCACCCCCTAAAACAGTCCGAGAAAGTGCAGAAGTGTTGCTGCACCGTATGTTAATGCAGTGAACGCACCTGCCAGTACCAGTGTCCAACGGGTTGCTGTCGCCTTATCTACCGGCAGGTCGCCGACGAATTTTCCGGTCTGTCCGTTCATTGCAAATGTATATTTGTTACCATTCCATGTGGTATTTAAAAGCCACACCGGATATAAAGCATACTTGGCTTTTCCGCCATGGAACTGTACACTGGTATTTTCAGCTACTACAGTATCGTAACCAATGACTGTTTCGGCAAATGCCTGCTCCGTAGATTTTTTCACACGCTCATTCGCCCGGTCAATGCTTTCTTCTGCAGTCACATCATACTTATCTGCCAGGTAACCGGCAAGATAAGCCGTCTGGAAATCCACTGCCTCCCTACAGTTAAACGGTTCGATGGATTCCATCAGATCATCCGCCATTTTTGTAGAACCGTCTACCGGAACGTATTCAAATCCAACACTTCCGCCTCTGTGCACCATATAATAACTGGTCTGGGTATAATTGTAATCACTGTCACTCCAAGTACGGATCTTGGTTGCCTTATAACGGACCTTAGCGTCTACATCGGTATCAAATAGCCAGAACGGTACATAGACTCCTTTGATCTCGTCAATATGGTTCTGATCCTTAAAAATTTTCGGCAAAAAGCGTTTTCCGGTCAGGTGTTTTGTAAGCCCCGCCTTTGCCGCCTTTTTATCCAACTTAAACGGAATGACAAGGTCAGGCTTAAGGGCGCCCGAAAACTGCCCCATCATCACAACAGGGTTGCCGCAGAACGGACAGGAGGTGGCCGCCGTGTTTTCGTCACCTACAATTTCGCCGCCGCAGGACTTGCATACATAGGAGCGAAGTCCGTCTGCTTCTCCTTCCTGCCACTCGGCTCCGGCGGTGCTCTCCCAGCTCATATCATCCGACGCTTCATTCTTCAGCACGCTGTCATAATCGGCCAGTGTTTCCATTTCAAATTCCGTGTCACAAAAGGGACATTTCATTTTCTGGAGCGTGCTGTCAAAGGCTATCGCACCGCCGCAGCATGGGCATTTATATTCCTGCAAGGTTTGCATAGAAAAACTCCTTTCTAAAAAAGCATTGATCAAACGGTAAAAAAGTCGTTCAGAGGTTTATATTCAGACAGTATGGGTTTATCTTTGGTGGATTTTTATCTTCGCAAGGGAATAGAACGCATCGATCAACTCGGCGCCCGCATCTATCGGGGCATCTATCGAACTACCATCCTCGAATTCAAACGAAGTCCAGTATGTGGTTTCGTCAAGGGCGAATATGTCGTCATCCGGCGTCACCTCATACTGTTTAACTCTGGTAACGAGCTGTCGCTCTTTTACAATGCGGAGTATCTCCTCCGCAGCATCCTCTTCAATCCGCTGGTTTTCCGCTTCTGTGTGGCCTCCGCTGCGGTCGATTTCAGCATCAAATGAGAAGAGCCAAACACCCTCGTTTTTTTCAAGACAAAACGAGCAGGAAGATGAATAATCCATGCAGTTTCTGTGAATAGAGACGGCTGTAACCTCAACGCTTTCCGCTGATTTATAGTGCCTGTCGGCAAGCGCATAGAGATAGTCAAGCGCCCTGTCGCCGAGCCTCGTCTCCTTCTCTACACTGTTTCCGTCAGAGAAAGTCATACCAAAACTGCGCGCCGGTGCGTCTGATATATGGAAAATGCGTATCGGATTGCGATATTTGAAAAGTCTCTCTATCTCGCCGTCCTCACGGATGATCTGAAGAAAGCCCTGCGCATCTTCATCCGTTATCGGGAAAGAACTGAACGACGTATAATGGTCCTTATTACTCCCCACACGACAGCTTGCGGAGAAAACCCAGTTGTCTTCTTCCTTTCGCATGGCGAAAGAATACACGGGATTACTTTCCATACCGTAATAACCGGTATGAACCAAAACAATATCATCGATAGTGTATTTTTTGTTTCCGCCGCAGCCGAAAAGCCCCAACAGCAGTAACAGAATTGACACAATCGCTACCACCTTGTATACAATGTGTTTCATAATTTTATCGAAATGGATTGCCGCACTCCGGACAGAACTTCGGCGGTTTAATCCGGTATTCTATATCGGAGCCGCAAAACGATCAGCAGTGGTTTTCATCCGGATGATTTTTCATAATCTAATTGTTATTTCCTGTCGCTGTCATCAAAGATGTCACCGCATTCGGGACAGAACTTCGGCGGATTAGTCGGATCCTCCGGCTCCCAACCGCATTTATCGCAGCGGAAGAGCGGCGCGCCCTCGGGTTTTTTGGCACCGCAGTTCTGGCAGAATTTCCCCTTGTTCACCGCCCCACAGGAACAGGTCCAGCCATCCGTATCCACCGGCTTGGGAGAACCGCATTCAGGACAGAACTTGCCGGATGCCATATTACCGCAGGCGCATTTCCATTGTTCCATGCCGCTGCCGTTCTGCGGCTGCTGCACGGCAGGCTGAGGCTGTTGCTGACCCATGGCGAACAGGTTTTGTGTATTCATGCCGCCGCCTGCGTTCATTGCCATGCCCATTCCCATAAATCCGGTCATAGCGCCTGCTTCGTTAGAAGCTGCCGCTTTCATTGCATCCGCCTGTGCGCCAACAAGAGTAGCCGCCGCCATAGTCGGGTCGCGCATGATGGCCGTGCGCTGAGCCTGCTTGATCATCTCGGCGTCTTCTTCAGGCAGTGTGACGGAGCCCAATGCAATGCTGACGACTTTAAGACCGCGCAGTGCACCCCATTTTTCCGAAAGTGCCGTATTCATGGCATTTTCAAGATCAGTGTTGTGACTGACGATCTGATTGGGACGAAGCTCCAAATCGGAAAGCCTTCCAAACGCCGGCTGCAGGGCGCTGATAAACTCTGTTTTCAGCTGACCGTCCAGCTCGTCACGGGTATACTCCTGCTCCACGTTGCCGCAGACATTGGTATAGAACAGCAGCGGGTCTGCGATCTTATACGAATACACTCCGGAGCAGCGCACCGAAACATCCACATCCAATCCGATCTTTGAATCCACCACACGGAAGGGGATGGGGTTCGGCGTGCCGAATTTGTTATCGATAAGCTCTTTGGTGTTGAAATAGTAAACGCGCTGATCCTTGCCGGTGTCGCCGCCGTAGGTAAAGCGTTTGCCGATGGTTTTAAATGTCTCTACAATGCTCTCCCCGAGACTGCCGGCAAAAATAGACGGTTCGGTGGAGGTGTCATATGTAAATTCGCCGGGTTCGGCGCAAACCTCCACGATTTTGCCCTGTTCAACGATAATCATGCACTGACCGTCGGCCACGGCGATACCGGAACCGTTGGAGATGATGTTATCGTTTCCTTTTGTGTTGGAGGAGCGCCCGCTGACACGCTTCTGCCCTTTGGTAACAAGTACCTCCTTGGGCATAGACTCGCAATAGAAAAATTCCTTCCACTGATCGGCCAGCGTTCCTCCCAGTGCGCCGATACCTGCTTTAATAAGTCCCATGATCATGACTCCTTTCCTATATTAAAAATAATTTAGTTGTATATTTGCCGGCCTGTGCCGGTAACCTACGGTGTATTGCAGGGAAAAGGATATTCCTTTCCTGTTTCACTGCCAGCAAGATAGGCGCGCAGATCCGATTCGCTACTCTCACTGTTTACATAGCTGATAAAGGTAACGCATCTTACAGAATCGGATAACCAACCTCTCTCATTTATTCGGAACGATCATCGATCTGCTTCTTGAATTTGTGTATAACGGTGTCATTTTTCTCTTTTCTTTCCAGGGTCAGTTCATCAGAACCGACGGTAAATTCATAAGAGACATCCCAGACTTTATCATCGGCAAAATCTATGCTCACCGTGCCGTCCTTGATTTCGTACCTGAATTCGTATCTGCTCCGGGGAAGCTCCAGCGCTCCGCCGCCCTTACCGTCAAACACATAAGCGGTGGTGCCGTCCAGATCCCATTTTCCGCAAAGAGGATCCGTTCCGCCTCCGGAGCATCCTCTGACAATGAGGACGATTCCGATGATCAAAACGATCAGAGCGGCTGACAGGTAAAGCAGATACTTTTGCCTTTTGCGTCTGCTTTTCTTTCTTATTTTCGCCAGCCGAACGGGATCCGGCGGGTTCCTGCGCGGCGCCGGATTTGCAAATCGATCCGGTCGTGTTTTTTGTTCTTGGTTGTTCTTTTGCTGAAAGTTATCCATATTCACCCTCCGAAATAGAATCTTTACCCTTCCGAAAAGCGGTGACGCACGGATATTCTGTGATCATCGCCTTTCGGAAAGGGGCTTTTACAAGCCCGTTTCAAAAAGCAAGGTGCGGCGGCGAATATTGCCGCCGCACCTGCCAATGCTTTGTTTAGCATACAAAGAATGTGCTTATTTTGCGTTCATTTTTCTTTTTTTGCCCAAAAGGGTTATACCTGTTGCAGAACCGCTTGCAATCAGCAGAACGATCCACAGTGCAAGATTGCTGTTGTCGCCGGTCTGTGGTCCATTGTTATTGTCCGGAGTGGACGGTTCCGAAGGTTCGGACGGTTCCGAAGGTTCGGACGGCTCAACAGGTTTTTTAGCGTTATAGCTGTTGGTGAAGCTCACACCGTTCGGTCTGTTATCCTCGTCAGGCATTCCCTCTTCATCAAGGTAATAGATGTTCCAGAATTCAACGCCGTCACCGTTTTCATTGTAAATCGGCACCGCATAGAACTTGGTTTCATCATAGGTCCAGCCCTCTGCATCGCCCTTTACCTGACGGAAGATGAAGCCCTCGGAAAGGTTATCAGCATCGCCCTCCATGATTGTGAAGACAAAGACGCCCTCATAGGTCTTGGCACCGTTGGTCTCCAGCGTGCTTGTTATAAGCTCGTATTCCACCGGAGTGCCGAACTCTTCGGCCATGAATTTGAAGATCTCCTTGCCGGGATCCAGCTCGCCGGTCTTTTCTACGGTAAGCTTGAAGGGGAGTTCCACACGGATGGTGCCTTCCTCCAGCTGCGCCTCCATCTCATAGCCACATTCTACGCACAGAACGGGATAATCAAAGGTAGCGCCGTCCGGATGGTCGGGGGTATGAGCGGCTTCGTCAGCCTTGGCATCACAGCGTGTGCATGCGTGCCAGTGGTTGTGCTCGTCCTTGCTCCATGTGTCTGCCCAGTCGTGGCCGAGAGCGTCACCGTCGGTTGTGTGACATCTATTACAGGTCTTAGGATCGGTGCAGGTTGCATCCTTCCAGTCGTGACCCAGAGCCTCGCCTTCGGTTATGTGGCATCTATCACAGGTCTTAGGATCGGTGCAGGTTGCAGCTTTCCAGTCATGACCCAGAGCGTCGAGTTTAACCTCTTCTGCGGTGGTCGGCACAAGAGCATCGGCATCCTTGTAGAGCTTGCCGCAGCCGGTATCACCGCTGCACTTGTAGTGCTCAATGTTGCCGGGGGTGGTGCAGTCGGCTTCCACTCTGTCCACCTTGGTCAAGTGGTTGGCGCAGACATGGCCGGTAGCGGAAGTGATCACATAGCCGCAGTCGGTGCAGGTCTGAGGGGTTGTTTCCGTTGCGGGAGCACCCGGGTTGTGGGCACCTTCGCCATCCTTGGCATCGCAGCGTGTGCATGCGTGCCAGTGGTTGTCAGCGTTGCTGCTCCATTCGGTGGCCCAGTTGTGACCCAGGGCAGTGCCTTCGGTTTCTCCGCATCTGTCACAGGTCTTAGGTTCGGTGCAGGTGGCATCGATCCAGTCGTGACCGAGAGCGTCGCGTTTCACCTGATCCTCGGTGAGTTCCACAGCAGCGGTAGCATCCTCATAGAGCTTGCCGCAGAAGCACTTGTAGTGCTCAATGTTACCGGGGTTAGTGCAGTCGGCAAGCTTTTCTTCCACCTTGGTCAAATGGTTGGCGCAGACATGAGTGCGTTCATAGCCACAGATGTCGCAGATATCATCTGATCCGAAGTTATGAGCCTCTACGGTGTCATGGTGCGCCGGGTTGCGGGTGCAGACATGAGCATGACCGTCGGCACCTTTGTAACCCCATTCACCCATATTAAAGTCGTGATCATTATTGAGCGGTCTGTACGGTATACCTTCAATGGAACCGCCGCTCATCTCAAACAGCGCGCCGCAGAGGGTGCACTTCTGATATTCGTCCCAACCTTTTTCTGTACAGTTGGATTCCTTTGCCGGTACAGTCTGCAGATTGTGGGCACAGCTGACCTTAACTGTGCAGGTTGCGGTTCTCTCTCCTGCCTTCGCGGTGATAATCGCTTCGCCGGGAGCAACTGCAGTAATTTTACCGGTACTATCGACGGTTGCAATATCGCTTCTGTCGGTATCCCACGTTACGGTGTCTGTGGTGTCAGCCGGCGTAACCGTGGCAACCAGTGTCTCGCTTTCACCCACTGTCAGCTCAAGGGTGCTCTTGTTAAGTGAAATGCTGGTGGCGGGCTTCGGTGCGGGAGTGACAGTTACGACTGCAGGGATACAAGTCGGATTTTTGGTATTGTAATCCTCTGTTGAACCTCCGTCTGCAACGAGATCAATCAGTGTAACCTCATAATCCTTTGCTGTCGCGTCGCTGTCAACGGTGCACTGAAATTTCATCAGTGCAATTTTTTCTTCTCCGGTAAAGTCTTCAGAGCCAAAACCATTCAAAATCATTGACTCTGGAGTCCACCAAACACCTTCGCCGGCTCCTGTCCAGTTCAAGGCTGCGGCTAAACCATCCTCTATTTTTCCACTATCTGCAACAAAGGTTAAACCGTCAGGAATAACAAGAGTGCCTTCCATACATGTTTGTGTACCTGTTTGTTGCATATAGATGGTGAAAGTAATGGTATCACCGGGGTTTGCTGATGTTTTGTCGGCTTCGATCGTGTAAGTACAGGTCGGATCCGATGGTGCTGCCAATGCCGGCACTGCAGTTGCCAGCAAAGACAGAACCATAACGAACACCAGCACAAGGGATGTAATTCGCTTGTTCATGACCAAGCTCCTCCTTTAATAATGTATTTGCGGGACTTTTCATACACACCGCTTCCGGAGTCTCGCTTAGTCCCGAAAACGGCGGCGCAGATTTCTCTGCGATTTTATATTCTTAAACCTTTACTCTCGCCCCATAAGGCATATGGGGAAGGAACATTGGTATTAAGACAAGTTGCTATGCTTTACCATAAATAGGATTTTTTCTTGCTGTGAAGATTCAACCTGTTAACATCACTGGTGTTGACTTTTCCATCACCATTTACGTCCGCACAGGCAAATTCATAGCCAGTCAATATATTTTTACCTTTTGCATGAAGGTTTGCTCTGTTAACATCACTGGTATTTACCTTGCCGTCACCGTTAATGTCGCCGATCAGATGTATCTTCACATCCTGCACCACATTGCTGCTTCCCACCGTAATGGTATACTCCCGGGTGACATGCTTGCTCTTGATGACCTTCATGGTGTAGGTGCCGGAAGGAACATCGGAGAATGAGTAAGATGCGGTGAACTTATTGCCGCTCTGGGTGCCGCCGGAGACAATGGTCTCATACGCCGGTTCGGACTGGCCCTGCTCGATGAGCTGGATGGTCACCGGGTCGTTTTCGCCGTAGCTCACCGCGCTGCCGCTCACCGATGCCTCCGATGTCCCGCTGTCTCTGACCGTGACCGTACAGATGTCGCCATAAAAATCTCCTGCCTTGGCGATGATGCGTGTTGTGCCGGGGGCTTTTGCGGTCACCAGGCCGTTGGGATCAACGGTGGCCACAGCGGGGTTGTCGGAGCTCCATGTTACCGTGTCGGTGGAGTCGTGGGGCTCAACGGTCGCTATCAGCGTTTCGGTTTCATCCACATCCAGGGTCAGGGTGTTTTTGTTGAGGGTGAGGTCGGTTGCCGGGGTACTGACATGGAAGGTGATTTCCACATAGCTGCTTTTCTCTTTTTGGTTGCTGCCCGTGCCGATGGTGTTGGTGATGGTGAGCCTGGCCCAGTAGGTCTTCACACCGGCCGGTATGGAGATATCTTGGATGGAGCCGGTTCCGACAGTATAGTAATTGGTGGGGAACCCCCACTCATTGGTCTCCCCGGTGACCTGCCAATGGTAGCTGATCTGGCCCAGCAGAGCGGCGTCCTCCTCATCACTATTGAAATCTTTGTAATAAAGGCCCTTTTGTGTTCCCGAGGGAAGCTCCAATTTATATCCCTCGCCACCGGGGATGTGGCTGTAATTGGCGTTTGCCCGGAAGGTGTCGCCTGCGTTCACATCGAACTCGGCCTTTTTTGTCAAAATCTGATCTTGCAGGTCGTAATAGTCGATCACCTTTTCCGGCCACAGTACGGCGGGATCGGGCGCCGGCTCGTTGACAGCCGGCAGGATATAGGCCGGGGTGCTGTTCAGGGTGGGGTTTTCCTTCACGGTGACACTCCCCGTGCCGGCATATTTCACGACGCCGTATTTGTTGAAAAGCGCGCAGCGGTAGAGAGTGGTGCCCGGCTCATCGCCTTCGACCCGGTAGTCATAGGCCGTGGCGCCGGGGATGTTGGTCCATTCACTTTCGCTGTTGAGATACTGCCACTGGTAGTTGACGCCGGCGGTCTCGCAGCGCGCTATGACAAACAATCGGGCGTGCTGCAAGAAATGCTTGCGGTGAAGTTATTATGTATGCTGACAGGATGACTGAATCTATGCAGAAAGCGATTGATGAAACAAACCGCCGACGAGAAATTCAGCTTGCTTATAATGAAAAATACGGTATTGTACCGCAGACTATTAAGAAGCCTATTGAGAATAACCTGCTATCTCTTGTTGCAAGCTATCGTGAACTTGAAGATATTGTTGCTGAAGAAATGGTTGATATGGGCATAGATAAAAAAGACTTGCCGAAACTAATCGACAAGCTTGAGAAAGATATGCATAAGGCGGCGCAAATTCTTGATTTTGAACGTGCCGCCGAAATTCGCGATAAGTTGAAAAAAATGCGCGAGATGTTGAACAACTAAGACTTTTGAAGATTTTTTATTTCTTCTTTCTCTTTTTTCTTTTCAGCTTTAACTTCTGCCTGGTGAAGAGCTTCATAATTTAGCTGTCCAAGATAGTTTCCGATTAAGGCCACATTTATGACACCCGTAATAC
>OLZW01000893.1_pt1 | contig 23907 bp, 19 predicted proteins | sample 1674281 | NCBI WGS metagenome assembly OLZW01 (sample SAMEA103958157, study PRJEB25191) | human gut metagenome | biome: human-associated habitat [ENVO:00009003]; feature: intestine environment [ENVO:2100002]; material: feces | place: Germany | collected 2013/2015
ACGCCGCACAGCAGAACGAAGCCGTCTCCCGGATGAATGTAGCCGAAGGTCGGTGTCGGGATCTTGATGATCATGGTCGCCACGCATGTCATGGCGGCGAGGAGGGCAGCAGTTACCAGTTTTTTGATATTTTGATTTGTCATAGGAAGTCTCCATTTCTGTCAGATTCATATAAAAGTTTGTATTTCAACGTTGATGCATAAGAGTATAACACAAGATGGATTGATAAAAATGTCCAGTTGCGATTAAATTGACCATGCCAGTTTGCCGGAATGGTCTTTTTTCTTGCCTGAAACACAAAGCACTGATACACTAGAGACGATGAGAGAGAAGAATAAGGGAGGAATTTTATGAATAAAAAGTGCAGAATCATATTGTATGTGCTGTCGATTGTCATGGTGGCAGGATGTATTGCTGCCGTGGTGCGGACGAAAGAGAGCACGCCGGAAGTAAAGGTGCCGGACGAAGCGCCGGCAGCTGCGGTATCGGGTGAGGACACGGAGCATGCGGGGGCGGATGGCGGAGCGGATCGTGCGCCTGCCAGGGAGGAGAATGAGACCGCGGTGGAGACCACGGAGGCGGAGGAGAGAACGGAAGCCGCGGAAGTGACCGAAGAAGCGGAAGCGGGCGGTCAGGCGGAAGCGGATGGCAGTACGACGATTCTTTTTACCGGGGATGTCCTGTTTGCAAATGCGTTTAAGGCGGGTTATGATGCGGACGGAATCAAGGGCGTGGTTGCACCGGAACTGCTGGAGGAACTTCAGGCAGCGGATATTCTGATGGTGAATAATGAATTCCCGTTCTCGGACCGCGGCACGCCGATGGCGGACAAACAGTTTACATTCCGGTGCAGTCCGGGCTATGTAAAGGCATTAAATGAGATGGGCGTGGATATTGTATCACTCGCCAACAATCACACCTTAGATTATGGAAGAGATGCGTTGTCTGATACGTTTACGACACTGGACGGAGCCGGTATTTTGTATGCAGGAGCCGGAGAGACTAAAGAACGCGCATATGAATTGCAGATTATCGAGAAAAATGGAAAAAAATTTGGATTTCTTGCGGCATCCCGCGTGGTGCCGGAATCAAACTGGAAAGTGGAAGAACGGACACCGGGAATGCTGACCGCTTATGATGATACAAAATTGGTACAGTTGATCAAAGAAGCCCGGAGCGGATGTGATTTTCTGTCGGTCTATATCCACTGGGGCGTGGAATACGATGCGTATCCGCAGGACTATCAGACAAAGATTGCCACAGATTGTTTTAATGCAGGGGCAGATCTGATCCTTGGAGCACATACACACTGTTTACAGGGAATTTCCTATATCAGTGGGAAACCGGTCTTTTACAGCCTTGGAAACTTTGTGTTTGGACAGAACATTGATAAGACGGCTGCAGTGAAAGTACAGGTTTCGTCCGATGGAACCGTATCTTATGGATTACTTCCGGTTTATGCGGCGGGGGGCACAACAAAACTGATGGATACAAACAGTGCATCTGCGCTGTATCAGTATATGACACAGATTTCAGATGGCGTTACGATCGGTGCGGATGGAAAAATCAATTAAAGGGGAGAAGAACATGAAAAAGAAACTTATGAGAATGCCGAAGGTGGTTACGATACTCGTTGCGGTACTGATCGTAGCTATTTTTCTGGGAAGTATGGATGTGGCAGCGTTTTTTCTTGCCGATACAGTTTCGCTTCCGGGTTATGGAAGCAGTATGATCGCAGAGTTTATGGCAGGAGTGGTTGCATTTCTGCTTTTATGCCTGTTTGGCTATTTTGGAGTGCTGGGAGAAAAAGGAAAGGGATTTATCCATGGCCTTTATATTGGCGGATTCCTGACAGGATACTGTTGTCTGGAACTGGCGGCACAGCTTTATGTACAGATGATGACACCGGATGCAAAAGTCGTATCTGCATTGGAAATCCTGTTTTTTGCTGCAACCATGTTTCTGATCGGATGGACGGAGGAACTTATTTTCCGCGGTGTGATCCTGAATCTGTTTCTGGAACGTTTTTCCAAAACGAAAAGAGGGATTCTCTGGGCGGTCATTCTCAGTGGTGTATTGTTCGGGGCGGTACATTTGACAAATATTTCACAGGGAGTGACGGTGACAAGTGCGATGATCCAGGCGATCAACGCTGCCTTTCTGGGTGTGATCTTTGGCGCTGTTTATGCCCGGTCAGGAAATATCTGGCTTGTAATGACTTTTCATGCACTGGTCGATTTCGCAAGTCTGATGGGCAGCGGAATTTTTGGAACTGGAACAACTGTGGAACAGATCAACCAGATGTCTGCCGCTAATTTGATTGCCGTTCCTGTTTTGCTGATTCCGTGTATTGTGCTGCTTCGCCCGAAAAAACTTCTGGAGATGGAGCAGGAGGCAAATCATATCGTGGTGTTTGAAACATTCGAGGAGGCAGACCGGAATGCTGCTCTGTCGCTCGCACTTGGAATGATATCCATTCTGACAGGCTTTATGGGATATGGTCTTGGTATTGGGATCGCTGGGCTGATCGGTGGCAGACTTTCAAGAAAGGTGCAGCCGGAGAAAAACGGAATGGCACTGGCGGGTATGATTTTATCCGGAATCGGTATGGCGGTATCGATCATTGGAATGATCGTGCTGTGTTTTGTCTATTCAAATCTGAATGGTCTCTCTGCCGTTATGATGATGAATGGTGTGAAGTGATTTTAAGACAAATAAGCTAAAACAAGTTTACATTTACTAAAAATAAGGTTATTATTTCAATAACCTTTTGAGAGAGCGGTAAAATCTTTCAAAAATAGCAGGAAGAAGATAGGAGAATTGCGATGAGTTACATGGAAACCTACAGAGAATGGTGTTCAAACCCATATTTTTCAGAGGAAACAAGAGCAGAATTAGAAGCAATCAGGGACAATGAGGCAGAGATCGAGGACCGTTTCTACCGTCAGCTTGAGTTTGGAACCGGGGGACTCCGCGGAGTGATCGGGGCAGGAACAAACCGTATGAACATCTACACCGTAAGACAGGCGACACAGGGACTTGCAAACTATATCATTTCCCAGAACGGGCAGGAAAAAGGAGTTGCCATCGCACACGATTCCAGAATCATGTCACCGGAATTTGCCGAGGAGGCAGCACTCTGCCTGAATGCAAACGGAATCAGGGCTTATGTGTTTGACAGCCTTCGCCCGACACCGGAGCTTTCATTTGCAGTCCGTGAACTTGGCTGTGTTTCAGGAATTGTGATCACAGCAAGCCATAACCCAAGAGAATACAATGGATACAAAGTTTACTGGGAGGATGGTGCGCAGATCACACCGCCTCATGATAAAAATATCCTTGCAGAAGTTGCAAAAGTAACTTCTTTTACACAGGTTAAGACTATGGAAAAAGAGGATGCCGTGAAAGCCGGACTTTTTGTGACGATCGGAAAAGAAATCGACGACCGTTACATGGAAGAACTGAAAAAACAGTCCATCCATCCGGAAATCATCAAAGAGATGGCAAAGGATATCAAGATTGTATACACACCGCTACATGGAACCGGAAATCTCCCGGTGCGCCGTGTGTTAAAAGAACTGGGATTTGAAAATGTCTATGTTGTAAAAGAGCAGGAACTTCCGGACGGAAATTTCCCGACCGTAGCATATCCAAACCCGGAATCTCCAAAGGCATTTGAGCTTGCCTTAAAACTTGCAAAAGAAGTGGATGCAGACATCGTGCTTGCGACAGATCCGGACGCAGACCGTCTTGGCGTATACTGCAAAGACACAAAGACCGGAGAGTATGTGACTTTCACCGGAAATATGTCCGGAATGCTCATAGCAGAATATATTTTAAGAGAGAAAACGGCAACCGGAATGATGCCGGAGAATCCTGCACTTGTAGAGACTATCGTTACAACGGACATGGCAAAAGCGATGGCAGCTTCCTATGGCGTGGCACTGATCGAGGTACTGACCGGATTTAAGTATATCGGAGAGCAGATCAAATGGTTTGAACAGAACCACTCCCACAACTATGTATTCGGTCTGGAGGAGAGTTATGGATGCTTAGCCGGAACATATGCAAGAGATAAAGATGCCTGCGTAGCAGTCATGATGTTGTGCGAGGTGGCTTCCTGGTGCAAAAAACATGGAAAAACATTGTGGGATGCCATGATCGACCTGTATGAGAAATACGGTTACTACAGAGAGGGACTTTCCACGATGACCTTAAAAGGAATCGACGGAGCCGCCCAGATCCAGCAGATGATGAGTGATATGCGGAACAATCCAAAGAAAACACTCGGTGGATTTGAAGTGCTTGCAGTCCGCGATTACAAAGAGGATACAAGAAAAGATTTAAAGACCGGGGAAGTGACAAAAACAGGACTTCCGGCTTCCAATGTTTTATATTATGAACTTTCTGACAATGCATGGTGCTGTGTGCGCCCGTCCGGAACAGAGCCTAAGATCAAATTCTACTATGGAGTCAAAGGCACCTCTTTGCAGGATGCAGAGGAAAAACTGGAAGCATTAAAAAAGGATCTTGTGGAAGAATAGATAAATGAATATTTGCAGAAGTTGTGATCGCCTCTGGGAAAAAGTAAATATATAATTTAGATTTAATATTTATACCAAAATAAAAAACATGCATCAGAAACAGAGAAGGAGAATCACATGTTTGATGACAAATTTGTCTGGGGCGTGGCAAGCAGCGCATATCAGGTAGAGGGAACGGATCCGGATGACGGAAGAGGAAAGACGGTCTGGGACACTTTTACGGAGCAGGGACGCATTTTTCAAAATCAGAATGCGTACACAAGCTGTGACCATATGCACCATTATAAAGATGACTATGCATTAATGAAAAATCTGGGGATTAAAGCATACCGTTTTTCCTTAAACTGGGCGCGGATTCTGCCAGAAGGTACCGGGCGCGTCAATGAAAAAGCGGTTTCGATGTACCGTGACATGATCCTTACAATGAAAGAAAATGGCATTACACCATATATTACCTTGTTTCACTGGGAGTTTCCACAGGCATTGCAGGAAAAAGGCGGCTGGCTGAATGAGGAAGTGGTAGACTGGTTCGGGGAATATGCAAAAGTGGTGGCAGAGAATTTTTCGGATATCTGCGAGGATTTTATCACGATCAACGAGCCACAGTGTGTGGTTGGACTTGGACATTTAAGCGGTGTTCATGCACCGGGATTGAAATTATCGGTTCCGGAGACTTTTCAGATTGCACATAATCTGTTGAAAGCGCATGGACAGGCAGTGATCAATTTAAGAAAATACGCAAAACAAAAAATCCGGATCGGCTTTGCACCGACCGGGGGAGTGGCTTATCCATACACGGACAGTGCAGAAGATATCGAGGCTGCCAGAAAAGTTTATTTTGGATTTTACAATCCGATGGATAACTGGACCTGGAATATCTCATGGTTTTCAGACCCGGTCTTTTTAGGTCATTATCCGAAAGAGGGACTGGAAAAATTCAAAGAGTATCTGCCGGAGATCACAGAGGCAGATATGCAGCTGATCCATCAGCCACTGGATTTTATGGGACAGAACATATATAATGGCTATTACGTGCGTCAGGGCGCAGATGGCGAACCGGAGTTTGTGGATCGGGAACCGGGATTTCCGAAGACGGCGTGCAACTGGCCGGTAACACCAAAAGCATTTTATTATGGAATCAAATTTTTGACAGAGCGGTATCAGCTTCCATTATATATTACAGAAAATGGTATGTCCTGCCATGACAATGTAAGCTTTGACGGCAGAGTACATGACAATGACCGAATCACATTTCTGGATTCCTACATCGGAGCCATGCAGAGGGCATATGATGAGGGAGCCGATATCCGGGGGTATTTCCTGTGGACATTTCTGGATAATTTTGAATGGTCCGAGGGATACAGGGAACGTTTTGGCATGATTTATGTGGATTTTATGACACAGCGGAGAATTGTAAAAGATTCTGCATTTTGGTATCAGGATGTGATTAAGACAAATGGAGGCAATTTATCAATGAATCAGACCACGAAAGAAATTTTATTTTTAGATCCGGTATGTACACACAACATCTGGGGCGGTACGAGATTGAGAGAGGATTTTCATTATCCGGTCGAGGGTGATGATTTAGGGGAGTGCTGGGGAATTTCTGCACATCCAAATGGAGACGGAACTTTAAGAGACTGTGGATTCAGTGGAATGAAGCTGTCCGAATTGTGGAAAAAACATCCGGAAGTTTTCGGAAATGTGGACAGTGACCGTTTCCCACTCCTGATCAAAATTATCGATGCGAAAGATGACCTGAGCATTCAGGTACATCCAGACGATGATTATGCAAAAGTCCATGAAAATGGTTCACTTGGAAAAACAGAGTGCTGGTACATTCTCGACTGCAAGGAAAATGCAACGATCGTTATCGGACACAATGCAGGGACAAAAGAGGAATTAAGCCGGATGATCCATGAGGGAAAGTGGAGTGAATTTATCCGTGAGATCCCGATCAAAAAAGGCGATTTTCTTCAGATCGATCCGGGAACAGTTCATGCGATCAAAGGCGGAACACTAATTCTGGAAACACAGCAGAACAGTGATATTACCTACCGCGTTTATGATTATGGCCGTCTCTCCAATGGAAAGCCGAGAGAGTTACATATCGACAAGAGTATTGACGTGATCACTGTGCCTGCAAAATCGGCTGCAGACAGTGTGAAATCGGTGGCAGATCTTCCGGTCAATACGTTAAATGAACTGTATGTCTGCAAATACTTTCATATCTATAAAATAGAAGTTTCAGGTAAAATGACTTTTGAGCAGAATGCGCCTTTTATGAATATGACAGTTACGGAAGGCAATGGAATCGTCAACGGTCAGCCGGTGAAAAAAGGAGACCATTTCATACTTCCAAATGGCTTCGGAAACGTGGAATTGCAGGGCAGAATGCAGATCATTGCCTCCACGATATAAACCAAAAACCGTTGATTATTACGGCGTGCACTGCGGGGTAGAAGCATGTAGATCAAAATTCCCCAGAGAGGAAATACACAGATGAATCAGGAAGAAAGACGAGAGAAACGAAAAAAAGATACACAGAGTGCGGTCATAGTTGTGGCAGTATTTTTTATAGTACTTGCAGTTTTGATCGGAGGAATTGTGTTTGCAGTCCATAAATTTGTAAAACCGGGAGCAGATAAACCGGAAAAGAATACTGAGAGCGTGACAACAGAGGCGACAGAAGAACCGGAAACAACTCCGGTAACCGAAGTCAGCGATCCGTTGATGGATCAGGCAATGCAGATTGCTGCCGGCATGACCTTAGAGCAGAAAGTAGCGCAGATGTTCATGATCACACCGGACGCACTGACCGGAGTGGACGGAGCAACGATGGCAGGAGATTCCACAAAGACAGCCTACACGCAGTATCCGGTAGGTGGTCTGATTTATATGGCAAAGAACCTGACCGGAACCGATCAGACGACACAGATGCTTACCAATATGAAGAGCTACAGTCAGGAAATAGTAGGAATTCCAGTGTTCCTCGGTGTGGATGAGGAAGGTGGAACGGTAGCAAGGATCGCATCCAACAGTGCTTTTGGAGTGACAGATGTTGGAAATATGAGTGATGTAGGAGCGACTGGGGATTCCCAGAATGCATACAATGCAGGAAGTACGATCGGAACGTATCTGAACACACTTGGTTTTAATATGGATTTTGCTCCGGTTGCGGATGTGTTGACGAATCCGGATAACACCGTGATCAAAGACCGGTCATTTGGTTCAGACAGCCAGCTTGTGGCGGATATGGTCTGTGCTGAGATGCAGGGACTGAACGAACACCAGATATTAAGCGTGGTAAAACATTTTCCGGGACAGGGAGCTACAGCAGGGGATTCCCATGACGGGGCAGTTTCTACAGATAAATCTTTGGATGACCTGCTGGCAAATGAGCTTGTTCCATTCCAGCAGGCAGTGAATAACGGAGCATCTTTTGTGATGGTAGGACATATTTCAGCACCAGCTGTTACAGGGGATGATACGCCGGCTTCGCTTTCCTCTGTCATGGTGACAGATGTGCTTCGCAACCAGCTTGGCTTCCATGGTGTAGTGATCACAGACGCAATGAATATGGGGGCGGTCACCGGAACATACAGTTCTGCTGATGCGGCAGTGACGGCAATTCAGGCAGGTGTGGATATGATCTTAATGCCGGAGGATTTCCAAAGTGCATATCAAGGTGTGATGGATGCAGTGACTGGTGGAACGATCACAGAGGATCGTATCAATGAATCTGTTGCAAGGATCATCAAGGTAAAGCTCACAATGTAGTATAATAACACTTTACTTTTTGAAATTGTTATGTTATTCTGTGACTATGGTGCGGTAAGTGTACCATAGAAATATTTTTTGGAGGTACTTTTCAATGAACAAAGGTACAGTAAAGTGGTTTAACAACCAAAAAGGATACGGATTCATCTCCGATGAACAGGGAAATGATGTATTCGTTCACTACTCAGGTCTTAATATGGAAGGTTTCAAATCCTTAGAAGAAGGCGCTGCAGTAGAATTTGAAGTTGTTGAAGGTGCAAAAGGACCACAGGCAACAAACGTAACAGTAGTAAGATAATTTTATTATCGCTTGTTACTACAGTCTAAATCAGTAGTTTCATGTACCTTTTTCTTTATTAAATAGAACTTGTTTTATTTTTCTAGATTAAGATATTGCAAACAATGGATTTGAAAAAGAGTGTCGGTTTTCCGGCACTCTTTTTTGTATACATAACTAAAAAATCCATGCAAACAGTCTTGAAGAATCTGGAGGGGTTCTATATAATAAAAAGGAGATAGATAATGCCAAATTTCCGAAATTAACCAACCGTGTGCACTATCTGAAACATGAAGAGGGAGGCGTAAACGCAGTGTGTGAAATAATGAGAAAATATTCAGAAGAAGTCGCAGAAAAAGCATATCTGCAGGGCAAGGAAGCCGGCAAAGAAATCGGTCAACGCCACACCGCCATCGCCGAACTCCAGTCCGAATCCAGATAACAGAAAAACATAATGAAACATGACAAAGAAACCATTTTTTAAAGGATGGTTTCTTTTTTTAAGTTCATTTAAGGTTCGCCTGATAAGATATGCGCAAAGGAAAGGAGACACTTATGGCAGATCAGATGATATTTAAAAGGTGTGAGATCAAATATATGTCGGATATCACGCAGGCGGAACTGTTAAAAAATCAAATGAAACAGTACATGACCGCAGACGAGCATGGAGTGAGTACAATATGCAGTCTCTACTTTGATACACCAGACTATCTGCTGATCCAAAGATCAATGGAACACCCGGTTTATAAAGAAAAACTGAGATTGAGAAGTTACGGCACGGCAGACAAGGACACGACCGTTTTTGTGGAACTGAAAAAGAAGTATGAGTCTGTTGTATACAAAAGAAGAATTGCAATGACGGAGGACGAGGCAGAACGTTACCTGCTTTTTCATGAAAAAGTAAAAGACACACAGATCACCAGAGAAATCGATTACTGTCTGAAAAATTATAAAAAGCTGGCTCCGGCAGTGATGCTTTCCTATGAGAGAGAAGCTTTTTATGCGAAGGACGATCACGAGTTCCGGATCACGTTTGATCAGAACATTCTCTGGAGAAATTACGACCTTTCTCTCTGTAAAGGAATTTACGGGGAAGCAATTTTAGCTAAAAATAAAGTGCTTATGGAAGTGAAAACGGCGGGCGCAATACCGCTCTGGATGGTTCATTTTCTGACAGAAAATCAGATTTACAAAACGTCATTTTCCAAATATGCGACCGCCTACCGCACGATTTATGCGAGAGAGCAGAGAAGAAGCTGTCCACCGGAAAATTTCTTTGTGTTTACCGGAGATGAGGTTGTGCAGCAGGCAATAAAATGTTAAAAAAGAAATGGAGAAATTAATATGTTAAACAATTTATTTACAGGAATTTTTGATACAGCAGGTGCGGCGGTGATTTCCGTGCCGGATTTTTTGCTCTGTATTGTGGTGTCACTGCTGATCGGGGCATTCATCACATGGGTTTACACTTATAAAAGCCGCTATACGACAAGCTTTGCAGTGACACTCGCAATGCTTCCGGCAATCGTTTGCATTGTTATCATGATGGTAAACGGAAATGTAGGTGCCGGAGTGGCTGTGGCAGGAGCATTTTCGCTTGTACGTTTCCGTTCTGTGCCGGGAACTGCAAAAGAGATCGGAACCATTTTTCTTGCAATGGCGGCAGGACTGATCGCAGGGATGGGGTATCTTGGATTTGCAGTATTGTTTTCACTCATTATGGGAGCCGTGATGTTTGTGTTAAATGTGACCGGATTCGGTGTAAAAAAAGCAGAAGTAAGAGAGAAAACACTTCGTATCACAATCCCGGAGGATTTAAATTACGGAGCAGCATTTGATGATCTTTTTGAAAAATATTTATCATCCTGTGAAGTAGTCGCTGTGAAAACCTCCAATATGGGAAGTCTTTACAAACTTACCTATCATGTGACGTTAAAAGACAATGCGGAAGAGAAAACATTTCTCGATGAATTGAGATGCAGAAACGGAAATCTGGAAATCAGTATGATGAGACAGGAGGCAAATGTCAATGAGTTATAGAAGAAAAAAACTGCTGGCATTGTTTTGTGCTACGGCATTATCCATGACGGCAGTGGCAGGCTGTACAGGGACAAAGAGCAGTACTGGCAATGTTGTTTCCTCGGAAACAGAAACAAATGCAGAAGAAACATCAGCACAGAGTGAAGAAGGAACTTTTTCAAGTGCAGATATGTTTACTGAACGGGATCTGGCAGGAACCTATGAGGAGAGTGGGGCAGTTTATGTCACACTTTCCGATGATGGTATCACGGGGGAAACGGATGGCGTTGTAATCAAAGGACAGACGGTGACAATCACGGCAGAAGGGACTTATATTTTTTCCGGAACACTGTCGGAAGGACAGATTGTGGTGGATGCAGATAATGCGAAAGTGCAGATTGTATTTGATAATGTGGACATTACCTGTGCTTCAAGTGCAGCCGTGTATGTAAAAAGCGCAGAGAAAGTATTTGTAACGCTTGCAGAAGGATCGCAGAATACGCTTCGCAATACGGATGAGTATGTTGCGATTGACGACAACAACATTGATGCCGTGATTTTTGCAAAATCAGACCTTACGTTAAACGGTACTGGAAGTCTGACGATCATATCAGCAGAAGGACATGGAATTGTATCCAAAGATGATCTGAAAATCACAGGCGGTACATACGATATCACAGCAGCAGGGCACGCATTATCGGGAAAAGACAGTGTGCGTATCGCAGATGGAACCTTTATTTTAACCGCAGAAAAAGATGGCATTCATGCGGAAAATGCAGATGATGAAGAAAAGGGCTATATTTATATTGCAGATGGTGATTTTACGATTACAAGTGATGGCGATGGCATGGACGCTTCCAATATCGTGCAGATCGAGGATGGAACACTTGACATCACAGCCGGGGGCGGCGCTGCAAACAGTCTGAAAACGCATGAGTCAGATGTGCCGGGTGGACCGGGTGGCGGAATGCCACAAAACGGCGAGAAACCGGACGGAGAAAGCATGCCACAGATGGGGGAAAAGCCGGACGGAGAAAATATGCCACAGGATACCACAACTGACGAGAGCGGCACCAGCACAAAAGGAATCAAGGCAGGTGGCGGCATGTACTTAAATGGAGGAACTTACCAGATTGATTCCGCAGATGATTCCATCCACAGCAACGCAAATATTACGATCGCAGATGGAACATACACGCTTGCGACAGGCGATGATGGTGTGCATGCAGATGATGCACTGATAGTAAATGGTGGTACGATCACCGTGACAGAGAGTTATGAAGGTCTGGAAGGCCTGGCGGTGACGATCAACGATGGAACGATTGATATCACTGCAAGTGATGACGGTATCAATACAGCAGGCGAGAAAATGGAATTAAACGGTGGATATATCCACATTCTGGCAGGCGGCGACGGCGTGGATTCCAACGGCGATCTGACGATCAACGGCGGTGAGATCTACATTGACGGTCCGTCTGATAACGGAAACAGTGCGATCGATTACGGCGACCGGTCGTCTGCGTATGTGAACGGCGGAACGCTTGTGGCAATCGGCAGCAGCGGCATGGCAGAGGTGATGAGTGATTCTTCCAAACAGAAGGTTCTTATGGTAAAATTAGGAGAACAAATGGAAGCCGGCAACGTTGTGCTGACAGACAGTGAGGGAAATGTGATCGTAAGTTACACGGCATTAAAAACCTATGACTGTGTGATCATCAGCACCGCAGAGGTGGAGAGCGGAGCAACGTACACGCTCACAACATCGGGAACGACGACAGAAGTGACCGCAGAATAAAAACAGCTGAGGGCAGGAATCGGTATCACTGTGAAATAAACGAAAGGCATGGGATTTTGTATGAGGTTATTGCTTGCAGAAGATGAAGAGGATTTGAGCCGTGCGCTTGTCACGGTGTTAAAACATAACAATTACTCGGTAGACGCTGTGTACGATGGTGCAGAAGCCTTGGACTATCTGGAAAACGGTGACAATTATGACGGTGTGATCTTAGATATCATGATGCCCAAAATGGATGGTATCACCGTATTAAAAACAATCCGCAGACATGGAAATTCCGTTCCGGTCCTGCTGCTCACAGCAAAGGCAGAGATTGATGACCGTGTGGAGGGTTTAGACAGTGGCGCAGACGATTATCTGCCGAAACCATTTTCCATGAAAGAGCTTCTGGCGAGGATCCGGGCAATGACAAGGAGACAGACGGACACGACCGATAATGTGCTGACATTTGGCGATATTGCACTGAACCGTTCTACCTATCAGCTCACAGGACCGGAGAATCCAGAAGGTATCCGTCTTGCTGGCAAGGAATACCAGATGCTTGAAATGCTCATGTCTAATCCAGGACAGGTCATTTGCCCGGATCTTTTTATGGATAAAATCTGGGGCTACGATTCAGAAGCGGAACAAAATGTCGTATGGGTATATATTTCCTATTTGAGAAAAAAATTAACCTCCATTGGAAGTCAGGTGAAGATCAGGGCGTCCAGAGGACTTGGATATTCATTGGAGAAAGACAATGCTTAAAAAATTAAGAAGAAAATTTATTGCAATTGCAATGCTGTCTGTTTCTATCGTGCTGATCGCAATTGTCGGTACGATCAATATTGCAAACTACATCAGTACCAATCAGGCGCTGGATGCAAGACTCTCCCTGATCGCTGACAACGGAGGTACTTTCCCGGATATGACACCCGGAGATTTTGGAAAAAAATTGGAACCTAAGTCAGATCAGCCACCGGCAATGAATGACCTGCAAAAGCATGGAATTTCGCAGGAAAGTCCGTTTGACACCCGGTATTTTACAGTGACGATCGCACCGGACGGTACAGTGGAATCTGTGGATACCGGAAAAATTGCTTCCATCTCAGCCGGGACAGCGGAGGAATACGCAGCGGAGCTGTGGAAAAAAGGAAAGAAAAAAGGCTTTTTCGCTGATTATAAATACCTTGCAACGGACAGTGACGGCTTGACGATGTATGTATTTTTAAACTGTCAGCGGGAAATCTCTACAATCAGAACATATGTTCTTGCCAGCGTGGGAACAGGAGCACTCGGACTTGTCATTGTGTTTGTCATGATCTACTTTTTCTCCGGAAAAGTGTTAAAACCGGTGTCAGAAAGCTATGAGAAACAGAAACGCTTTATCACGGACGCAAGCCATGAGATCAAAACGCCGCTCACGATCATTGATGCCAACACCGAAGTCATTGAGATGATGGAGGGGGAAAACGAGTGGACGCAGAGTACGAGAAAACAGATCGCAAGACTGACTTCCCTCACGGAAAAACTGGTGTTTCTCTCCCGCATGGATGAGGAAGGGACAAAGCTGGAAAAAGTGTCATTTTCACTTTCGGATGCAGTGCTTGATACCGCAGAGGGATTCCGCTCTGTCGCAAAAACAAAAGGAAAACAATTTGAGATTAATGTGGCAGAGCATGTGGAATATGTCGGCGATGAAAAAAATATCCGGCAGATGATCTCCCTGCTTTTGGACAATGCAATGAAATATTCCTCAGAGCAGGGCATCATCCGCATCGCACTAAAAATTTCCGGAAAAAACAAAATCATCACCGTGTGGAATACCACAGACCAGATCGAAAAAGAAAAGCTGGACATGCTTTTCGAGCGTTTTTACCGTATGGACGCTTCCCACAATTCCAGGACCGGTGGCTTTGGAATCGGACTTTCCGTCGTGTATGCGATCGTGAAAGCACACAAGGGCAAAATCTCAGCCAAAAGCGAGGACGGAAAATCAATCTTATTTACCGTGGCATTGTAGCGTCTGGCTTCCCCCTCTCTCCCGGCTTTTGCCAAAGTGTAAAGCTATGGAATGGATAAAAGGGTTTTCTTATAAAACTTTTGTGAGAATTGAGTGCTTTATCAGTGTTCACATTTTGACTTTAAGTTTATGTACATTCATCAATGGACAGTCCACGCAATGTGTCCGTCTGGGACACACTTCCTTTATCTGTATCTAGCGCAAGTAAATGCCGGAACCAGCATCCTTTATTGCAGGTCAAAAATCAAAGAAAGCCCGAGTGATTTTTGACCTGCTCATCTGCTGATTTTCCGGCATGTAACTTGCGCACGATACAGATAAGAAGGAAGTGTGGCCGCAGACGAACACATTGTGCGGACTGTCCATTTCTGAATGAATATAAACAATCAAAAAAGTCAAAATGTGAACACTGATAAAGCCGCAATTCGAGCAAGTTTTATAAGAAACCCTTTTATCTATTCCATAATGAAAACCAAGTAAAAGCCGGGAGAGAGGGGGAGGCCAGACGCTACAATTCGTCAAATGAAATCTGATTTTTCGTCAGAAAGCGTTTGAGGAGTGTGTCCCACTCGTGCTCAAGAGTTTTGTCGGTCGAGAAGATCCGGTAGGAGATACCCGTGGTCACGGTCAGTTCTCCGTTCTGGAAGCGGATATTTAAGAACACTGCGGAAATATCATTTTCCGTGAAAGAGCTTCCGGTCTGGGAGAGAGTGCGTTTGAGATTTTCCGGCGATAAAAGGAGGGAAAACTTGAAATAAGAAGGAGTTTTCTTTCCTTTGATCAGGTTGAAGCAGGAACTGCGCAAAAGACCATACGGAACAAAGGAAAGCCCGGTGAGATTCTGTTCTTCGAGTTCTTCTAAGGTGTAGAAGTCTTTTTGCAGCGTGCCGTCGATATGGCAGGACACATTCGTTGTGATGACAGCCTCCTGAATGAGAAAGTGGTCAAACACATCCTGGCACAGTAATTTATTCATAAAGTCTTTGACTTCGGCAATTTTTAAAGCAATCATAAAATCCTCCCAAAAGAAAATGGTATCAACATAAATTTATCATTGGTTTGTTTTCTTGTAAATAACTGAAATGACAAATTAGAGAAAATATGCTAGAATACAGAGGATTTGCGAATGCAAAATACGGAATGATTATACAGATTTGCAGCCGCAGATAAAAAGTCTGAGGTTTGATGGAAAGGTTGGTAACAGATATGACAGAGACAGAAATTTTATTTGATTTACTGGAGAAAGGAATCTCACCGGCGCACGCAGTGAGCGCATGCGAAAAAAGACTGACAGATGCCGGTTTTGAAGTGGTTGATTACGGTATGGCATGGAATCTAAAAGCGGGCGGAAAATATGTGATAAATCATCATGAAACGACATTGTTTGCATTCACATTACCGCAGAATTGGAGTGACAGAGAGCCTGCAATCCGCATTGCAGCAGCACATACAGATTTCCCATGCTTAAGGATCAAACCGTCCTGCGATATTCAGACAAACGGATACGCACAGGTGAATGTGGAAGTTTACGGCGGCGCAATCTTAAATACATGGCTCGACCGTCCACTCGGTGTAGCCGGAAGAGTTGCAGTGCGCAGTGGGGATGTGTTTACACCGAAAGTGGTCACGTTCCAGTCTGAAAAAAATCTTATGACCATCCCGAATCTTGCAATCCACATGAACCGTGAGGTGAACAAGGGCGTGGAATTAAATAAGCAGACGGAACTGCTCCCAATCTGCGGACTTTCCGATGATGCAGACTATTTCCTTGATTTTCTTGTAAAAGAGCTTGCTGTGAAAAAAGAGGATATTCTGGATTTTGAGCTGACCATTTATAATAAAGAAAAGCCGGAGTTTGTGGGATTAAACGATGAGTTTATCTCTGCATCCAGACTCGATAACTTAAATTCCTGTTCTGCACTGGTGTCTGCGATCATCGACAGCGACAGGGCGGACGGCATGAATCTCATTGCACTGTTCGATCACGAGGAGATCGGAAGCCGTTCCAAGCAGGGCGCCGGTTCCATTCTGCTCCATGATATGCTGGTGCGCATTCTGACCGAGTGCGGACTGGAAAAAGAAGTGTGGAACAGACTGTACAACAGCATGATTTTATCTGTGGATGTGGCACATGGACTTCATCCAAACTATGCCGGAAAGATGGATCTGACCAACAAGCCGGTGCTTGGAAAAGGATTCTGTATCAAGGAAGCATGCTCGCAGTCCTATGCGACAGACTGTGGAGCGGTCGCAGTGATCCAGCAGATCTGTGAGAAGAATCAGATCCCATATCAGAAATTTGTGAACCGTTCGGATCTTGCAGGAGGCGGCACATTAGGTTCGATCGCATCTGCATTGCTTCCGGTTAAAACAGTAGATATCGGAATCCCATTGCTTGCAATGCATTCTGCAAGAGAACTGATGGCAGCAGCAGACCAGCAGGCATTGAAGGATCTGGTGAGCGCTTATTTTGGCTGAACTGCAAAAAAGATGCATACAGCGTGAAGTATGAATTTGACAGGAGAATCAGGTGAGAAAAAAATTTTTTTCCTATGTGGCAGGGAGTGCGGCGTGTGCAGCACTCATTCTGCTTTCGGGGTGTCAGCAGACAACGAATCAATTATCCGATATTACCCGCTATGTGGAGGAGAAAATTGCGGAAGGAAAAGGCACGGAAGTAAAAAGTAAAGAACAGGAAACGGACACTGAGCAGGCAGCAGTTTGCGGGGAAACAGAGAAGCAGGCAGAGCCATCCGTTGAAAAGCAGTCTGTGGACTGTTATGTATATCAGACGCTTCCGGAGGAAGTACGCACTGTGTACGACGAGGTTTATGATGCGATTCTCTATGAAAAAGAAGATGTGGCGCTGAGCACGTTAGACAACGAAGTCCTGCATCAGGCGTATGTTTCGGTGATGGCGGACCACGGCGGACTGTTCTGGATATCGGGCTACACTTACACGCAGTATACCAGAGGGGAAAAGCTGGTAGATCTCCATTTTACACCAAAGTTTACCATGACGGATGCCGAGCGGATGGACATGCAGGCACAGATCGACGAGACAGTCAGTCAGATTTTGGCAGGGATCGATGCGCAAGCACCGGATTATGACAAGGCAAAATATGTGTTTGATTATCTGGCTTCGAATGTTGCGTATAGCACAGGTGCGCCGGACAATCAGAACATCATCAGTGTGTTTGTCAATGGGGAAACGGTTTGTCAGGGATACGCTGCAGCAACGCAGTATCTTCTGGAAAAACTGGACATTCCCTGTGCAGTGGTGGCCGGAACGGCAGACGGACAGTCTCATGCATGGAATCTGGCAAAGCTGGATGGAGAGTATTACTATATTGATACGACCTGGGGAAATGCCACCTACAGCGGCGATGGAATGGGGCTGGATTCTTTTATCAATTATAATTATTTTGCAGTTACGACCGGGGAATTACAGAAAACGCATCAGCCGAATGACGATATTATCGTTCCGGTGTGTCAGGCGGTAAAAGACAATTATTATGTCCATGAAAATCTTTATTTTGACACATGGGATGCAGACAGCATCGGAAATGTATATCGGGCTGCCTATGAGCAGGGAGATGGTTTCTGCTCTGTCAGGTTTGCAGACAGGGAGCTGTACGAACAGGCATTCACCTACTTTATCACGGATCAGAAGATCGTGCATTACTGCAAAGGACTGACATCTTTATATTATCTGGAAGATTCCGACCAGAACGTGCTGACTATAAAATTTTAATAAAAAACATAATATCCTCTATACAAAGTAAAGTTTTTGTGTTAATGTTACGTAGTAATCAATACTACATGTAATAGAAAAAAGAAACTTTTGATATAATAATGAATATCACAAGGAGGCAAAATCCTGCACAGCTTGCTGGGCATTGCTCCATGTAAGGACAGTCGCATTTTGCTTCGCAAAACAAGGAGGATACTATGTATAAGATTGTAATCGACAGTTGTGGGGAATTACCAGAAGAATTAAAACAGGATGGACATTATGAGACCGTTTCATTAGAGTTGGAAGTGGACGGATGCCGTATCAAAGATGACAGCACTTTTAATCAGTTAGACTTTTTGAGAAGAGTGAAAGAGAGTCTGAAAGGACCAAAGTCCTCCTGCCCGTCACCGGAGCAGTATATGGATGCATATGAGGGCGAGGCAGACCATGTTTATGCCGTGACCCTGTCCGGTGGTTTAAGCGGCTCTTACAACAGTGCAGTGCTCGGAAAGAATCTATATGAGGAAGAGCACGGAGATACAAAGAAAATTTATGTGTTCAATTCGAGATCCGCGTCCATCGGTGAAACTCTCATCGGCATGAAGATACAGGAATTTGAGGAAGCCGGATGCGGTTTTGAAGAGGTTGTGGAGAAGGTGGAAGAGTACATCAAGTCCATGAACACCTATTTTGTATTGGAGACATTAGAGACATTGAGAAAGAATGGCAGACTTTCCAATCTGAAAGCATTTATTGCCAATTCATTAAATATCAAGCCTGTTATGGGCTCAACAAAGGAGGGCTTAATCTGCCAGTTAGATCAGGCGCGCGGCATGAACAAGGCGCTTGAGCGCATGGTGAAGGATATGATCTCAAAGACAAAAGACTGTGAGAACCGTATTCTTGCGATCTCACACTGTAACTGTCCGGAGAGGGCAAAAGCAGTGAAGGAAAAAATCGAGAAGATTGCGAAGTTCAAAAAGATCATCATCATCAATACCGCAGGTGTCAGCAGCATGTATGCCAACGACGGCGGCGTGATCATGGCAGTATAGTCAGATGCAGACATTAACATACGAAGAAACAGTAACAGCGATTGAAAATAAAAGAAGATTTGGAAACTTAAAGGGTGTCGAGATCTCAAAGATAATGTTAGAGCAGTTAGGACACCCGGAGAAAGATTTACGCATCATACACATAGCAGGGACGAACGGCAAAGGCTCCGTCTCTGCTTTTTTGCGCTCTGTTTTCGAATGTGCAGGATCGAAAACCGGGATGTTTACTTCTCCACATCTGGTGGATTTCAGGGAGCGCATCCAGGTGCAGGGAGATATGATCTCAAAAGAGGATACCATGCGCATTGGAAACAGGCTTCTCTCTATGGATTTTGGCGTTTGTCCGACAATGTTTGATTACTGTCTTGCAATGGCATTGCTTTATTTTAAGGAACAAAAGTGTGATGTTGTGATTTTGGAGACAGGACTTGGCGGAACGTATGATTCCACGAATGCCTGCGGAGTGCCGGATGTGACTGTCATCGCAAAAATTGGTTTTGACCATATGGCGATCCTCGGTGACACACTCGCCCAAATTGCAGCAGAGAAGGCAGGAATTATCAAGCACGGCACAGCGCTTGTGTTAGAGAGCCAGGAAAAAGAAGCGATGGACGTGTTAAATAAGGCCGCAGAGCGTGCAGATATCAAAACTACAAAAGTCGTAAACTTAGATGAGATCAGGATCCTGCCACAAAAGGACGGAAAACAGTGTTTTTCATACGCTGGATACGATGCAGTCACAATGAAAATGCTCGGTGTGCACCAGTATGAAAATGCCGTGGCGGCAATGCTTGCAGCAGAATTATTTTTTGAAAAATATTTTGCAGGAAAAAAGAATGTGCCGGAACGGAAAGCTTTGCAGCATGCGATCCGGGAAGGAATCGACCGGACGCAGTGGATGGGACGCATGGAACTTGTGAGCAATGATCCGTTTTTCCTGATGGACGGTGCGCATAACAGTAACGGTGTGGAGGCGCTGAAAAAAAGTCTGGAGACAATGTATCCGGATGAAAAATTCCATTTTATCATGGGTGTCATGGCGGATAAAGATTATGGGGAGATGATCAGGGAACTTCTTCCGCTGGCACTGGATTTTAAGACAGTGACTGTGGAGAGTGAGAGGGCATTGCAGGGAGAGGCGCTCGCAGACTGCATCCGGGCAAAAGGAATCCCGGCGGAGGCGTATCAGAACCTTGCGGATGTGCTGCCGGATTTCTCAAAATCATCTGCAGAAAAGACAGTGGCATTCGGCTCACTGTATTTTATCGGAGAGATCAAAGCATTTCTGCAGGGAAAACAGTAACATGGTTTCCGGAGAATCTGGGAAAAGCAGCGTCCGTGCCCAATCATTACAGAAAAGTTACAAAATAGCATGGATTTAATATATTTTTAAAATTAATCATATGGTAATATTTATTTTTTTCATCTATAATAACAACAGTCTGTGCATATAATAAAAAAAGAAAACAGACAGTTATTTTTGTGAAAAACAGGTAGAGTTTTTGCAGAAAAGCACGTTGATCGTGCAGCACAAGCAGGAGAATGAGAGAAAGAATTACGTATGGTATTTAGCAGTTTTGAATTTTTGTTCCGGTTTCTGCCGGCTTTTTTAATCATATATTTTATCACACCGAAGAAGTTCCGCAACGCAGTACTCTTTTTGGGGAGCATTGCCTTCTACACCTATGGTGAGGCGCAGTATGTCCTGTTGCTGTTAGCGTCAGTCACGGTGAACTATGTGATCGCACGCAGCATGTATAAAACACCGGAGGACGGAAGAGGCAGAAGACAGGCAGTACTGCTTGTTCTGGCGCTTTGCTACGATTTCGGAATGCTCTTTTTCTTTAAATACAGCGGTCTGACCACGAAGCTGCCGCTGGGGATCAGTTTTTACACCTTCCAGATCGCAGCGTATGTGATCGATGTGTACCGTGGCATTGTCCCGGCAGAAAAATCTTATGTCAACCTTGGAACCTATCTGACAATGTTTCCACAGCTGATCGCCGGACCGATCGTAAACTATACCGAGGTGAGCAGCTGCCTGAAAAGAAGGACGGTGACAGCACGGGATTTTGAGAGCGGCGTCCGTATCCTTGTGATCGGACTCGGATCCAAAGTCATTATCGCTGACCGGGTGGGAATGTTATGGAACAACGTGCAGACGATTGGGTTTAACAGTATCTCAACGCCGTTGGCATGGCTGGGTGCGGTCGCATATTCCATGGAGCTGTATTTTGATTTCGCAGGATATTCGATGATGGCGATCGGACTTGGAAAAATGTTGGGATTCCAGATTCCGGTAAACTTCCGTTTTCCATATATCTCAAAATCGGTGACGGAGTTCTGGCGCCGTTGGCACATTACACTGGGACGGTGGTTCCGCGATTATGTATACATTCCGCTCGGAGGAAGCCGGAAAGGCAGACTGCGGACGATGTTCAACCTTTTTGCTGTGTGGATACTGACCGCGCTGTGGCACGGGACAGGGTATAATTTCCTGATCTGGGGCGGCATGCTGCTCGGGGCTTTATTTCTGGAAAAATTGTTTTTGCTTCCATTTTTACAGAAAAGCAAAGTGATCGGACATGTCTATCTGTTGCTGTTTGTGCCTGTGACATGGATGGCATTTACGATCACGGATGTGCATCAGCTTGGGATTTATCTGACACGTATGTTTCCGTTTGTGAATGCACATACCGGCATGGTCAATTCCATGGATTACATCAAATATCTGAAAGATTATGACAGCCTGCTGGCGATGGGAGTTCTTTTTGCAACTCCGGTTCCGGCGGTGATTTATGGAAGAATAAAGCGGGGGATGTTCGGTACGCTGGCAATTGCGGTGATCTTTGCACTCAGCATGTACTACCTTGCGGTATCTGCAAACAATCCATTTTTATACTTTAATTTTTAGATAACAGGAAGGAGCAGAAATGAAAAAAATCAGATATTGCAAAATCACCATTCTGATTTTAGCTGGCTGGGCAATCCTGTCAGCGATAGGATTTCTGGGAAAAGATACGATTTACAGCCGTTATACGGTCGATCCGGTAAAAACACCGTACTTTGTTCTGGTCATGCAGGGCATACACGATGGGATTTACCCATGGAGCAGCGACCATGAGTCACTCTGGGATAAATGGGAACATCTGGCAGAACTGAGAAGAGATGAGGAGCAGATCTCCGCGACTGAGAGCACAGAACCTGCCGCAGAGGGAACGGAGAGTATGGCAGAAACGGAGACAGTGGCGGAGACAGAGCAGGAGGAAGTAAGAAGCTTTCACCCGGTGGATGCCGGGTACTTCTCAGACGCAGTGTTTATCGGTGATTCGAGAACCGTGGGACTTCATGATTACGGCGGACTCGATGACAGCACTTTTTATGCGACCGTCGGCATGAATGTATACAACCTCTGGACAGAAAAGTTCTGTGAAGTGGACGGGGAAAAAGTGACATTAGAGGAAGCGCTTAAGGCAAAAAAATACGGGAAAATCTATTTCCAGATCGGGATCAATGAGATGGGAAGGGGAACGCTGGATGGCTTCATGACAGCCTATGAGGATTCTGTGGAAAAATTCCGGGAACTGCAGCCGGACGCTGTGATCTTCGTTCAGGGGATCATGAAGGTTGCAAAAGAAAAAAGTGATAAAGATCCGATCTTTAACAATGTGGGGATCGAGCAGCGGAATGAGCGGATCGCTGCACTCGCAGACGGAAAAAATATTTTTTACCTTGACATGAATGAGGTCGTATGCGATGAGGAAGGCAACTTAAAGAGCAGTCTGACTTTCGACGACATTCATCTGTATGGTTCAAAATATGGGATCTGGGTGGATTACCTGAAGGAGAATGGAATCTGAAAAAACGCTATGGTGCAGGAAATAGCATCATAGTGTTTTTTTTAATCGTTTTCCTCAAAAATCGTGAAGGTATTTTTGTTGAATTCCAAAATGCCGGAATCTCTCAATTTGCACAATTCATTGGACATGGCAGAGCGGTCGACAGAGAGATAGTCGGCAAGCTGCTGGCGGTTGAATGGAATGGTAAAGGTTGAAGCATTGGCTTTTTTTGACTCCATGGACAGGTAGGAGAGCAGTTTCTCTCTGGTGGTGCGCTTGGACATATGTTCTAACTTGCGGTTTAACTGGAAATTTTTCCGGGACACTAACGTTAGAAGATTGCGGATCAGCCGGTTGTGAAACGCACAGGCAGATGGGCAGATCGTCAGGATCTTAGAGACCTCCAGAAACAAAACGCGGCAGGTGGAAGCAGCAAAAATATTCATTTCCAGCGGTTCGGTGGAATTGATCGCATAGGCTTCCCCGAAAATATCGCCCGGGGCACATTCTGCCATCAGATTGGCATTGCCCCAGAAGTCCTCTTTTACAATGTGTACACTCCCCTCCAGCACAATGCCGATGCCGGTGATGTTTTCCCCATAGGAAAAAATGATCTCGTCTTTGAGAAATGTCGTCTCCCGTGCAGAGAGGCAGGAGAGCATGTCCCTGATCTCATCGGTTGCGATCCCTGTGAATACAGAGGTCTGTAATAAAAGCAGATCGTCGTTTGTCATAGAAACTCCTTTCGAATGTATGTATAGAACATTGGCGCGGTAATTGTGAAACTCCTCGTAAGCTGTACAACATTGTTCAAAATTAACAAAATTTTCGAAAACACGCTTTCGCTACGTGTCGCTGGT
>OLZW01000895.1_pt1 | contig 23844 bp, 17 predicted proteins | sample 1674281 | NCBI WGS metagenome assembly OLZW01 (sample SAMEA103958157, study PRJEB25191) | human gut metagenome | biome: human-associated habitat [ENVO:00009003]; feature: intestine environment [ENVO:2100002]; material: feces | place: Germany | collected 2013/2015
CGGTCTGGGCACAGCGGCGTGCGTGGTCATCTGCGCAGTACAGACGATCCTTGATGACGTCCATGTAGAAGTTGGACATATCAATGACGCAGAAGTTGTACAGTGCGTGGTAGGCACGGCTGAAGTCGTAGTGTTCGTAGGCATCGCGCATGGTGGCGGTCAGCTTGTTGCAGGCCTCGAGCGCCCAGCGGTCGATCTCGAACAGCTGGTCATCATCGACCATATCCTTCGCGGGATCAAAGTCGCTGATATTGCCCAGCATGAAGCGGGCCGTGTTGCGCATCTTGCGGTACGCCTCAGACAGCTGGCGGAAAATTTCCTTACCGGCGCGGACGTCGACGGTGTAATCGCTGGAAGCGACCCACAGACGGATGATGTCAGCACCGTAGTCGCGGATGATCTCACTGGGCTCCATGCCGTTGCCGGCGGACTTGTGCATCTGCTTGCCCTGGGCATCGACGACCCAGCCGTGGCACAGGACCTCGCGGTACGGGGCCACACCCTGGGTGGCGACGCTGGTCAGCAGACTGGACTGGAACCAGCCGCGGAACTGGTCGGCACCCTCCATATACATGTCAACGGGCCAGCGCAGCTCGGGGCGCTCACGGCAGACAGCGCTCCAGGTGGAGCCGGAGTCGAACCAAACGTCCATGATGTCGGGGTCCTTCTCCCAGTCGGAGGCACCGCACTCGCAGACCTCGGTCTTGGGCAGGATGTCGTTGGCATCGTACTTGTACCAGGCGTCGCTGCCCTCCTTGCGGAACAGGTCGGACACAGCCTTGATGGAGGCATCGGTGATATGGTACTTGCCGCACTTCTTGCAGTAGAATACCGGGATGGGCACGCCCCAGACGCGCTGGCGGCTGATGCACCAGTCACTGCGGTCACGGACCATACCGGCCATGCGGTCATGGCCCCACGCCGGCTGCCAGTGCACGCTGTCAATGGCCTTGTAGACGTCCTCCTTGAAGGCGTCGATGGAGCAGAACCACTGCTCGGTAGCACGGAAGATGATGGGATGATGGCAGCGCCAGCAATGCGGGTACTGGTGGGTGATGTGCTGCACACCCATCAGATGGCCGCTCTCCTTGATGTGCTCCAGAATGACCTTGTTGGCATCCCAGACCTTGAGGCCTGCGAACTTCTCGCCTGCCTCGGCGGTCAGACGGCCGGCGTCATCCACAGGGACAACCACAGGCACCTGCGGGTAGTGGTTGACGCAGACCTCAAAGTCCTCGACACCATGGCCGGGTGCGGTATGGACACAGCCGGTGCCGCCCTCCAGCGTGACATGGTCGCCCAGAATGACAAGGCCCTTGCGGTCAAGGAAAGGATGCTGGTACTGCATCAGCTCCAGCTCGCTGCCGAGCACAGTCTCCGGCAGAACCTCATACTCGTCGATATGGCAGCCCTTCATCGTGGACTCGACCAGACCGGCGGCCATGATGTGGTAAGCATCGCCGATCTTGACGAAGGCGTACTCAAGGTTGGGGTTCAGGCAGGTAGCCACATTGGCGGGCAGAGTCCATGTGGTCGTGGTCCAGATCATGATCCATGCCTTGTCCAGCGGGACATTGTGCTTGGCCAGCACACCGTTGGGGTCATCGGTCAGCTTAAAGCGGACATAGATGGAATCGCACTCGTCCTCGGCATACTCGATTTCGGCTTCTGCCAGAGCAGTACGATCTTCCGGGCACCAGTAAACGGCTTTCATGCCCTTGTAGATATAGCCTTTCTTGGCCATCTCGCCAAAGATCTCCACCTGGCGTGCCTCAAATTCGGGGCGCAGGGTCAGGTAAGGGTTGGCAAAATCGCCCTGAACGCCCAGGCGGGCGAACTGGCTGTTCATCACATCAATATGCTCGGTAGCAAACTCTTTGCAGATCTTGCGCAGTTCCAGCTTGGAAATGCCGGCCTTTTTGTCGCCCAGAGAGGACAGAGCCTTCAGCTCAATGGGCAGACCGTGGGTATCATAGCCGGGAACATAGGGAGCACAGTAGCCCGACATGTTCTTTTCACGGATGATGATATCCTTGATGATCTTGTTCAGGGCAGTACCCATGTGGATATTACCGTTTGCGTACGGAGGGCCGTCGTGCAGGATGAACTGCGGCTTGCCCTCGTTGTGCTTCATGAGCTGATTGTACAGGTCGTTGTCGTCCCAATCCTTGAGCATGACCGGCTCCTTTTTGGGCAGACCGGCACGCATCTCAAACAGGGTCTTGGGCAGATTCAGGGTACTGTCGTACTGAGATTTGTTCTTAGCCAATGGTTACACTCTCCTCTATATTTGCTTATGGACACGCGCCTTACTCGCTGAACTTGACACCCTGGAAGGCATCATAGTCCGGTCCGTCCGGCTTTGCATCCGCAGGAGGATCCAGCTTGAGCTGGCTTTCATCTTTTTCCCAGAAATCCTCACTGCTCTCAGCCGCCTTGTCGTCCTCGGCATCAGCGGCAGAATCGGTTTCCTTGCCGGCGGTGTCCGGCTCCTGTGCAGGAGCCTCCGCCTCAGGCTGCTGGACAGCTGCCTGGTCCTCCACGGACTCTTCTGCGGCAGGTTCGGCAGGCTCGTCCGCGGCCTTCTTGTCGGCGTCAGCCTTCTCATCCTTCTGGAACTCCGGCAGACGGCTCAGGCTCTCCACATGGCTGCGGTACAGGTTGAGCACGTCGGACTTGAAGCGGGTCACTTCCAGCCGCACACGGTCATATTCGCGCTCTTCGGCCAGACGCTTGTCGTTGGCCTCGCTCTCGATCTCGTCGGCGCGGTCGCTTGCCTTCTGCAGCAGCTCGTTGGCGTCACGGATGATGTCGTCGCCGCGCAGGTTGGCACGGTGGATGATCTCCTCGGCCTTCTGGTTGGCTTCACGGATGACGCTCTCGCCCATGCGCTGCGCATTGATCAGCGCACTCTTGAGCATCTCGCCGTCCGCCTCATAGCTCTGCAGTTCCCGATGCAGGCGCTGGTTTTCCGCCGTCAGATCTGCGATCTGCTTGCGGAGCTGCTCCGCCTGCGCATCATCCTGCTGCAGCTGCTCCTCGATCTTGTCCAGAAAACGGTCTACGTCCTCCGTGCGGTAGCCGCGGAGGTTTTTTTCAAATTGCACGGAGCGGACATCCTGCGGGGTCAGCATAATTCTTTCCTCCAATTGCTTTCAATATTGAAAAAACTCAATGATCAGTCGTTCCTTTTTGCTCTTTCCGGGCAGTGCCGTCAGAGCAAAGCGCCCCTTGCCGCGCACCGTGAACACATCGCCCTCGTACACCGGGGCCGACGGCTTTTCCGCCGGCAGATGGTTGATCTCCACCCGGCCTGCGGTGACCAGCTCACTGGCCTGCCCACGGCTGCAATGCAGCATGGCGGCCAGCACGGCGTCCAGCCGCAGCGACGACACCGTTGCGGTGCATTTCCGGCGCTCTGCCGTCCGGAACTCCGGCACCTCGTCCGGTGCCAGCAGTCGGGTGGCCAGCTCGGTGCGGCCTGCCTGCAGCAGTTCCTGACAGATCAGCCGGGCTGCCGGTTCCAATGCGAACACATAGGCCGTGCCGGGCGCATCCGGCGGCAGAACGATGTCGCCCAGCGCCTCGCGCCGGATCTCCAGCCCCATCAGGCTGCCAAGGTAGTCCTTGTGGGCGGGCAGCACAGCGCCGGCCTGTGCACGGCACTGCAGCTGCACACAGCAGATGGGGTTTTCCGGGTAGCTGTACTCCGGTTCCAGGCAGAGAATCCGGCGTTCCGCCTCCGGCCAGCCGCCGTCAAAGCGGAAGCCTTCTTCCAGCCCGGCGCGGCCCAGAGCGGCACGGGCAAGCTCCTGCTCGCGGTCGCTCAGGAAACCGGAATACCGGGCAATGCCGCGGGACTGGGCCGTGCGGGCAAGGTCCTCGATATGCCGCATGAGAAAGCGCTCTTCATCGGTGCGGGCCGGGACAAAGCCCCGGACTGCATGAACGACCGGATCAATAGAACGCGCCATTGTTCTCCAGCTCGTCCAGCAGGTCACCCATGATGTCTACGTTGTACGGGGTGATGATGAAGGTGCTGTTGGCCACACGCTTGATCTGGCCGTTGTTGGCATAGGCCACACCGGACAGGAAGTCCACCAGACGGCGGGACACTTCCTTGTTGGTGGACTCCAGGTTCAGCACGACGGTGCGCTTGTTGTTCAGATGGTCCGCAATGGTGCTGGCATCCTCAAAGCGCTCCGGCTTGACCAGGACCACCTTGAGCTGGGTGGTGGCGTGGATGTTGACCACCTTGTTCTTCTTGGCACCCTCGGCCGGCTCTTCGGTCTCGTCATCTGCGCCCAGGCCGACACCGTTGTTGTTGTTGTTCACCATCTGGGGGCCGTCGTCAATGTACTGATCCTCGTACTCGTCCTCTGAACCAAACAGGCTCTTCTTGAGGCTATCTACCAAAGACATAATGATCTGCTCCTTTCATTCAGGCAGCGCCGGGCTGCCCGGCATACTTTGCAAAAGAATGCAAATAGCTTTTACTATTATCGGATTTTTTGACACGGATGTCAATAACTACAAAAGTTTTCCGTCGTACAAATTTTGTCCGGAAACGATTATTTCGTCATAAAGCCGCACCTGACTCACCGAACCGTCGGTTCCCTTGGGCAAAACGAGGATGTAATCGCCATCGGTCACCAGCGGATGATCGTTGTCCACGGGGTCGATCTTGCAGAAGCGGGCGATGTTGCCGTACTTGACGTACACGCCTGGGATGTAGTTTTCGCCCTGCGTCTCTGCCTCGGTGCCGTCCTCCTTGAGGTAGTGCACCGCCGAAGCCGGGATGCGCAGACCGGTGCTCTCCCCCACCGAGATGCGGGCTGCTGCGTGGTTCAGGCAGAGCACATCGCCGTTGATGACGTTGCAGGTGAGCACAAAGCGAGCCAGGCCCTGTTCTTCGTCAATGGTCACCTCCGAAACGGTGGCCTTGAAGGATCTATCCGTCTGGCCGGGGAAGCGGATCTGCACACTGGAACTCAGCGGCTTGCCGTTCTGCCCCAGCAGCTTCTGGCCCTGTTCGGCCGAACACACGCCCACATAGCGCCAGGTGAAGCCGGAAACGATCTTGCCGGCACAGCCGTCCAGCGGCAGGGTGGGGTTAGAATCCAGATACGCCTTGAGCTGAGCCGGGTCCTGTGCAAGGATGTCGTCGGCCCCGGCATTGAGCCGCCCGCTGCTGGACGCCCGGACAAAGTAGCCGGTCTGCGGGGCGGTGATCTGGGTGGGGTTGCCCAGCTGGGCCTGCACGCTCTGGGCCTGCTGGGTCAGAGCCGTGACCTGATCGGTAAAGTTGGCGGAATCGCCGGTGGCGATCCAGAGCTTGTTCTGGGCCAGCAGGTAGGCATTGGCACCGCTGCTCACCTCGTCGTATGCTCCGGCATCCAGCTCGTCCATCATGTCATAAAGGGCCGCCGAGCGCTCCCGCAGCAGGGCGTCCAGCTGCAGGGAGGTGGTGTTCTGGGAGCGCTGCAGCAGGTCGATCTGCTCGGTCAGCTGGGTGAGCTGCTGGCGCAGCACCGCCTGGGAAGCATCGCTGTAGATCTCCGCCACAGCCGTCCCGGCCGAGACGCGCTCGCCGTCGGCCGCGAGATATCCCAGCGTGCCGCTGCCGGAAACATATACCTCATCAAACAGCAGCACACCGTCGGCCTCCACGTTGTCCGACACGGTGGCCGGCAGTGCGGTCTCATATACATTCTGCGGGAAGAGGATGTGCAGGGCCTGATATCCCACATAACATGCAGCCAGCAGCAAAAATGCCGCCAACACCCCGGCCAGCACCGCCAGCGGATGCGGCTCCCTGCGGTCCCTCCGGCTTTTTTCTGCCCTATCGGCCATTATCCATCATCCTTTTCGACAAAAATTCCTGTACGGTACGGCAGGCACACTGCTGCACCTCCGGTGCCCCGGCATCCAGCCAGACCACGCCGTCCATGTGGCGGAACCAGGTCAGCTGCCGCTTGGCGTAGTTGCGGGATGCCTGCTTGAGCTTGTCCGCGCAGGCTTCCAGCGAGGCCGTCCGCTCAAAATACGGGAAGAACTCCTTGTAGCCGATGGCCTGTGCTGCCGTGCGGAAACGGCTGCGGTTGTTCCAGACCAGCTCTGCCTCCGTCAGCAGACCGGCATCCAGCATTTTGTCCACCCGCAGGTCGATGCGGCGGTACAGCGCCGCCCGGTCCGGGAAATCCAGCCCTAAGATCAGGCTGCGGTAGGGGCGTTCCGGCGGCAGGGATGCCGCCTTCTGCTCGCTGAGCTTTTTGCCGGTGGCGCGGTAATGTTCCAGCGCCCGCAGCACCCGCACCTGATTGTTGGGGTGGATGACAGCCGCCGCTTCCGGGTCCACCTGCTGCAGCTCGGCATAGAGAGCGGCACCGCCCTTCTGGGCCAGTTCTTCTGCCAGCTGCTCCCGCAGACCGGCCGGTGCTTTTTCTTCGGTAAAGCGCACACCGTACAGAAAGCTCTGTACATATAAACCGGTGCCGCCCACCAGAATGGGCAGATGCCCCCGGCCCGCGATCTCCTGCTCCAGGCGGCCCGCCATGGCAGTGAAATCTGCCACGCTGAATAGTGCGTCCGGTTCCAGGATGTCCACCCCGTGGTGCGGGATGCCGTGGGTCTCCTCGGGCGTGACCTTGGCGGTGCCCACATCCAGACCCTTGTAGATCTGCATGGAGTCCGCGCTGATTACTTCGCCCCCGAACTGTTCGGCCAGTGCTACGCCCAAGGCCGTTTTGCCGGTAGCCGTGGGGCCCACCACTGCCACGACCGGGTGTTTATACGATGCGTCCAAACTGCTTTTCCAGCTCCTTTCGGGTCAACTTGAGCACGCAGGGGCGGCCGTGAGGGCAGAAAGGCGGCACTTCGCCGGAAAGGATCTTTTCGGCCAGCGCCAGCAGCTCCTGCGGGGAGGACTTGTCCCCCGCCTTGATGGCCGCACGGCAGGAGATGGAATGCAGCACCCACTCGGTGTGCTCGTTCAGTGCGTCGTGGCCGCCCTTGAGCAGCTTGTTGGCGATCTCAATGAGCAGGCTTTCAGCGTTCTGCGGTTCCACATCGGCCGGGACCGCCCGCAGCACCACCGTGTTGCCGCCAAAGTCCGCGATCTCCAGCCCTGCGTTTTCCAGCAGGGGCACATGATCCAGCAGGGCCTGTTTTTCCTCTGCAGACAGGTCAATGGCCGTCGGCTCCAACAGCATCTGACTGGGCACATTGCCGTAGTTGGCTGCCAGCTTTTCGTACAGCTGGCGCTCATGGGCAGCGTGCTTGTCGATGAGGCACAGTTCGTCGCCGCGCTCGGCCAGGATATAGGTACGGAACACCTCGCCCACATAGCGCAGCGGCTCCGGGCCGTCGGCGGGGGCAAAGTTCATCTGCTCCGGCTCCATCGGCTCTTCGGCAGCTGCTTCCGGTTCCTCCCGTGCAGGCTGTACCGGCGCTGCGGGCTTTTCCGGCTCTTTCACCGGAACGGCAGGCTGCGGGTCCCAGGCCGCCATGTGGTTCTGGTCTGCCTGCACTTTTGTCTCACCGAAATCCGGTTCCACGTCCAACTGTGTTTCGCTGGCCGCACGGAAGGGTTCAGCAGGCTTTTCCTGCGGGGCGGCCGGGCTGTGCAGGGTAACAAAGGGGTCCAGGATGTCGGCATCCACGCTGCTCTGTTTCCAGCGGGGCTGTGCCACAGCCGTCGGTTTTTCCGGCGCAGCAGGTGCAGATGCCTTCGTTGCGGGCTTTACTGGAACCGCCGGGGCCGGAGCGGGCTGCGGCGGGAGGGTGCCCGGGTCCGCCTGTCCCGGAATGATGGCAGAAAGCCCTGTAAAGTTGTTTTTCTTTACAGCATTTTCCGGCGATTCTCTGTCAGATACTTCGATCTTGGATTTTTCGTTGGTTTTTGTTTCTTCAAAGGTGAAATGCCGCTCGCCGGTGCCGGGCTGGGCCAGTGCCAGCTTGACGGCATGGTAAACCACATCGAAGATGTCGTTTTCCCGGGCAAAGCGCACCTCGATCTTGGCCGGGTGCACATTCACATCTACCAGGTCTGCCGGCATATCCAGCAGCAGGATACCGCCAGGGAACTTGCCCTGCATCATGGTGCCCTTGAACGCCATCTCCATGCCGGCCATGATGGTACGGTTGCGAACATAGCGTCCATTGATGTAAAAATGCTGCATGCTGCGGCTGGCGCGGCAGCTCTTGGGCGGGGTGATGAGACCCCTGATGTGGTAGACGCCCTCCTGGTTGTCCACCTCCACAAGGTCCCGGCTGAACTCCCGGCCCAACACAGAGTAGGCCGCGCCCCGCAGCTGACCGTCACCGGGGGTGACGTACTGCAGTTTGCCTTCCCGGATAAATTTGATGCTCACCTCCGGGTGGCTGAGGGCCACATGGGTGACCGTGTCGGCCACGAAGGTGCCCTCGCTGGAGTCCTTTTTGAGGAACTTCATACGGGCGGGGGTATTGTAGAACAGATCCTGCACCCGGATGGTGGTGCCCACGGCACGGGCGCCCGGCTCACGGGAGAGCTCTTCCCCGCCCTCGATGCAGTACACCGTGGCAAATTCGTCCTGCTCGGTGCGGGTGGTCAGCTCCACCCGGGCCACACTGGCAATGGAGGCCAATGCCTCGCCGCGGAAGCCCAGTGTATGGATGCTGACAAGGTCGTCCGGCGTCTGGATCTTGCTGGTGGCGTGTCGGATGAAAGCAGTGGAGATGTATTCGGCTTCAATGCCGGTGCCGTTGTCGCTGATCTCGATCAGCTTCACGCCGCCGGACTCAATGCTCACGGTGATCTGGCTGGCACCTGCGTCGATGGAGTTTTCCAGCAGCTCCTTGACAACGGACGCCGGACGTTCAACTACCTCACCGGCTGCGATCAGCTCAGCGGTGTGCTTGTCCAGAACATGGATCACGGCCATGGTCGTTCCCTCCCTTGTGCGTCTTTATGGAGAACGGGTCAGCCGTTCAGGCTGCCCTTCAGGGTCTTTTTGAGTTCATAGAGGAAATTCAGGGCTTCGATGGGGGTCAGGGTCTCCACGTCCACGGCTTCCAGCTTTTCCATCATCTCACTGGGCACCGCCGGAGAGTTGTACTCCTGCAGGGCATCAAAGTCCATCTGTTCCACCTTGTTTTTCGGGGCCGTGGCTTCCAGTGCCCGCAGCACCTCGTGGGCGCGGCGGGTCACGCTGCCGGGCAGACCGGCCAGCTTGGCCACCTCGATGCCGTAGCTGTCATCGGCCGGGCCGCGCACGATGCGCCGCAGGAAGGTGATGTCCTCCCCGCGCTTCTTGACCGCGATGTTGTAGTTCTTTACACCCTCCACGGTGCCTTCCAGCTCGGTCAGTTCGTGGTAGTGGGTGGCAAACAGCGTCTTGCAGCCAAGGCCCTTGGCGGGGTCTGCAATGTGCTCCACCACGGCGCGGGCAATGCTCATGCCGTCAAAGGTGGAGGTCCCGCGGCCGATCTCGTCCAGCACCACAAGGCTCTTGGAGGTGGCGTTTTTCAGGATCTCGGCCACCTCGGTCATCTCCACCATAAAGGTAGACTGCCCGGCAGAAAGGTCGTCCGATGCACCGATGCGGGTAAAGATGGCATCCACCACGCCCACATGGCAGCTGGCGGCCGGCACAAAGGAGCCGATCTGCGCCATCAGCGCGATGAGCGCATTCTGACGCATGTAGGTCGATTTGCCCGCCATGTTGGGGCCGGTGATGATCAGGCAGCGGTCCTCGCCGCAGTTGAGGGTGGTATCATTGGGCACAAACAGGCTGCCCTTGAGCACCTGTTCCACCACGGGGTGGCGGCCCTCGGTGATGGTCAGCTCGTCGCTGTCATCCACCACGGGGCGGCAGTAGTTGTTCTCCGCCGCCACCTGCGCCAGGGCCGTCAGCACATCCAGCTTTGCCACGGCGTTGGCCGTGCGCTGGATGCGGTCCAGCTGGGCGCTGATGCTCTCCAGCAGCTCGTCGAACAGGCGGCGCTCCAGCGTGATCAGCCGCTCGTGTGCGCCCAGGATCTTGTTTTCCAGCTCCTTGAGCTCCTGAGTAATGTAGCGCTCGCCGCTGGTCAGGGTCTGCTTGCGGATGTAGGTCTCCGGTACCATACTCTTGTAGGAGTTGCTGACCTCGATGTAGTAACCGAACACATGGTTGTAGCCGATCTTCAGCTTGGGGATGCCGGTCTCCTGCCGCAGGCGGGCTTCCAGCTGGGCCAGGACCCCCTTGGTGTTGTCGCGGATGGAGCGCAGCTCGTCCACCTCAGTGTGGTAGCCCTTGGCGATGACGCCGCCGTCCTTCAGGGTGGACGGTGCATCCGGGTCCACGGCCGCATAGATGCGGGCCTTGATGTCCTCCAGCGGGTCGATCTCCTCCGCCAGCTCTGCCAGCTCCGGGCAGCCGCAGGCCGTTGCCTGCTGCCGGAGGACGGGCAGATGTTCACAGGTCTGGGCCAGCGTATAGATTTCCTTGGGGGTGGCCGAGCCATAGACCGTGCGGGTCATCAGGCGCTCCATGTCGGCAATGTAGTGCAGCTCGTCGGTCAGGTCGCCGCGCACGACGGTCTGCCGCACAAGGCTCTCCACCGCGTTGAGGCGCTGGTTGATGAGCTTGCTGGACAACAGCGGCTGCTCGATCCAGCTGCGCAGCATGCGCTTGCCCATGGCCGTGCTGGTCTTGTCCAGCACCCAGAGCAGCGTGCCCCGCTTTTCGCGGCCGCGCAGCGTCTCGGTGAGTTCCAGATTGGCCCGGGTGACCGGCGACAGACGCATGAACTGCGCCTCGTTGTAGGTCACCACGGTTTTCAGGCGCTCCACGCCCTTGATCTGGGTGTCGTGCAGATACTCCAGCAGTGCCGCCATGGCAAACCGTACCAGACCGTTTTCGGCCATGCCGGTGGTCTGGGGCCAGTCACGACCGAACTGGCTCTCCAGCGAAGCCGCCACCAGACCCGGCGCATAGCGCTCATCCTCCACCAGCTCCACCGAGCAGGTCATATTCTTTTTGATGTAGGCCGTCACTTCGCGGCAGTCCAGCAGGCCGGGGTTCATCAGCACTTCGCTGGGGTGGAAGCGGCACAGCTCGGTGATCACCGCCGGGGCGATCTTGTCCGCCGCCAGCTCGGTGATGTGGGCCGTGCCGGTGGAGACGTCCGCAAAGCAGAGACCCGCTTTTTTGCCCTTGAGATAGATGCTGGCAATGTAATTGTTGCGGTCATCCTGCAGCATGCTGCTCTCGATGACCGTGCCGGGGGTGACCACGCGGATGATATCGCGCTTGACCAGCCCTTTGGCCTTGGCAGGGTCCTCCACCTGCTCACAGATGGCCACCTTGTAGCCCTTGGCGATCAGACGCGCCACATAGCCCTCGTAGCTGTGGAAGGGCACGCCGCACATGGGGGCCCGCTCTTCCAGACCGCACTGCTTGCCGGTCAGGGTCAAATCCAGCTCTTTGGACGCTGTGAGGGCATCCTCAAAGAACATCTCGTAAAAATCGCCGATGCGGTAGAACAGGATCTCGTCCTTGTGTTGTTTTTTGATTTCCAGATATTGCTGCATCATGGGCGACAGCTCTGCCATGGTTTTCCCTCTCTCCCCGTTCGATGGTTCTGTGCATGGTTTGCGGCCGGTAACCGCCTTTTGCAAACAAAACGCGGTCTGCATTGCACAGCCGCGTTTTGTTCCGGATCGTGTTAGTGGCAGCCGCCGCAGGTGGAGCAGCTTCCGGTGCAGGAAGCGGAAGGCTCCTGCACGGTCATCGGGTCGCCGCCGTTCATGGCAGTGTTGATGATGGCATCAATGTAGTTGACCAGATTTTCGCACTCGCGCTTGGCCTCGTTGTAGGCGGTCATGCCCTCGTCGCCCATGATCTGGCCGTAGAGGTTGTTGACCTTCTCGTTCAGCTCGGTGATGCGGGCGTCGTCGCGCTCGCTCTTGCCGATCTCGTTGTTCAGGTCCATGCGGGCCAGGTTGAACTCGCCGATCAGGTTCTGCAGGTTCTCGTCGTTGTCGTTTGCCTTGCGGGCCTGGTCCAGTGCCAGGTAACGGGGGTCGGTCTGCAGGGCCACTGCAGCGCGCTTGAACAGATCAATGCAATCCATGGTAGTTGTTCTCCTTGTCGCTTTTTATTGTTTCAGGGGCACACGGCCCCGGAATCGCGTTTTCTCTCAGTCTGCCAGCTCACCCAGCAGCACGGTAGCACGGGCACCGGTCAGCCGGACCATCGCATACTGGCCCAGCAGTGCCGGGTCGGCGGTGAACTCCACCGTCAGGTTGTTGTCGAGCCTTCCGGAGAGGGTGCCCTCGCTGCGGCCGTAGCCTTCCACCAGCACCTGCACGGTCTGGCCCACCTGGCCTTTGACCAGCGCCATAGCGATCTCGTCCTGCACCTTGAGCAGGCGGCTCATGCGGTCGGTCTTTTCCTTGCGGGGGGTGGGGTCCGGCAGTTCGGCAGCCTTGGTGCCGGTGCGCTTGGAGTAGATGAAGGTGAACAGCTGCATATAGCCCACCTTCTGCACCAATTCCAGCGTCTTGACAAAGTCCTCTTCCGTCTCACCGGGGAAGCCGATGATGATGTCACTGGAGAAGGTGATGCCGGGCACGGTCTTGCGGGCGTACTCGATGAGCTCCAGATACTGCTCAATGGTGTAATGGCGGTTCATCTGCTGCAGCAGCCGGTCGGAGCCGCACTGCACCGGCAGATGCAGGTGCTTGCAGATCTTCGGCTGGGCGGCAATGGTATCGATCAGCTTGTGGCTGGCGTCCTTGGGGTGGCTGGTCATGAACCGGATGTGGTAGTCACCGGGCACGGTGCACAGCAGGTTGAGCAGGTCGGAAAAGTCGATCTGCTCTTCCAGGCCCTTGCCGTAGCTGTTCACGTTCTGGCCCAGCAGGGTGATCTCCTTGTAACCGGCCTCCACAAGACCCCGGAACTCGGCCAGGATGTCGCCGGGCTTGCGGCTTTTTTCGCGGCCGCGGACGTAGGGCACGATGCAGTAGGTGCAGAAATTATCGCAGCCGTACATGATGGGCAGCCAGGCGCGGAACTCGCTCTCGCGCCGGATGGGGATGTTCTCCACGATCACCGGGCGCTGGGCGGGGTCCAGCAGCACACGCTTATGCTTCTGCAGCTTCTGGGCGATGAGCTGCGGCAGGGTGTCGATGCCGTCCACGCCGAACACGAGGTCCACATAGGGGTAGCTCTGGCGCAGCTTTTCCACCACATGCTTCTGGTTGGCCATGCATCCGCACAGGCCGATGATCAGGCCGGGCTTTTTCTCCTTGAGGCCCTTGAGGGCGCCCACATTGCCGAACACCCGCTGCTCGGCATGCTCGCGCACGGCGCAGGTGTTGAAGAGGATCAGGTCGGCGTCCTCCGGCTTGTCGCACAGGCCGTAGCCGATATCCACCAGCACACCCTTGATGCGCTCGCCGTCGTTGACGTTCTGCTGGCAGCCGTAGCTGTGCACAAAGGCCAGCGGCGGGGTGTCGTAAGCCTGCTTTACCAGATCAGCGGCGATGTTATTATGCTCAAAACTAATGTATTCCAATCAAACCATCCTTCTCCGCCGGGAAAACCCCGCACGGTGAACACTCTTTTTTCCGCTTTTATGAATAGCTCTCCTTAGTATACACTCTTTGGCCGCTGCGGGCAAGGGGGTCCGGGCAAAGTTTACGCCTCGGAGGCCGCTTTTTGTGCTGCACAGCAGCTTTCGCACACGCCGATGAACACCACGGCGCAGTCCTGCACCCGGCCTTTCTGGCCGCGTACCAGCTTCGTCACCTGCTTTTCGTCCACCTCGGCGTCGGTCACGCCGCCGCACACCGTGCAGTACAGGTGGCTGTGCCAGGCCAGCGTATGGTCGAACCGGTCGGCCTGGCCGGGGATGGACACCCGGCGCACGCGGCCTGCCTCCACCAGACTGTTCAGGTTGCGGTACACGGTGCCAAGGCTCAGGCCCGGGCATTCCTTTGCAGCGGTGTCGTAAATCTCTTCGGCGGTGGGGTGGTCGCAGAGGTTTTCCACCGTCTGCATGACCAGCTCACGCTGTTTGGAATAGCGCATATCGTTCTCCTTTTCTTGTTTTTGGGTTCAGACGTTTTCCTCGCCTTTGATCTTTGCCCAGTAGGCGCGGGCCGCCTGTTCGGTACGGTTGTCGCCGTAGGTGTAGTATTTCACGTCCTTGAGGGCATCCGGCAGATACTGTTGTTTGACCCAATGGTGGTCGTAGTCGTGAGCGTACTTGTAGTTCTGCCCTTTTACCAGAGCATCCTCGCCGTCAAAGTGCTTGTTCTGCAGCTGACGCGGGATGGGCCCGGTGCGCCCGGCCTGCACATCCGCGATGGCTGCATTGATGGCGTCATGGGCGCTGTTGGATTTGGGGCTGGTGGCCACCAGGATCACCGCGTCGGCCAGCGGCAGGCGTGCTTCCGGTAGACCCACCATGTTGGCCGCATCCACCGCCGCCTTGACGATGGGGATGATCTGCGGGTAGGCAAGGCCCACATCCTCGCAGGCGCACACCATCAGACGGCGGCAGGCCGAGGGCAGGTCGCCGGCTTCCAGCAGACGGGCCAGATAGTGCAATGCCGCGTCCGGGTCAGAGCCGCGCATGGACTTCTGGTAGGCCGACACGATGTCGTAGTGATCGTCACCCTCCCGGTCGTACCGCATGGCCGTGCGGCGGGTGACCTGCCGGATCATATCCAGCGTAATGTGCCGGGCACCCTCTTCCACCGGGGCCGCCGTGACCGCAAAATCCAGGCAGCCCAGTGCCTTGCGCAAATCGCCGCCCGCACTCTCGGCAAGATAGGCACAGGCGTCCTCGTCCATGCGCACCGGGGTGTTCCCCCCTTCCGACAGCTTTTTGAGGGCATTGTGCAGGCCCTGCTCCACGTCGGCGGCAGACAGGGATTTGAACTCGAACACCGTGCACCGGGACAGCAGTGCATTATAGATGTAGAAATACGGGTTCTCGGTGGTGGATGCAATGAGGGTGACCGAGCCGTCCTCGATGCACTCCAGCAGGCTCTGCTGCTGCTTTTTGTTCAGGTACTGGATCTCGTCCAGATACAGCAGGATGCCGCCCGCCCCCGCCAGCGTGCCGATGTCCTTGAGCACCGCCTTGATGTCGCCGGTGCCGCAGGAAGTGCCGTTGAGCTTGTGCAGAGTCATGCCGCTGTTCTCTGCGATGATGCGGGCCACTGTGGTCTTGCCGGTACCGGACGGGCCGTAGAAGATCATGTTGGGGATGCGTCCGCTCTCGATGGTGCGGCGAAACACCCTGCCCGGGGCCAGCAGATGCTGCTGCCCGCACACATCTGCCAGCGTTTTGGGCCGCAGGCGCTGCGCCAGTGGTTCGTTCATTGTGTTTCCCTCCCATGCCGGGGAATACCCCAGTGTTTTTTATAGTATAGCGCATTTCTGCGCGGAGGACAAGAGATTTTCTGAAAATGATTCTCAGATAATTCCGGGCAGGCGTTTACAAACCGGTCGAAACATGCTATGATAAGGAAAACATTTTTTGCCGAAAGGAGGCGACGGTATGCCCGCCCGTAAAAAGGAGCCGGAAGATCTCACCGCCAAAAAGGAACTGGCGCTGGAGGTGATCGACCGGCTCAAGAAGGAATATCCGGATGCCGGCTGCACACTGGACTACGATCACGCATGGCAGCTGCTGGTCAGCGTGCGGCTGGCGGCCCAGTGCACGGACGCCCGGGTGAATATCGTAGTGGAGGACCTGTTTGCCCGCTACCCCAGCGTAGCCGCACTGGCCGCTGCCGAGCCGGAGGACATCGAGGCCATCGTCAAGCCCTGCGGACTGGGGCACTCCAAGGCGCGGGATATCTCGGCCTGCATGCGCATGCTGCGGGACAAGTACAACTGCCAGGTGCCTACTACCTTTGAGGAGCTGCTGGCGCTGCCCGGCGTGGGCCGCAAGAGCGCCAACCTGATCATGGGGGATGTGTTCGGCAAACCGGCCATTGTCACCGACACCCACTGCATCCGTCTGTGCAACAAGATCGGCCTTGTGGACGGCATCAAGGAGCCGCAGAAGGTGGAAATGGCCCTGTGGAAGATCATTCCGCCGGAAGAGGGCAGCGACCTGTGCCACCGCTTTGTGATGCACGGCCGCGCTGTGTGCAATGCCCGCAAGCCGGAATGCGAAAAATGCTGTCTGAATGATCTCTGCCGCTACGCCCGGGAACAGTCCGGCGCAGACACGGCGCAATAAGGAGGTAATTTTTTATGATCACATTGACGATTCTGCTGATCATCACCCTGCTCTGCATTCTGGTGGGCTGTCTGATGGGCCTGTTCTCACTGGTGGGCGTGATCGCTTCTCTGGTCGCAGGCGTGCTGGTGGGTGCGCTGGCAGGCTATGTGGCCGGCCGCTTCATGGGTACCGAAACCTCGCTCGGCCGCAACATCCTCATGGGCATCCTGGGCAGCTTTGTGGGCGAATTCGTGTTCGGTCTGTTCGGCATTTATGCCACCGGCAGCATCACGTCCTTTATCATTTCAGTCATCGGCGCCTGCATCTGCATCTGGATCGGGCAGAAGCTGTTCCATTGATCGCTGATAAAAAACGCCTGACACTTGTTTTGGACGCGGTGCTGTGTTATAGTTATACTGAAGATACTCCCTGTGCAACCGTATAGCTGTACCGCACAACCTTCGGGAGTTTGTGTGGGAGTATCTTTTTTGCACATTTTCCAGAATGCCGTGTTTGACGACTTTCTTGTTCAGTGTTATAATATAGTTTAGAGCTCTCCCACAAGCTGCCCCTGTTACCTTCGGGTCTCAGGTAGGTATCGTGGGGAGCTCTTTCTGTTTGTCGTGCTTCAAAAAATCAGTAATCTTGATTCTTATCTGGACAGCAGCATCGGCTGAATTTTTCATCAGCCGTTCAACGGCTTATTTTTTTGTGTTTTTCTCACTTGCATTTTACTTGCATCGTAAGGTTTTTTAATGGAAAATGGCGTAAAATAAGGCACTTTTCCGCTCGAAAGTGCCTTGCAAAAACGACATAAAAAGACCCGAAAAAGCTAGGCCACAAGCCGCTTTTCCGGGTCTTTCATGTTGGAGCTACTGACCTGATTCGAACAGGCGACCTGCTCATTACGAGTGAGCTGCTCTACCAGCTGAGCCACAGTAGCACATTGCACATATTCTGCAACGAGCAATATTCTACCATATTTCAGCGTATCTGTCAAGGTTGGATTTCCCGCCGGGGCAGATCTTTGTTCAGCTCGCAGGCCGCCATGCAGCACACGGCAAAGGCCAGCAGAGCACAGTCCGGCGGCACCCGCTGCATGGGGATCACCCGTTCGCACAGGTTGCCAAAGGTCTCCACGGCCTGTTCCGGCCATGTCAGGCAGAACAATGCCAGCGACAGCGGCAGGTGCAGAAACCGACCTGCCAGCAGCGGACGGAAGGACACTTCTCCGGGGCAGAGGGTGCGCACCTGCAGCAGCACCGACGCCCCCTGCACACTGAGGGCGGCGCAGCACAGACTGCTGGCCCACAGGCCGGTGCGGGCCGCATAATCGCAGCCGGAGCACACCTCCAGCAGCATGGCCGGAAAGGGTGCCCACGCGGCGGGCAGAAACTGCCCGCACCCGGCTGCCAGCATCCGGAAATACAACACGAAGCCGCACAATTTCAGGTACTGCACAGCCGCCTGTGCGATCACTTCGTCCAACCGGGGCGGCGCAGTCTGGGTGGACTGCGCAGAGCGTACCGGGGCAGCGGGTGCCGGGTGCAGACGGTTCAGCAGAGCAGCGGTGAGATACCCGGCCAGCACCTGCGCTGCAAACAGGCGGATGCCCAGCACCCGGCTGCCCAGCAGCTGCTCCCCTGCCGTGAGGATCACGAAGGACGGCCCGGAGCAGATGCAGGCCGGGAGAAGGGCCGACGCCTCCTGCGGGGTCAGCTCCCGGCTGCGCACGGCTTCGGCCACCGCAGCCGCCGCCGGGGCAAACCCACCCAGGAACCCGATGAGCAGCACCCCACCGGCCGCCGGGCTGCGCACCCCGATGAGCCGTGCCACCGGACGGAACACAAACCCCAGTACCTGCCCTGCCCCGCAGCGCATGAGCAGAGCGGAAACGATGAGAAATGGGAACAGCGACACCAGCAGCGGCCCGCCGCACAGGGCAAGCCCCTGCTGCAGCGCACGGGTGCAGCACTGCGGCGCTGCAAACACCAGTCCTGCCGTGCCAATTGCCGCCCCCAACAGCACGACCCGCTGAAACCGGAACGTCTGATACATAACTTTCCCCTCCCGCTCCATATATATGGAACAGCGGCCCGCATTTATGGCACTTTGGACCAAAATATCAGAGCGGAACGGGAGGGAGCCGAATGAGTCCTGCGCACCGCGCGCCTTTTTCGCTGCGGCGCTGGCTGGCCCTTTTGTTCCGGCAGCCGCCGCAGGGGTTGTACCGCCGCCCCTGCCTGTACCAGAGCGGCGACCGGATGGAGATCGAGCATTTTGAAGCCATCCTCGCCTACGACGAGACCCGCCTGCGGCTCCAGCTGCCGCGCGGGCAGCTGACCATTTACGGAGAGCGGTTACAAATCGAAACGCTCACCGCCCGGCGCATCACGCTGCGGGGCTGCTTCGTCCGCACAGACTACACCACGGAGCACACCGCCACAGGGCAGCGCCCTACCGGGCATCTGCCGGACAGGAGGCCGTCATGGAACCCGTTCGTCTCTGGGCCGCGGTAGAATTCACCGCGCAAAGCGGCAGCACCGACGCCCTGCTGGGCCATGCCGCACAGGCAGGGCTGCACCTGACCCGCATTGTACCGCTGCCCGGCGGATTCCGGGCGCGCTGTGCCGCCTGGCATTACCGCCCGTTGGCCGCTCTGGCCCGGCAAGGGCATGTGCGTCTGCGGGTAGAAAAGCGTCTGGGGCTGTTTTTTCGGCTGCGTCCGCTGCTGCGCCGCACCGGGCTGTGGGCCGGGCTGGCGCTGTTTATTCCGCTGCTGCTGTGGAGCCAGCAGTTCGTCTGGGCCGTGGACACCAGCACCCTCACCCGCGGACAGGCCGCCCGGGCCTTTGCCGTACTGCGGCAGGCAGACCTCGCCCCAGGGGCTGCCGCCACCGAAGCCAAGCGCACCGCCGGGGAGTATGCCCTGCTGGAAAGCGGCGAGTTTTCCTGGGCCAGTCTCAATTTTGCCAAAGGGCGGCTGGAAGTCCGTGCCGCCGCTGCAGTGCCCAAGCCCGCCATTGCGGCCGGGACCCTGCACGGCCTGTGCGCCCGGTGCGCCGGTGTGGTCACCAAGACCAACCTGACCAGCGGCACGATGCTGGTGGTGCCCGGGCAGGCCGTGGAGGCTGGACAGGGGCTGATTGGCACGGCGCGGCAGGAGCGGGACGGCACCCTGATCTTTGCCCCGGCAGCGGGCACCGTGCGGGCACAACTGGAGTGGAGTGATGCTCAGTCCGTTCCGCTGGAAGAGACCGTTTTACAGCCGACCGGGCGCTACACCGTGCGGTACCGGCTGAGCGCTGCCGGGCAGAACTGGACCCTGCCCAGTGTTCAGCCGCCGGAACAGGCACTGGAGCGCACCCGGCATCTCCAACCGGAGCTGCTGGGGCTGCCGCTTCTCTGCTCCGTGGAGGAAACCACCTTCTACGAGCAGCAGCCGCAGCTTCTGCGCCGTACCGAAGCCCAGGCGCTGGCACTGGCGCGGCTGCACAGCCTGCAGGCGCTGTACACAGCATTCCCGGATGCCGTGTTGATTGCCCGGAAGGAGGACACCTCCTGTACGGACACCACACTGGAATACACCGCCGTCTACACGCTGGAAGCCGACATCTGCACGCAAAACGACCCCGGCAGCTGAGCTGTTCCGCTCGCCCGCCGGGGCCGTTGTATGTTTTTGATCAGAATCAAGCGTTGGTGTTCTGTGCCGCTTCTTCTGCGGCACGCTGGGCAGCCTGTGCGTCGTATTCGGCGATCAGGTCGTTCAGGTCGTACTGATACCGGCTGTGGCAGAAGTGGCACACCACTTCGCAGTGGGGGTCCTCGTCCCGCATCTTTACCAGTTCCCGGCGGCCCAGGCTCAGCAGCATACCCTTGGTGCGCTCCTCGCTGCAGTCGCACTGGTAGCCCACCGTTCGCTCATCCAGCACCTGCGGGGCAAAACCGGCCATGGCCAGTTCCATCATGTCCTTGGGGGTCTTGCCGGCGCGCAGCATCTCGGTGACCGAGGGCATGGCCGCAATGTTCTTTTCCAGTGTGTCGATCTCGGCATCCGTTGCGCCGGGCAGCAGCTGCAGCAGGTAGCCGCCCGCGCACAGGATGGACAAGTCCTTGTCCACCAGCACGCCCAGCGCGCACACGGTGGGGATCTGCTCACTGGTAGCATAGTAACGGGTCAGGTCCTCGGCGATCTCGCCGGACACCAGCGGCACCTGGCCGACGGTGGGCTCCTTCTGCAGCCGGTTGTCCCGGATGACCGTGAGCACACCGCTGCGGCCTACTGCACCGCCCACGTCCAGATGGCCGTCGGCCTTCGGGGGCAGCTCCACCAATGGGTTGTCGATGCAGCCTTTGACGTTGCCCGTGCCGTCGGTGCAAGCAATGAGCACACCGGCCGGGCCGCCGCCCTGCACCCGCAGAGTGACCTTGTCGCCGTCATCCTTGAGCATGGAGCCCATCAGGGAAGCTCCGGTCAGCAGGCGGCCCAATGCCGCGCTGCAGGTAGCACTGGTGGTGTGCAGCTGCTCGGCGCGGCGCACAAGTTCGGTGGAATCCACACCGCAGAACACGACGCCGCCGTTTTCCGACAGGCCGCGGATCAGGTTTGCCATAACGTTATCCCTCCAATTGTGTATACTGCTTGACTGCGCAGAAGAAATAGCGCTGGCTGTCCCCGGTCAGGGGGCCGAAGGTCTCGCCGTCGCAGACGCTTTCCAGCGCAAAGCCGTGCTTTTCCAGCGCGGTGCGGATGGTGCCAAGGTCATAGGTGTACTCGCAGAACTGCTCGTGGAAGTGCTCGCCGGTCTCGTGGTAGTCGATGTCCACGGTGATCTCCACCTTCCGGTCGGCGGCATTGTAGTGGTTGCGCCACACACAGGAAGCGTCCTCTTCCTCAAAGGTGAATTCGTTTTCGCCCAGCACGTTCTGGTGCTTGTAGGGGGTATTCATGTCAAACAGGAACACGCCGCCCTTTTCCATAAAGAACCCGGCATTCGCAATGGCCGTGTCCAGATCCGGGATATGGTTGAAAGTGTCAAAGGTTGACACCGCACCCCGGATGGTGCCGTACAGGTCCAGCTTGAGCAGGTCCTGCCGGAGCAGCAGCAGCCGGCCGGAAAGGCCCAGCTGCTCCGCCTTGTCCCGTACCACGCAGAGCATCTCCTCCGACTGGTCGATGCCGATCATATCGTAGCCTGCCTGGGTCAGCATCAGGGTCAGTTCCCCGGTACCGCAGCCCAGGTCCGCCAGGATGCCGTCCCGGATGCCGTGGGCCTCCAGCTGGCTGTGGATGTGGCTGTAAAGGGCGTCGTAGTCGGCCTCGCCGTTGAACTCATCGTAAAAATAGGCAAATTCGTTGTAAGCCATGGTGTTACTCCGCTTCCTGGTCCTCGGCAGCCACAGCGGCGTTCAGCACCGCCTGCAGCTCCGGGATGCCGTAGCCGTTCTCGCCGCTGGTCAGCACCACCTTCTGGCAGCCATAGGGGCGGCAGAGGTTCTCAAAGTCTTCCAGCGTCTTGGCCAGCTGGCTCTTTTTGAGCTTGTCGGCCTTGGTCAGGGCCACCACGTAGGGGATCTGGTGATAGTGCAGGTAGCGCAGCATCTGCTCATCGTCGGCGCTGGGGGCATGGCGGCAGTCCAGCAGCTGCACCAGCAGGGTGTGGTGGCGGGGTGCTTCAAAGTAGCTGTTGATGAGGTCGTCCCAGCGCTCACGGTCGGCGTTGCTCACCTTGGCGTAGCCGTAGCCGGGCAGGTCCACAAAGTAGCAGTCGTCCACCGAATAAAAATTGATGGTGGCCGTTTTGCCCGGCGTACTGGACACGCGGGCAAGGTTTTTGCGGCTGCACAGCTTATTGATGAGGCTGGATTTGCCCACGTTGGACCGCCCCGAAAAGCTCAGCTCCGGGCGGTCGCTCTCGGGCAGCTGGCTGGAAATGCCGTAGCTGGCAATGAAATCAGCTTTGTTGTAATTCATGGAGCTTTCCTTTCTTTGATAAGGGGATCGTCACCGGACACTCCGTCCCGCCTGCGCTCGCCAGACCACCAGCGAAGGCAAGCCCTCGCACTTCCCGTCGGGCTTTTCTGTCGATTTTAGTCGCAGCCTGCACTTTAGACATGGCTTCGCGCATCTTGCCGGAGTATCCGGTGCCGATCCCAGCAGGACGGCAGATAGTTTCTCCAGCGAATGTCCTGGGGGTGGGGCCCCGGCGCGCAAGCGTTGGGGCGGGACTGGAGTCCCGGGCTGTTCGCGGAGAAAGCTATCTGCCGCCCTGCCCTATTCTCAGCACACCGCGCCGGGCTGGGGCTTTTCGGCGGTGGGCGGCACAATGGCGGCGTCTGCCGCCTTTTTCTTTGCATGGGTGCGGCTGGGAGCCTTGGCCTTCTTTGCGTTCTGGGGCTTGAGCAGGGCCGCGTTCAGCACCTGCGTCAGGCTCTGCATGGGCAGGAAGGTGAGGTTCTTCTTCACCTCGTCGTCCACCTCGTACAGGTCGGGTTCGTTGTCCTTGGGGATGAGCACCGTTTTCATGCCCTCGCGGTAGGCCGCCATGCTCTTTTCCCGCAGGCCGCCGATGGGCAGCACGTTGCCGTGCAGGGTGATCTCGCCGGTCATGGCCACATCACCGCGCACCGGGATGCCGGACAGGCAGGACACCAGCGCCGTGGTCAGGGTGACACCGGCAGAAGGGCCGTCCTTGGGCACTGCGCCCTCCGGGGCGTGGATGTGCAGGTCGCACTTCTTGAGCCGCTCCGGGTCGATGCCGTATTCCAGCGCATGGACCCGCACCCAGGTGACAGCCAGCTGAGCGCTCTCCTTCATCACATCGCCCAGCGAACCGGTGACGGTGATCTTGCCGCTGCCGTTGTCGATGACCTGCACCTCGATGGGCAGGGTCTCTCCGCCCACACTGGTCCAGGCCAGACCGTTGGCGATGCCCACGGCATTGGTGCGGTTGAGAAAGTCCGGCTTCACGAAGCGGGGGCCCAGCAGATCTTCCAGCATGGAGCCGGTGACCGACACCGTCTCCGCCTCGCCGGATGCGATCTTGCGGGCGCACTTGCGCAGCACACTGGTAATGGTGCGCTCCAGATTGCGCACGCCGGCTTCGCGGGTGTAGCCATCAATGATGCCGTACAGGGCGCTCTGGCTCAGGGTGACCTTGCCGGTCAGACCGCAGGCTTTGAGCTGCTTGGGCAGCAGATGCTTGCGGGCAATGTTGTATTTTTCCACGCGGGTGTAGCTGGGCAGCTCGATGACGTCCATGCGGTCGCGCAGGGGGCCGGGAATGCTGCCCAGATCGTTGGCCGTGGTGATGAAGAGCACATGGCTCAGGTCGAACGGGATGTCCAGGAAGTGGTCGTTGAAGGTGCTGTTCTGCTCGGGGTCCAGTGCCTCCAGCAGAGCTGCCGCCGGGTCACCCCGGAAGTCACCGGCCAGCTTGTCGATCTCGTCCAGCAGCATCAGAGGGTTCGAGCTCTTGGCGGTGATCATGGCACTGATGATCTTGCCGGGCATGGCACCGATGTAGGTGCGGCGGTGGCCGCGGATCTCGGCTTCATCCCGCACGCCGCCCAGACTGATGCGCACATACTTGCGGCCCAGACTTTCGGCGATGGAACGTGCAATGCTGG
>OLZW01000907.1_pt1 | contig 23720 bp, 22 predicted proteins | sample 1674281 | NCBI WGS metagenome assembly OLZW01 (sample SAMEA103958157, study PRJEB25191) | human gut metagenome | biome: human-associated habitat [ENVO:00009003]; feature: intestine environment [ENVO:2100002]; material: feces | place: Germany | collected 2013/2015
CATTTATTATCTGATATTGATAAGATTATTTCACAGCTTGGCTAATTACAGCCAAGCCTTTTTAATCCTTTTAATGCAGGTTCATAGCTTTGACATTTCTTATAACTTAATACCGCCTTTGCTGTATTGCCAAGACATTCATATATAACTCCAATGTTATAATCAGCTTTATAGCTGTTACAACCCTCAATTTTACATAATTTATATGACTTAGCCTTATTAAATTCCTCTATCGCCTTATCAAACAATCCATTGTTCATATATGCAAGCCCCATTAAAAATACATAATCTGCACTTACAGCAAATTCACTGTATATATTTTCAAGAAACATCATTTCAGAAATCCGCTTTTCATTAAGCAGTGAATATCCATATGTTTCAACCATATCCTGAACATACTCAAGCTTTGGATCTAAATCAAATGATAAGCCTTTTTCAAAATTTTCAGATGCATTTTTATAATCTCCCTGCATATAATAGCTCTTACCCAACTGGTAATATATGTATGCATCTGGACCATTTTCTTTTAATTCAAGCTCTAACAGCCTTATGTTACGCTCTGCCTTTTTCTTCTTATTATCAGCACTGCCCATATATCCTGAATGCCCAACGGTTATCGGAACATCTACGGCTGTAACTACATTTTTATCAATACTTACAACCTGCTCGTGAATTCTTCCCTCATAATGACACTGCTTTCTATTAAACAGGCGTGTTATTCTTTCTACACCCTTGGTCAATTCACTGTCATAATTAATATTATTAATCAGTTCTATCTTCCCCGTACAAATTGCTGATTGATTACTTATGATAGCAGATACTTCATCTATATTCATCTTTTCAATCCATTCATCGCTGTCAAGCACAAGAATCCAGTCATTACCTGCAAGGCTGATTGAATAATTTCTCGCCTTTGAGAAATCATCACACCACTTATAGCTTCCACTGACATCTGCATATTTATCAATAATTGCAGGTGTATTATCTGTTGAACCAGTATCAACTACAACTATCTCTAAATTGTATTTTTTCAATGAAAGCAGACACTTTTCCAGCTTGTCCGCTTCATTCTTAGTAATTATACATACTGATATATCCAATATTATCCCTCCAATACTAATCAACACCTAATATATGCTTCAATACATAAATGTAATCAAACTTTTTAACAGCTTTATGACCATTAACAGCTATTTCCATCCTTTCTTTTTCGTGGCACATATAATAATCTATCTTATTAAGCATATCATTCTCATCTGTAAACATAACCAGTTCTTCACCATTTTTAAATAACTGTTCAATATCTTCCTGATAGTTAGTAAGACAGGATCCTCCTGCACCTAATATATCATATACTCTGAGCGGAATACCTGTAGTAATTGAGCGAAGGGTTATATTTAAATTAATTCTGGACTTTCTGAATATTACAGGCATTTCACTATAATAATCTACACCACTATGAATATCAGCATTAGCAATATCCAAATCCCTGCTTCCTGTAAATATATCTACCATATATTTATCAGCTATTTTTCTTAATAAATTAACTCTCTCAACTCCTGTCACATATTTATTAATCTGGGAAGCCATCACGTGTTCGTGTGGCACTGCTATATTATCCATATCAGCACACGCTGCATACAAATATTTGTCTACAAATTCATCATCTATAATATCATTAATTATATTGTATCCATATATTTTTTGCTGTGCATTGGCAAGTCCATTAATGTAGCCCTCATAATATGAAGGTACATCTTTGTTCATCAATACGCTTTTCAGGTCAGGATTCATATTTCCCACAAAGCTTATATCATACTCATAGCTTGTATTATCAATATCTTTGCCTAATTGCCTGTCAAGTCTGTCTGTGTCAACTGCAAGACTTGCATACTGCATATTACCAATGCCATATTTTGATAATAATTTAATTCCATCTCTCTCAAATAAATATACTTTATTACATTTATTATATATTGCCTTAGAAAATAACGTATAATTAGGCCAATCATATATCCACGAAATATATGTTACGCCGTAATTACTGCATATATCTGATAACATTGGAAGAAAATCAAACGATATAACAACATCTATTCCATTAGATAATATGTCTATAACTTCATATTCAACTTCTTTGTTATCCCCAATATACTCCTTAACGCTATGCTCTATAACAAACACTTCATCTGCTAATGTATCAAGTGCCTTAACCATATCCTTCTTGGAATTCTCATACCAGCTGCAATATAATACCTTCATCAAAACCTCATTATAAAAAGGACTGCCAACTATAATGACAGTCCTTGTATTAATATATATTCTTTTAATAATTACTGAAGAAGTGAAAGAACACCCTGTGTAGCCTGATTAGCCTGTGCAAGCATAGACTGTCCAGCCTGTGCAAGAATGTTATTCTTGCTGTATTCAACCATCTCTGTAGCCATATCCACGTCACGGATACGTGATTCAGCTGCTGATGTATTCTCACTTGTTGTATTAAGGTTGTTGATTGTATGCTCAAGTCTGTTCTGAAGAGCACCAAGCTTAGATCTCTCACTAGAAACTGAATTAATAGCCTTCTGAATAGCTGTCATTGCCTTTCCTGCTGATGAGAATGAGCTAACCTTAAGTCCGCTAATCTTAAGTGAAGATGCATTCATATTATCAATAGAAATTACAATACTCTGTCCTGATAATGCACCTACCTGCAGCTTCATACCTGTAAATGTACCATCAAGTAAGTTCATTGAATTGAACTGAGTTGTTGAACGGATTCTATCAATCTCTGATGTAAGCTGATCCATCTCCTTCTGAATAGAAGCTCTATCTGTTGATGTATTAGTATCGTTAGCTGCCTGTGTTGCTAATTCATTCATTCTCTGTAAGATTGAATGTGTCTCGTTAAGAGCACCTTCAGCTACCTGTACTAATGAAATACCATCCTGTGAGTTAGAAGCAGCCTTGTCAAGACCTCTGATCTGGCTTCTTAACTTCTCTGAAATAGAAAGACCTGCTGCATCATCTGCGGCTCTGTTAATTCTATAACCTGATGATAACTTCTCTGTTGACTTAGCCTGTGCACTTGTTACTCCACTTAACTGTCTGTTAGCGTTCATCGCTGTAAGATTATGCTGTACTACCATTAATAATTCCTCCCTGAATGTCTTACTTTTCCTTAAATATATATTGTAATTAATAAACTGTATATAAGTCTTCTAAAACTTAACTGCAATATATATCGGATATTTTGATATAGACTTAACCCCTTAATTTAAAAATTTTTAAAAAGGCTGTGACAATAACAAATACTTGTTAAAGTCACAGCCTTTATGATAGTATTATAACTTCAACTACCTAATTAGCCTAAGAGTGAAAGAACACCCTGGTTAGCCTGATTAGCCTGTGCAAGCATAGACTGTCCAGCCTGAGCAAGAATATTATTCTTGCTGTATTCAACCATCTCTGTAGCCATATCTACATCACGGATACGTGATTCAGCTGCTGATGTATTCTCACTTGTTGTATTAAGGTTGTTGATTGTATGCTCAAGTCTGTTCTGAAGAGCACCAAGCTTAGATCTCTCACTAGAAACTGAATTAATAGCCTTCTGAATAGCTGTCATTGCCTTTCCTGCTGATGAGAATGAGCTAACCTTAAGTCCGCTAATCTTAAGTGAAGATGCATTCATATTATCAATAGAAATTACAATACTCTGTCCTGATAATGCACCTACCTGCAGCTTCATACCTGTAAATGTACCATCAAGTAAGTTCATTGAGTTGAACTGAGTTGTAGAACGGATTCTATCGATTTCTGATGTAAGCTGATCCATTTCCTTCTGAAGAGCATTTCTATCAGTTGATGTATTAGTATCGTTAGCTGCCTGTGTTGCTAATTCGTTCATTCTCTGAAGAATTGAATGTGTCTCGTTAAGAGCACCTTCAGCTACCTGTACTAATGAGATACCATCCTGAGCATTAGAAACAGCCTTATTAAGACCTCTGATCTGGCTTCTCATCTTTTCTGAAATTGAAAGACCTGCAGCATCATCACCAGCTCTATTAATTCTGTAACCAGATGATAACTTCTCTGTTGACTTCTGCTGTGCACTCTGAACTCCGCTTAACTGTCTGTTAGCGTTCATTGCTGTAAGATTGTGTTGTACTACCATAATAGTTTCCTCCTTGAATTCTTGGTGGCGTCCCTGCCACCCATAATTAAATTGTTCAGGATTGCTCCTGTTATATATTATATCGGACTGTTGTTTATTAACTTTAGCCCTAATATAAACTTATTTTAATATTTTTTAATGCAAATGTCAAAATACTGAAATATACTTATTACCTAGCTGCATTAAAATATTGGTAAATATATGTATTATTTCTTCTGATCCATAAACTGCGGTTCAGAACTTACCCTGCTCATATTCTGATAATACTTATTAGCCATACTTACACTTCGCTTGGCTGTCTTAGCATTATCCTTTAACTGCCTGAACTTAATATCAACTCTGACTTTGTTTCTTGATTCCTGTGCCTGTATAGTCGCACTTAAGGATGTAGCTTCTCTTATAAGCTCCTGTAATCTAATTATTAATTCCTTATAATCAGCCTTATACTCTTCTACATCTTCTTTTACTCTGTCAAATACAGCTTGAAAGCCCTCATCAAGTGAATTAAGCTCATCTATATATGCAGCTTTACTCTCCATATTACTCTGAAGCTTATCTCCATCGAATTCTTTATCATCAAGCAAAGCACTCTGTTGTTCATTAAGTTCAGATACTTTCTTAAGTATCTCTATCTTCTTAAGCAGACTATCTATCATTATCTGAAGATAATTCTCTGTAATCATATACTATTACCACCATCTTGATATCATAAAGGTATATTTATATTATTAATTACCAGCTTTTGCCATAACTTCTTTCCAAGTATCTCTCATTCCTCTTAATTCAACTAATGCCTGATCAAGAACTTGTGTATCTTTCTTCATATTAGCGTCAACTAAAAGGCTGTAGATATACTTGTACACATTATCAAAATCCTCTGCTACCGGGTATTTACGATTAAGTGTTGACTGAAGCTCTTCTATAATCATCTCTGCCTTTACTATATTAGTATGTGCCTTTTCTGTATCATTCTTTTCTATTGCAACCTGAGCAATATTACAAAACTTAATTGCACCTTCATATAATAATAACGTAAGCTCAGCCGGTGTCGCTGTTAATATCTTATTGCGGTTATACTGCTGTGCCATATTCTGATTATATATCATAACTTGTCCTCTCTCCTGATGTCATAAACACCTTATATTCCTATTACCATATTATCCTTAATATAGAATTAAATCAATACCCAATTATCAATTTCCAAATAAACCAGACATTGATGATGTCTGCGAGTTAAGCTTTGATAAAGCTGATTCCATAGCTGAGAATTTACTATAATAGTAATCTTCCCAAGTTGTAATCTTAGTCTCTGCATCACTTATCTTAGTTGTATATTCTGAATATTGCTTAGTCATCTGCTTGTCATTATATACTGTATAAGCACTGCTCACTGAAGATGTAGCCATCTTATTACCTAAATCTGTATAAAGCTTTGTAGCAAGCTGTGAGAAGAACGAAACTACAGTCTCCGGATCACTTGCTATTGCCGCCCTTAACTTATCATCATTACCCGATGAAACAGAGTCATCTGAATCACCATCAATATGATATACACCTTTTTCATTCTCACCTGATGAGAAATATCCCTGTGTTGCTATACCAAAGCTTGATAAAGCATACGACTTTCCGTTAATTGTAAATGATGAAGCCATATCATTCTTCATAGTATTGATAATACTGCTTAAAGTATCATCCTTTCTAAGAAGTGAGTCCTTAATCTTAGTCTCCCACTTTTCAACTTCATCATCCGTCATTGCGGACTTCTCGTCATCTGTAAGTGGTTCATAACCCTTAGAGCTGTCTGCATTGTATGCTTCATCCATTGACTTAATCAGCTTATTATAATCTGTAAACATATCTTTAATAGACTTATAGATTGCATCTACATCTGTATCTGTAGTTATTGTAACCTGCTCATCATCCTTAGTCTTAGCGGTTACCTGTATTGTAATGCCATTAATCGAATAGTTATTGCTATTACTTGTAAATGTAGCACCATTAAGCTCAATTTCTGAATCCTGTCCTACTTTTCTTGATGCGCCCTTAGAAAACTTATGTGCTGCGTTAATCATATCATAGCTATTCTTTGCTTTGTTCTGATACTGTGTTGTAAGGTCTGCCTTAATCTTAGTATTCCTGTCAGCAGTCTCAGCAGCTATATTGGCAACTCCAGCAGCTGAATCTGTCTCTTTTAGAGCTGATACAGTTGTCTTGCCATCTTTCACCTCAATATTAACATAATTTTTAAGGTCTTCCATTGATTTCTTAGCTGTATCGTAGTTAGCTATGTCTGATTTAAGTGTTTCTACAGAACTTGTAAGGGTTTTATATTGTTCTTTTTCTTCGTCTGTAAGTTTACTTTCATCAAAATCACTATCATTATCTCCGCCTTTGCCTTTTAAAATAAGTGCATCAAGCTGTGCCTGTTTTGATGTAAGCTGTGCCTTAGCATTATCTTCAGCTGTGACACCTGTATCTGACATATATTTAGTATTAAAACTATCAACTGTAGCAGAAGCTTTACTATATGCTGCAAGCTTTTCCTGTGCTACTGTATCAAAGCTTATCTTATTACTCTCATAAGCACTATTAATAATATCATCAAGTGCTGATGTATATGTACCATCCGCAGCATTATAATAGCCAGCCCATTTTGTATACTCTGCTGTAGATGTCTTATCATCTGTATAAAGTCCCAATTCATACAAAGAGTCTCTACCAGCTGTATCATTAGCTACTAATGAAAAATCGCCATCTTTACCAGAAGTCTTGGAACTTATAAAGAATCTCTGGTTCGCCTCATCAAAGCTTGCCTGTACACCAGCATCCTTAAGCTTTACTAAGAACTGATTAACTGTCATATCATCTGTAAGTTCTATATTAGTTGACTTACCATCAACAGAAAGTGTAACACTTCCCTGTCCAGACGTCTTATTTGTTATAGCTGATAACTTGCTTGAACCTGTTATCTTTGATGTGCTGTCTGATTTATTAGTAACTTCACCACCTGTAAGATAACCCGATGATGCAAGTTCTTTAACCTTTAATGTCTGGTCTCCAGCTACCGCACTTGAACTTGCTGTAACTGTAGCTACACTTGAATTAGATACAGTTGACTTCTTAAGGCTGTATGCTTTACCAAACCTCGCTGATGAAAGCTTTCCACTATAAAAGCTATATATGCTTGTATTCATAGTCTTCCACTTTTCCTGTTTCCAGGAAAGCTTAGTCTGAGCCTTTACAAGATTGTCTTTCTTTAACTGATATCCTGATACAAGTGCTGTTACAAGCGACTCTGTATCCATACCTGAAACCATACCTGATAATCTTATTGGCATATTGTTACCTCCTATCTCTTCTCATCAACAAGGATACCTGCAAGCTCCCAGGCTTTTGCAAGCATTTCAAGAGCCTTCTCTGATGGTATCTCCTTGATGACTTCATCAGTGTCCTTATCTTTAATCTTAATAGTAATACGGTTAGTTGGCTCATTATAACCAAATTCTGCTATTGTATTTCTATTAATTACTTTCTGTATATCTTTGAGTTCCTTGATACTTGCTTCTTTCTTCTCATTTTGCTGTGCAAGATTAGATTCACCATTGTCAGTACCACTCTTCTGTGTATTGGTTATCTGCACTGTCGCTGCTGTACTGACTTTACTATCTGCTGTCATCTCCTTCGCTGCTGTATCAGAAGAAGTCTGAACATTAACCTTATTAATCTGTGTTGCCTGAACTGCCTGATTATGGTAATTGGCAGCCATGCTCATTTTATCAATTCCCATTATCTTTCACCTCCGTGTGGTTGTAAAAAATGTTCTCAAACCGATATTAACCAATATTACAATTCTGCAATATATATCCTAGTGCAGTAAAGAAATCCTTTTCCCGTATTTATTGCACTTTACTCAGTTTCTAAACCCTATATCGGCATTCTAATACCATAATATAACATTATATATTAATTATATTTATTGTAAACCATTGCAATCGTTATAATAAATGTAACTATCATTTCTTAAAGAGCTGGTTAAGTGCCTTAACATCAATTGCCTGTTGTGTAGCTTCCTTATTAGCATCCTTTATCTGTACATATACTTCTTTTCTGTATATTGGAACAGACTTAGGTGCTGTTATTCCAAGCTTAACCTGATCTCCTTTAATCTCAATAACTGTGACTTCTACGTCATCGTTAATTATTATAGCTTCATCTTTTTTCCTTGATAATGCCAGCATTCTACTCACCTTTCCTTTCTTCAAGAATTGAATAAATAGGATATCTGACTTCATAATCATTGTTGTCGGCTATAAGCTGTACACCCTTTAATGTATCAGCATTGACAATGATTGGAGCTTTGAAATTAATTGTCATCTTAGTAATATCTGCCGGAACAGTAAGTACACAAAACACTATAAGATCAGCTTCTTTAATATCACTTCCAAGAGCCTTTAACATCTCATCTTCAACTATCGGATCATAGTCTTCTTTAATAAGCTCCGGCTTTAACATTGGAAGAGCAAGTTCTGGCTCATCTAATGACTGTAACCACATTATTGATGCCTCATCGCCCTTATCCACATCGTATATAAGTGTAAACTTTTTACAGTCCTCAAAGCCAATAACCCCAAGGTCAAATGTTATAATCTTCTCATCATCAATATCAATCGTTCCAAACCATCTAGTATCTACCTTCACCTTAATACCCTCCATTAAAACACTTTGATTATCATTTTCTATCCAATAAAATCAAGTAATGTCTGCTGTACTACCTTGCTTGCTGCTGACAGTGCCGCATTATATACAAGCTGGGCAGAAGTATAAGATATAACAACCTCCTCAAGGTCAATATCTTCATTCTCAGACTTAAGACTTGTAAAATTAGTCTTCTGTTCTGTGAGTCTTGACTTAGTAAGGTCAAGTCTTGTAATTCTGTTACCCACATCAGCCTTGGCATTAGAAATCTGTTCCTGATATCCCTGCATCTGCCCGATACCACTCTCAAAAGCTTTAGTCATCTGGCTTTTTGCTAATTCATGCTGCTTAGTAAGTCCTTCAAGAATATCACTTAAACTCTTCTGGTCTGCATCTGATGAATATCTTTCCTCTTTCATCATACTTTCAACCTTTGACATCTGGCTCTCTATATCAAGAACATTCTGTACTGCTGATGTGAGGTCATCTATATTTCTTCCAAAATATATATTAAACGCTTCATCTGCCTGAGTATTAACCTTTAACTTCTGTGTAAAATTAATATTATACTCTATATCTTCATCCTTCTTAGCATAAGTAACGCCTGTAACATTATCAACACAGTCAAAATACATTGTTGGATTAACATCACCCTTTTTGAAATTAGATTTATCATACTGCACTGAGAATGAATTGCTTGTATATACGTCCTTATATACATTTTCTCCAAGAAGAACTTCACCAACCTGTGAATTAATAACTATCTCATCATCACCTGGTATATAATTAGTATCTGATGTAAATGATACTGTAACTGCATTGCCACTTCCATCACTAAAGAAGTTACCTGTAACGCCTGTTATATTACCATTGGCATCTGTATTAGTTGTAACACCTGTAACTGCATTACCATCTGCATCTGTTACTGATATTGTTCCGTCTGTGTTCTTAGTTATTGAAGCCGTATTGCCCTGACTGTCTGTAATCTTAAATGTTCCATTAGCATCAACCTCTGAATAAGCAAGCTGTAATCTGTGTACTGTCTGCACATTTGGTGTAATAATCTTGCCATTAGCATCTTTTTTAACTGACAGATTCATAATATCATCATTAGAATAGGCATTAGTATATACAGTCTTACTGCTAAGTGCATCTCTTGTAAAGTTCTGTGTTATTGTATAGTCCACATCCTTAGCATCTGCATCTGACTGATATGTCAGAGGCTTGTCTGTTGCATAACCTGTGAATACATATCTTCCAGCATAATCTACATCTCCCTGTGTATAGAATGAATCCTTTAGCTTATTAAGTGTCTCAACAATTGTATTACGTTCCGAAGGAGAATAAGAATCTGTTGCACCCTGATTACAATAGCTGTAAAGCTGTGATACTATATTGTAACTCTGGTCAAGAGCATCGTGTGTTACCGAAAGCCATGATGAAGCATCTGGTATATTCTTATTAATATACTGTGTAACCTGATCAAGACTTGAACGAAGTCTTAATGCTCTGATTGCAATAATTGGGTCATCAGAAGGCTTGTTAATCTTCTTCTGTGTAGATAACTGTGTATCCATTGTATTAATCTGACTTTTATTAGTCTGTATATTAGCTATAGAGCTGTTTATCATCATCTGATTAGTTATTCTCATACTATTCCTCCATTCATTTACAGATATGCTATGTGAACTAATTATAAGCCCGTCTGGTTAATAAGCTTGTCGTATATCTCGTTCATAACCGACATCATCTTAGAGTTAAGATTGTAAGCCTGCTGGAACTTCATAAGATCCATAGCTTCTTCATCAGTATCAACACCCATAACCGATAATCTCTGGTTCTGAATTGTTGTCTTCATATTATTATAGTTAGAAAGAAATGTCTTAGCCTTACTTGAATCAATTGATACATCACTGACAATACTTTCAAGGAAGTAAGCACCTGTACCACCATCAAATATCTTTTTCTTCTGAAGTGCATTAATCTGTTCAATCAGATCGCACTGTGATTCGCCGTCCCCTACATTTGACTTTGTCGCAAGCTTATCAGCATCCTCTAAAAGAGCCGAATTAACAGATACTGTTGTTGCTGTAAGAACTCCAGAACCATCCTGAACAACAAAAAGTGGTATACCTTTATTCTTAGCATCAGTTGTATCCGCATCTGATACATAGCCACTTTCAAATATGCTGTTAACTGCCTGTGCAAATGTCTGTATAAACGTATTAAGCTGTACCTGATAATATGGAACACCCTTATAATTAATATTCTCGCCTGCCTGTGCATTAGTCTCTGTTACGATATTACCATCAATATCTGTCTTGTATGTTCCATCATCATTCTTAGCATAAGACTCAATCTCTCCATTACAGCCATCTCTTATATCTATAAGTGCTTTTAACTGTCCTCCAAGTGAGTCACTGTATATATTAAAATCAGATCCGTCATTCCACTTTATATCATAAAGTCCATCTGCATCGCTTGTATTTCTTACTTCACCTCTTGCCACAACCTCTAATGTCCTGTAACTGTAATCATTAACAAGTGACTGTCCATTAATTGTTATCTGGAATGATGTAAGACCATTCTGGATTTCTGTCTCGCTTACTGTTATATTAACTGCCTTTGAAAGCTCATCAACTAATGCATTTCTCTGGTCACGAAGATCATTAGCATCACCATAGCACGCCTCAATCTGGTTAATCTGCTTATTAAGTGCTGTTATGTTCTGTGCAAGTGTATTAATATGCTCAACAGTATCCTTTACTTCGTTATTGGCATCTGCCTGTACATTTCTTAAGTTATTAGCTAATGTATTAAAGTAATCTGTCATACTCTTGGCATTATTAATAAGCTGGTTCTTTGCAGAAGTGTCAGCTGGTGTAATTGTAAGCTGGTTAACTGCATCAAAGAAATTGCCGTATTCCTTTGAGAAACCTGAAAGAAGAAATTCATTAAGATAATCCTCAACCTGTGTCATATAATTATTCTTAGCTTCGTACTGTCCATAGTTAGCACAGTTGTTACGATATTTCTCATCATAATAAGAATCTCTTGTCTGTTTAATCTCTACAACATTAACACCTGAACCAATTGTTCCGTATGTTGAATATGTTCTTAAAGCATCTGATGCCTGTAAAAGCACGCTCTGCTTAGTATATCCATCAGTATTAATATTAGAAAGGTTGTGTGCTGTTGTTGTAATAGATGTCTGTGCCGCCTGAAGTCCTTTGTATGAGATTGATAATCCAAAAAATGTAGATGCCATATTAACTCTCCATTCTGCACCTTTATACCAGTGCATTATTTACATTGTTGTATTAAACATCAATTATAATTCAATATAATCTGTAATTAATATAATCAAGAACCAAGTGATGTAACAAGATGTTCTATCATCTCACTTACAACATTAATATATCTTGATGCCGCATTATATGCGTGCTGATATTTTATCATCTTCTCAAGTTCTTCATCTGAAGATACACCTGATGTCTGTAATCTCTGGTTATCATAACCATCAACCATTGATGTCTGGTTATTAACAAATCTTGAAAGTACCTTACCAACTGTAGCAAACTCACCTATATAATCATTATAGAATGAATTAAAGTCTGCCTTGGCATATGAATCAGGATTAAGCGATGCGAACTTTTTGCTGAATGCATCAATAAGTTCATTAGCTTTAGAAAAATCTTCCTTGCCCTGTATTGTTGATAATGGAATTCTGTCAACATGCTGTGAAGCTTCTGGATTAACTAAAAGCTTACCAAGTGTATAATCTGTTTCATAATCTGCTGTGTTAAGATTATTACGGACATAAGTCTTAGTTCCGTCTGCCGCTGTTATCTGGATGTATCTTTCTGTTCCCTCTCTCTTGAACAATTCAACACCCATAGTCATATCCTTATCCATACCGAAACCAGCCTTGTCTGTGTCAAGTACAGAATACTTCATATTATCAATATTCTCAGCTGTTGTTCCTGCCTGGTCAACATAAAGCTTCTCACCTGATGAATAACTGTAAGTTCCATCACCATTGGCAACACCTTTAACTTCCTTACCATATCTGTCATAAAGTGTTGCATTAACCGAAGCATTATATATGTACTCATCAGCCTGTAATACATTACCGTCATTATCTGTAAGCTCTGTTGTTGTTTCTATTGTCTTTTCTGGACAAAGAATATCATTAAGGGAAGTAACTATTCCATTAACAAGCTTATCAAATCCAGCTATCGCACTAAGTATTGCTGATGGTTCAATATATTTGTTGTAATATTCCTGCTTCTCGTTATATGCATCCATTGCATCATTATAAGCCTGAAGTCCGTCTGCTGTTGTAAGATCGTAATCTTCCTTCTCCGGCATAACAGGTACATCTGTATAATTAACTTCTATAGAACCTCTTGCTACTAAAAGACCTTTGAGTTCTCCCTTGTCTGTATCCTTCATATTATTAATATTAGAAAGATTAAATACATCCCTGTCATAACCTGGCCAGATTGGGATTAACAGTGCACTATTATCAACCTGTCTTGTTCCCATCTCAGTAACCTGTGCCGATGTAACAAATGGTACATTCTCAGCAGTTACAATCACCTCACCATGTTCATTCTCATAATAATCAAAATCAATATAACCACTTAATTCATCTAACGCATTATCTCTTGTATCTCTTAAATCATTAGCACGTTCACCACTTCCAGATTCAACCTTGGCTATCTCTTTATTAAGGTCATATATCTTTTGTCCAAGATTGTTAATCTTATTTACCATATTATTAATATCTGTGTTAAGAGTTACCTGATAATCCTTAAGCCCAGCATATATTGCCTCAGACCTGTCTATAAATGCTGTTGCATTCTGGATAAGTGAAGATCTTGCAATTGTACTTGTTGGATTCTTAGTAAGTTCATTAATTGCGTTATACAGATTCGTTATCTGTGTCTGGTATGTAACGCCCTGCATTTCTCCAAATAAATCTTCTACTTCTTCTACTGCCTTATACTGGCTTTCATAATATCCAAGTCTTGCATTCTCTGTTCTGTATGACTTATCTATAAAATCATTTCTTATTCTGCTTATAGCATCAACATCAACACCAAGTCCACACTTGCCTGTGCTGTTTCCTGTTCCGAACACATTAACATACGTACTGTCTGCAAATGTAATCTGCTGTCTTGTGTATCCTGTTGTATTAACATTTGACAGATTGTGTGCCGTTGTATTAAGTGCTGTCTGTGATGTTTTAAGTCCTGACGCTCCTACCATAAGCGATGCCATTCCGTTAGCCATAATTCCTCCATATCCTAAACCCAGAAAAAAATCACATTCTCAAAGAAAAATCCCAATTCATTCCTTTGAAAATGTGACCCTTAATTCCGAATAATATTACTTAATCTATATTGTGTAATAATCAGAGTCAATCCGTTTCTTCTGATTATTAGTCCGGATTATATTTATTGTTTTGCATCAAATCCTGTCGCTCCAGTAATCCCCTGTTCCTCATAAGCTGTTCTTCCATAATTGGAAGTCTGTGGATCCATAACTGAATTCTTGGCAAGATCAAGCTCAAACTGTATCATATCCATTGATTCCTTGAGAAGCAGCTTATTATTATCATTAACTGTTGTAAGCTGGTTCAAAGTTCTTTTAAGTCTGAGATATACTTCTTCTAGTGCATCGTGCTCTTTAGGCTTCTTCTCAAGTATCTGTACTATATGTTCCACTCTTATCTGCTCATATGGAAGCCTTAGTATCGAGCATATCTCTTTCACATCTTCCTGTCTTTTCTGTTCAACGGTTTCAAGTTCTTCTATTAACTTCTGTTCCTGTAGGAATATCTTTTGTAATTCATCAACATCTCCCTTAACAATTGCGGAAGTCTTATCATTGGACAAGTCCAGAAGCTTATTATATCCTGTATCCTCATTATTCAAATCATCGATTAATAGATCTATTAAACTTGCCATGCTTTAACCTCACTAAAATGTTAATGTTGAAATTCTGTCAAGTATCTTATCTGCAACATCTTCAGAACTTATATTATATGTTCCGGCCTGAATACGTGCCTTAACATCATTAACCATATCCATTCTGACATCTGATGTAGAAGCCACTGCTGACTTCGCTACCTGATACAGCTTAGCTGTATCTGAAATCTCATACTTGTCATTCTCTTTCTTATTAGTAACAGCCTTATTATTCTTAGAATAAGAACTTGTCTTATATATCTGACTTACAGCATTATAAGCATCTATACGCATACTTACCGCCTCACTTTCTATCTTCAAAGTCTTGTAAGAACCATTATCAAAGGTGTCTGTAACAAACATTCCAGCCCCTAACTGCCTTATTACAGCTCAGTTCTCTGCTTTATGATTAAGTTATCGGTAATAATCTGTTATCTCTTAACCCCATTTTATAATTAATTTAGATACAAATACAATTAGTTCTTATCAAGAAATCTCATCTTGGCATCTGCTGACGATAATCTCTTTTCCATATGTTCAACAGCGGCATTAGACTCACCATACATTGAGCCAAGATTATTTGCCATTTTATTCTTACATCTTTCACAGAAACGCCCGCTTCTTATAGATGCTCCACATCTCTCACAGGTAATTCCAATTGGAGAATCGTCTGCAATTACAAGCCTTTCATCTCTTATCCACTGTTCGATCTGTCTTGTGCTTACATCACATTCTTCTGCAACCTCTGTCATAGTTGCGTTATGGTGATCCTGTATGTATTCCTTAACCTCAAGATACTTTTCCTCTAGCTTCTCTATACAATTAGGGCAAAGATTACGATATGGACCTCCTATATAATTATATAATTTGCCACAGCCTCTGCAATTTCTTACTTCCATAATATTCCTCCGTTCTTGTTACCTGTATTCAAAATCCTCTGCCAACGCAGAGTGTAACAGCATATACTTCTTTTACTCCTGCCCTCTTAAGACATTCTGCACACGCATCAATAGTTGTTCCCGTTGTATATATGTCATCTACTATTAATACTTTATTATATATTATAACATTATCAGCTATTTTAAAAGCCTTTTGAAGATTTTTAGTTCTCTGGATATCATTAAGATCTTTCATCGGGCTTGTGGCCCTTGTTCTAATCAGACTATGTTCATTGTATTCTATATCAAGCTTCTTACTAAGGCTTTCCGCTATAAGTCCTGCCTGATTATAGCCTCGTGACTTTAATTTGGATACATGAATTGGGACCGGCATAATCACATCAGGCTGCCACATATTTATTACATCACCGTACCTGCCTGATATTTCATCTGCGTATACCTCTGCATATTCACGCTTATTATGATATTTAAAATTATAGATAGATTGTTTTATCCCCTCTGAATACTCATACACACTCACTGCCTGATTAAACAAATGCTGTTTATCCGTGCAGTCCTTACAATATTCCCTGTTATCATCCTCTAATGCTTTGCCACATTTAAGGCATGCAGGTTCTTTAATATATGTTATATATTTAAGACACCACGGACATATATTCATCTTCCTGTTATCAATAACAGGCCTGGGATTTGAACATATCGGACACGCAGGCGGAAACAATATATCTTTCACACCCGCTGCTATCCTTTTATATATTATGTCGTATTTATTCAATATTTTTTATTTCCTTTATCCTCTCATCTAAAGACGAATATCTTCTTGTTTCAGATACATTTTCTGCCATCTGGTTAAAAATTCGTTCATCACCTATCATACATACACACTTTCTTGCCCTTGTAACAGCCGTATAAAGTATGTTTCTGTTCATAAGCATCCTTGGCCCCTGATACATCGGTATTATAACCGCAGGATATTCACTTCCCTGTGCCTTATGTACAGTTATCGCATATGCAAGTTCAAGCTCGTCAAGCTGTGTAAACTCATAATCAACATATCTTCCATCTTCAAATTTGACAGTAACACTCTGATTATAATTGTTGATATCATCAATAATTCCAGTATCACCATTAAACACTCCACTGCCTTGCTCTACCGCAATGCCATAGCGGTTCTTTTTCTCCCATTCGAGCTGATAGTCATTCTTAATCTGCATAACCTTATCGCCCTCACGGAATATTGTATCGCCAACTTTCTTCTCCATTTTGCCACTGTCCGGCGGATTAAGATATTTCTGCATTACAGTGTTAAGCCTGTCAACTCCGACAGATGATTTTCTTGATGGTGTCAAAATCTGAAGTTCACTCACATCTGCATTAACATACTTTGGAAGCTTCTCACTTATAACAGTCTTCATAGCCGCAATTATTGCATCTGGTCCATTTCTATGTATAAACAGGAAATCCTTACTGTATTTATTAAGTGTCACCTTATCGCCTTTATTAATCTTATGGGCATTGGTTATAATCTCGCTCTCAGCCGCCTGCCTGAATATCTTTTCAAGCTTAACAACAGGAAAGCACTCAGATGCTATTATGTCTTTAAGAACATTTCCAGGTCCAACACTTGGAAGCTGGTCAACATCACCTACAAGTATAAGTCTTGTTCCAACTGCTACTGCTTTAAGAAGCGAATTCATAATATTAATATCAACCATTGACATCTCATCTACAATTATTACATCTGCTTCCAACGGGTTGTCTTCATTTCTGTCAAAGCTCATTCCAAGACTTGATGTCTGATTTTTCTTGTCTTCTTTATCAGCCATAGTACTTCCAACTATTTCAAGAAGTCTGTGAATTGTCTGTGCCTCAAAACCACACGTTTCTGTCATTCTCTTGGCAGCTCTTCCCGTCGGTGCCGCAAGCCTTATCTCAAGACCTTCCATCTCAAAATATTTAATTATCGTATTAATTGTTGTTGTCTTACCGGTTCCCGGTCCACCTGTTATTATAACAAGTCCGTTAAGTGCAGCTTTTACAACAGCTTCTTTTTGTATGTCATCAAGCACAATGCCCTCTGATCGTTCAATCCCTGCTATTCTGTTATTGACCTCGTTGATATTTTCATCGCATTTTATATCAAGTCCTGCCAATGCCCTTGCAACATTCTGTTCCATATAGAAATACATCGCAGAATACACATTTTTAGATTCTCCCTCTGTTCTTACAACAATCTTCTTATCTATAGCAAGATCCATAAGAAACTTATCATAATCACCAATGTCAATAAGCAGAAGTGATGACACCTGCCTCTTTAATTCTTCATAAGGAAGATACACGTGTCCCTGCAATGCCGCCTGATTAAGACAGTAGAACATTCCACTTCTTATTCTGAACTCCGAATCAACCTTAATTCCAACTCTGGAAGCAATCTCATCAGCCGTCTTAAAGCCTACGCCCTCAATATCATCAGCCAGCCTGTACGGATTTTGTTCTATGATTGTGTAAATATCATTGCCATATCTTTTAAATATTTTATTGGCTAAATTCATCTGGATTCCATAATTCTGCAGAAACATCATCGCACGACGCATATCGTGCTTATCCGCAAGCTGGTTAGCAATGTCCATTGCTTTAGCTATGCTTATCCCTTTAATCTCTGCAAGACGTTCTGGTTCATCTTCCATAATGCGGAATGTATCATCGCCAAATGTATCTACTATACGTTCAGCCATCTTGCTGCCTATTCCTTTAACTGCACCAGAACTTAGATAACGCCTCACTGACTCCTTGTCCGCCGGCGCCTTGAATTCATAAGAAGAAATCTTAAACTGCATATAATATACTGCGTGTTTGACAAATTCGCCATTCGCAGTAATAAATTCACCTGTGTTGATATAACTTAACGTACCAACACAGGTGACATCTTCACCCTGATATATTATCTCAAATACTGTATATCCATTGTCTTCATTACGATAAATTATATTATCTATAAATCCTTCAACGTATTTAACAGACTCGTAATCCAATCTGCTTCCCTCTCTTTAATAATATATTAATATTAAAACCACATTGTGTTTAATAAAACCGTCCACTTAAAACACACTGCAATCTATAAATCTGAAGAATAATTACGCTTCATCTGTTCATATAATGTCTGGGCTATTCCAAGTCCTTTCCCATTATTAGACTCTGTAAATACTTCTGCGTAGTTCTTTATCATCTCATCGCCAAAGTAACTTCCCATTGTACTCATAGCCGAATCCGAACTGCCTGAAATAGATGCCATACTGCTGAATAAAGATGAGTCGTCGTCATCATCTGCATCTATCTTAGCCATTTTCTGCATTGACTTTAACATCTGCTCAACAAAGTAGCTTTCAAAGTCCTTGCACACGCTCATAAGTTCATCGTCTGATGCCTGTGAGAAATCTGTACTTGTAAGCTTATCACTAAGCTGTGATGAAGTTTTATCATATGTATCTGCATAACTTGTACTTATTGATGTTGAATAATCCATACCTATTCTCCCTTGTCATTACTGCAAATCATATCTATTTTATTTATCTCTTTAATGAGTTAGCCTGTTCCATCATTGTATCTGATGTTGTGATTGCCTTAGAACATAACTCATATGCTCTCTGTGCTGTAATAAGGTTAACCATCTCTGTTGCCACCTGTACATTTGACGCTTCAAGATAATTCTGCTTTAACTGACTCTTCTTAGCAACTCCGTCAGTCTCCTCATTCATTGGAACTCCTGATGCTTCAGTCTCTGCAAGATAGTTACCACCAAGCTTATCAAGACCTGATGGATTAGCGAACTGGAAAAGTCCTATCTTAACACCTATATTAGCAAGATTACCATCTTCACCTGGATACATAAGGTCACCCTCTGATGATACCTTAATATTAGCCGCATTGTAATCTGATGATAATACGATTGGCTGTCCATCTGTGCTAAGTACAGGATAACCATCTGCTGTACATAACATCATTCCTTCTGTTGCTGTTGAGAAGTAGAAATTACCATTACGTGTATATACTGTCTCACCTTCTTCATTCTGTACAGCAAATAATCCGTCACCACTAATCGCAAAATCAGTTGAGCTGTCACTTGCATTCATAGCACCCTGTGTAAAATGTGATGTAACTGACGCAACTCTTGCACCAAGTCCTACCTGTGCAGCTACCGGCTTATATTCTCCATTCGCAGATGTTGTTCTCGACTGGAGATTCTGATATAATAATGATTTAAATTCTGTTGATTCTGACTTATAACCGACCGTATTAACATTAGCCAGATTATTAGATATTGTATCTACACTTGTCTGCTGTGCCATCATTCCTGATGCAGCAGTCCATAATGATCTCATCATAATCTTATCCTCCTATGTGATTACAATTCGGAAATACTTACCATCTTGCCAAGCATTTCATCAATCGAATTAACAATTTTCTGATTACTTTCAAATTCTCTTGCTATGTTAATCATATCGACCATTTCTGATACAACATTAATATTAGATGTTTCAAGATACCCCTGATTAACACTTGCTGTTGAATCTTTAAATGTTGCACCGTCTACAGCTCTGTAAAGATTTTCTCCATATGCTTCTATGTAATTATAATCTTCAAAATCTACAATTCCAAATGTATCTACATACTGTCCGTCTGCATATATTCTTCCTGTAGAATCAACTGTAAGCTTGGATATGTCTGTTGGAAGAACGATTGGATCTCCACTCTCTCCAAGCACATAATCACCATCCTTGGTAACCAGATAGCCTTCGCTGTTCATCTGGAACGATCCATCCCTGGTATAAAGTGTTGATGTCTCACCTGCTTTGTTAGTGAATGATATAGAGAAAAAGCCATCGCCTGCAAGTGCAAAATCATAAGAACTTTCAGTATTCTTTAAAGAACCCTGATCCCAGCTTCTGTAAGTTTCTCCTATCTTTACTCCAAGACTCATCTTGCCTATATTCTGATTCATATAACCAACTGTCTCATCTTTAACCTTAATCCCATATACTGAATCAAAGCTCTGGGTAGTCATGCCCTCTTTCTTGTAACCTGTTGTTGTAGAATTTGCCAGATTATTAGATACAATGTCCAGTCTCTTCTGCTGATTCACCAATCCAGTATAAGCAGTATATAAACCTCTTACCATACCTGACCCCTTTTCTTAAATCTATTCTTCTCTGTATCCTGAAAGGAATTCAATAAACTTACCAGTTCCTATAGCAACTGCTGTCATAGGGTCTTCTGCTGTCATTGTGTTAATTCCTGTCTTAGACTCTATAAGATCTTCAAGACCTGAAAGAAGACTTCCGCCTCCTGTAAGAACAATACCTCTGTCTGCAATATCAGATGCAAGTTCTGGAGGTGTCTTTTCTAATACGCTGTGTACAGCTTCAACAATCTGTGAAGTAGCTTCTCTTAATGCTTCTTCTGTCTCTTCAGATGTAACTTCAACTGTCTTTGGAAGACCTGTAACAAGATTACGTCCTCTTACATTCATTGTAACTACTTCTGGTCTTGGATACGCTGATCCTATCTTTATCTTAATATCTTCGGCTGTTCTTTCACCGATAAGAAGGTTGTGCTTCTTTCTCATATATCTAACAAGTGCTTCATCGAAATCATCACCTGCAATCTTTATAGATGTACTAACAACAGTACCTCCAAGTGAAATAACAGCGATATCTGTAGTACCACCACCGATATCAACTATCATATTACCGCAAGGTCTTGAAATATCAATACCTGCTCCAATAGCTGCCGCAATTGGCTCTTCGATAATTGCAACTTCTCTTGCTCCTGCCTGAAGAGTTGCATCCTCAACCGCCTTCTTCTCAACTTCTGTAACTCCTGATGGAACACATACGCTTATTCTAGGCTTCTTTAACATTCTTCTACCAATTGCTTTCTGAATGAAATATTTAAGCATCTTTTCTGTTACTGTGTAATCAGAAATAACGCCCTGACGAAGAGGTCGTACAGCGACAATATTACCAGGTGTTCTACCAAGCATAAGTCTTGCTTCCTCTCCGATAGCTTTAATCTTATTAGTATCTCTGTCAAAGGCAACAACTGATGGCTCTTTTAACACAACACCCTTTCCTTTTATATATACAAGAATACTTGCAGTACCTAAATCAATACCAATAATCTTACTCATAAATGAAGTCTCCTCTCAAAAGAACTTGTTTATCTCATGCTCGATGTGTGAAGCGGATGTCTTATCTTCAAAACCCTTGCGGGTCTCTGCGATGTCACTCGGCCACCACGACGGTCGCGTGGCGGACGATCTTGTCGCCCAGCTTGTAGCCCTTCTGGTACACCGTGATGACGGTGCCGCTCTCCTGCCCGTCCGGGGCGGGGATCTGCTGGACGGCGTTCATGATGTTGGGGTCGAAGGGCTTGCCCAGCGCCTCGATCTCCTCCACATGGAGGGTATCCAGCGCCTTGGCAGCCTTATCCAGCGTCATGATGACGCCCTTCTTGTAATTCTCGTCGGTGGTGGGAGCGTTGGCCGCCATCTCCAGCGTGTCAAGGATGGGGATGATCTGATTCACGGCAAAGGACACACCATCGTTGAACTTCTGGTCAGCCTCGCGGGTGGAGCGCTTGCGGTAGTTCTCGTACTCCGCTGCCATCCGCAGCAACTGGTCTTTTGCCTGTGCGGCATTCTTCTCGGCCGCGTCGAGCTTCGCCTTCACGGCGTCCATCTCGCGGGCCTTCTTGTTGAACCAGCCATCTTTCTTCTTGGCGTCTGCCGGTTCTGCCTCGGCCTCCTGCTCGGGGGCTGCGGCGGTCTCGGGCGCTTCCTGAGGTGCGGCTTCGGTCTCCTTCGCTTCCTGCTCGGGAGCTTCTGCCGTCTTCTTCGTCTCTTCGCTCATTCCAGATCCTCCTTATATATCACAGTCCGCCGGGGTGCGGCCATCTGCGGGGTGTCTTTTCGTTTGCCGCTCATACCCTCGCCAAGCTCATCGGCGAAGAGGTGGAGCAGCGGCATCAGCTTCTGGAAGGGCATCCGGGTCGGCCCGATGAGGGCCACCGTGCCCCACAGCCCGCCGCCCACAAGGTAGCGGTCGCTGACGATGCACAGGCCGGGGATCTGAGGCTCCAGATCCTCGCCCAGCAGCACGCTCTCACTGCGCTCTGCCGGGGGTGCGATGATGTGGGCGGCCTGCTCCTCGTCGTTCAGCAAGGTGAGGATGTCGCCCACCCTGCCCTCCAGCTGAGGCCAGTCCAGCAGATGCTGCTCACCGCCCAAGAATACATGGGGCTGTGCGGAGTCCTGCAAAATCGCGGCTGCGGCGCTGATGACCGGCACAAGCTCCGGGTCGATCTGGCTGCAAAGCTCAGCGAGCAGCCGGCTCGAAAGATCCACCGGCGCAACGAAGGTCAGGTTGCGGTTGAGCAGCGCGGCCAGCGCAGCGGCATTCTCCCGGGAAAGCCCGGTGCGCACCCGCGCCACACGGGTGCGGACGTAGCCTGCCGTCGTGACGGCCAGCACAGCCGCCGCGCTGCGGCCCACCTGAACGACTTCGTAGTGGGCGACGCAGAGGTCTTCGGCGCAGGGGGTGCTGACCGCGGCGGTGCAGCCGCTGATGGCGGCCAGCGCCTTGGCGGCACCCTGTGCCAGCTTTTCCGGCTCATGGTCAAGGCTGGCGAAGACGGCCTCCACCCGGGCGCGGGTCACGCGGTCCAGCGGCTGGTCGTCGGTCAGCAGATTGTCGAGATAATAACGGTAGCCCTTGGCACTGGGGACACGGCCCGCGCTGGTGTGGGGCTGCTCCAGCAGACCCAGCTTGGTCAGCGCCGCCATTTCGTTGCGCAGCGTGGCGCTGGACACGGCCATATCAAAATAGTTTGCCAGCACACTGCTGCCCACAGGCTCGCCCTCGAGGCCATACAGCGCCACGATCGCCTGCAAGACTCGCTGCTTGCGTGCATCCATCGTCA
>OLZW01000912.1_pt1 | contig 23683 bp, 24 predicted proteins | sample 1674281 | NCBI WGS metagenome assembly OLZW01 (sample SAMEA103958157, study PRJEB25191) | human gut metagenome | biome: human-associated habitat [ENVO:00009003]; feature: intestine environment [ENVO:2100002]; material: feces | place: Germany | collected 2013/2015
GGTGTGCCGCATCCGTAAGGCAGCAGAGCCGCCAACGGCTGCGCAACAGCGGATAATAGGAGTAGGCCAAATCGTATAGCAGAGGCAAACGCGGCAACGCCGCGCGCAGGCAGTTGCATTCCGGAGGCATAAAAGTCATTCAAGCCCGAGACTGCCAATCAAAAGCCTTTCTCTTGGGGGGCCAAAGGGGCCATTCTCTTTTGCGAAAGAGAACGGCCCCTTTGACTCTGCCGCCCGCAGGCGGCATATCCCTCCGCGCTGTGCGCGGAAAATATTGTGTTCCTGCTATCGCAGGAACCTTATTTTTCCTCAGGATTGAGCTTTGCCAGCATATCGATCGCCATAGTATAGCTCTCGAACCCGTGTCCGCGGATCTGGGCGATGCAGGCGGGGGCGGTGACGGACAGGTGGCGGAACTCCTCGCGCTTCTGGATGTCGGACATGTGGACCTCGACGGCGGGGATGCTGACGGCCTTGAGCGCATCGTGGATGGCGTAGCTGTAATGCGTGTAAGCGCCGGGGTTGATGACGATGCCGTCGAACGCCGTGTCGGCCTCCTGAATGGCGTCGATGATCGCGCCCTCGTGGTTGGACTGGAAGCACTCCACGGCCACACCGCGGCTCTGCGCGTGCTCATAGATGCGGGCGCAGAGGGCGGCGTAGTCCTCCTTGCCGTAGATGTCCGGCTCGCGGCGGCCGAGCATGTTCATGTTTGCGCCGTTGATGACTAAGATTTTCATATGAGTATTCCTCCTGTGCTTGCCTTACGCCTGTTTGGCGGCGTGGGCGCGGTATTCCTTGCTTTTTTCAAGATAGAGCGCGGCGTTGGCCAGAATGCTCTCCTTTTCCTTCTCCGTCAGCTCGCGCACGACCTTGGCCGGGGAGCCGAGGATCATCGAGCCGTCCGGCGCGTTCATCTTGCCCGTGACAAGAGCGCCCGCGCCGATGATGCAGTCGTTGCCGATGACAGCGCCGTCGAGCACCGTCGCGCCCATGCCGACGATCACGCGGTCGCCGATGGTCGCGCCGTGGACGGTGGCGCAGTGGCCGACGGACACATCGTCGCCGATGGTGACCTTGTTGTGGATCAGGGCGAGGTCCTGAATGTTGCAGCGCTTGCCGATGCGCACGCTCTGCATCTCGCCGCGGCAAACACTGTTGTACCAGAACGCCGTGCCTTCACCCGCGACGACGTCGCCGAGCACCTGCGCGCCCTCCATGATGAGAATTTTGTCATCGGTGGAAAGGCGGTTAAAATTCATAGACATGGTTTTTCTCCTTTGTGAGCGGGCAAGCGCCCGCAGTATCATTTTTTACAGGGCAAAGTTGCCGTTGACGAACACGGGAATCTCGCGCCCGTCTTTCGTCGTGCCGATGATGGAAAGGTCAGCGGTGCCGACCATGAAGTCAACATGCGTGTTGGAATCATTCAGGCCCGCGGCCTTGAGCTCTTCCTTGCTCATGGCCTCGCCGCCCTTGACGCACTCGGGGTACGCCTCACCGAAGGCGAGGTGGCAGGCCGCATTTTCGTCGAAGAGCGTGTTGTAGAAGAGAATCTTCTGGTTCGAAATGGGACTGTCGTAGGGAACGAGTGCGACCTCGCCGAAATACGCCGCGCCCTCGTCCTCGGCGATGGCGGCTTTCAGAATGTCCTCGCCCTTTTCCGCGTGCGCCTCGACGATCTTGCCATCCTTGATGACGAAGTGGAAGTTTTCAATGATGTTGCCGTTGTGCACGAGCGGCAGGGCTGCGTAAACGACGCCGTCGATGCCGTCTCTGAGCGGGGCGGTGAAGACCTCCTCCGTCGGCATATTGGCGACGAACGGAAAGCCTGCGCGGCTGGTGTTGTCGCCGCCGGCCCAGACGTGCGTCTCGGGGAGCTTGATGTTGAGGCTCGTGCCGAGGGAGTTCTGGTAATAGAGCGAGGTGAAGTGCAGCTCGTTGAGCTTTGCGATGCGGCTTTTGAGCAGCGCGACGTGCTCGCGCCAGCGCGCGACGGAGTCGCCCTTGCCGCTGATGCGGACGGAGGTGAAGATCGCGTCCCAGAGCTTGTCCATCGCCTCCTGCTCGGGAAGCTCGGGGAAGACCTTCTTCGCCCAGCTCGGAATGGGGACGGATGCGACGCACCAGGGGCAGGCATTGGACATTACGGCGCTTACGTAAGGCTGGATGGCCGTCTCGCTGCGGCTCGCGCGCGTCAGGCGGTCGGGGTCTACGCCGAGCAGCGCCTCAGGATCACGGGCGGAGATATTGAGAAATGCTGCGCCCTCGTCAGCATAGCCGTTGAGCATTTCTGCCTGCCAGGCGGGAAAGACGTCGAACACGGAGTCATCCGCGCGCAGAAAGCGCTCGCGTTCAAGAAAATCATCCGACCAGCGCATCACGACTTCGCAGCAGCCGACGTTATAGGCAGCGGCGGCGCACAGGCGTGCAAAATACGCGCACTCGACCGGGCAGCGGATCACGACGGCCTGGCCCTTCTGCACATTCAGACCGACTTCGATGAGGAGTTTTGCATATTCTCTGAGCTTTTCTTCCATGAATGACCTCCAAAAAAGAAGGCGGCTGTGCGTGGCACAGCCGCCCTTTACTGTTGCACAATGCCATACAACTTGCATCATAACACAGTTCATGCGCGATTGAAAAGAGTTTTTCGTATTTTTATCAGATTCCGAGAAGAAGCGAGGCAAAGTTGAAGTAGATCATCAGCGAGATGGCGTCCACGACCGTCGTGATGAACGGCGAGGCCATGACCGCGGGGTCGAAGCCGATCTTCTTGGCGAGCAGCGGCAGCGTGCAGCCCACGACCTTGGCCGCAAACACTGTGACCACGAGCGTCAGGCAGATGACGAGCGCGACCGTGATGGTGATGGGATTGCCGAAGATCATCTTGTCGACGAGCATGAGCTTGACGAAATTCGCTGCGGCAAGCGTGGCGCCGCAGACGACCGCCACGCGGATCTCCTTCCAGATGACGCGGAAGAGGTCGGAAAATTCGATCTCGTCGAGCGAGATACCACGGATGACCGTGACGCTCGCCTGTGAGCCGCAGTTACCGCCCGTGTCCATCAGCATCGGGATATAAGCCGTCAGAATGGCGAACGCGCTGAGCGCGTCTTCAAAGCGGGCGATGATCTGGCCGGTGAACGTGGCCGAGACCATCAGAAGCAACAGCCAGGGGATACGGGACTTGTACGTATCCCAGACGCTCGTCTTGAGGTATGGCTTATCCGTCGGCAGCATAGCCGCCATCTTTTCGATATCCTCGGTCGTCTCCTCTTCCATGACGTCGATGGCGTCGTCGACCGTGATGATGCCGACGAGGCGGTCTTCCTTGTCGACGACCGGAAGGGCGATGAAGTTGTACTTCGAGAAGGTCTGTGCAACGTCCTCTTTATCCTCAAGCGTGGAGACAGAGATGACGTGCGTCTCCATGATCTCGTCGATGGTGTCGTCCTCATCGGAGAGGAGGATCGTTCGCAGCGAGACGATGCCCTGCAGCTTGCGCGCCGGATCGACGACATAGCAGACGTTGATGGTCTCTTTGTCCGTACCGGTGCGGCGGATACGCTTGAGCGCGTCCTCGACGGTCATATCGCGCTTTAAGTCGACAAACTCCGTCGTCATCAGCGCGCCCGCGCTGTCGTCGGGGTATTTGAGAATTTCATTGATGCTCTTGCGCGTGTCGGGGTCCGCGTGCTTTAAGATGCGCTTGACGACGTTCGCGGGCATTTCCTCCACGATGTCGACCGCATCGTCCAGATACAGCTCGTCAAGGACCTCTTTGAGCTCGGTGTTCGAAAAGCCGCGGATCAGCATCTCCTGCGCGTCGGGATCGAGCTCGACGAACACCTCCGCCGCGGGCTCTTTGGGTAGGAGCCGGAACAAAAGGGGAATGCTGTCCTCGTCCAAATCTTCAAAAAGCGAGGCGATATCCGCGGGCTCCAGGTCTGCAAGCAGGTCGCGCAGCGCGGTATATTGTTTTCGCTTGAGCAGATCCTCGATTCTTTCCAGCAGTTCGTCGCGCATTTCTTCAAAGCCGACCATACCGACTCCTCCTTTCTGAAGATAGTGCCAAATCAAAGTGTTCAGGTGAATTTTGCGATAAAAAAATCCCCCATATCCTGCGTCCGGCGACGCGGCTATGGGAGCGACAATCAAGAAACACCCGCCCCTGGCGAGAAGTTTCCTTACCGTTCAAGCTTTAGCATCACGAGGCGGTGAAACTGCATTAGATGGCACCTTGCTTTCGATGCAACCTGTTCAAACCCTCTCATAGTGTCTCCACTACTCCGCGGCAGCAGTCCGTATCCTTGTGGTAGCCTTACCTACCGGACGATGTATGAACTTAACGGCACTATATTATGCACATTTTCCCGTGCTGTCAACCCCTTTTCCGGCTTTATTTCTGTAAAAAGTATGTCATGGCACGCGTTTCTGCTTCCCTTTCGAATTGGACTGTGCTATACTACATAAATTGAAGAGAAATCGACTTTTGAGGAGGTGAGCATCGCCCTTGCAGCAGTATCTTGACCGGCACCGCTTTTTGAAAGGCATCTACCTGATGGTCAGGCGGTACTTCGATCATCATGTCGGCCGCGACAGTGCGGCGCTCACATACTACCTTTTGTTTGCGCTTTTCCCGCTTTTGATCTTTTTGAGCAACTTAGTCGGCATCATGTCCGTGGATATCAGCGGCTTTCTGTATGAAATTCGCGCATTCATCCCGCAGGAGGCGCTCGAGATCATCGAGCAGTATTTCACTTATGTCAGCCGCGATTCAAGCCCACGGCTTTTGTGGTTCTCACTGATTTTTTCCATTTACTTTCCTTACCGCGCGGCAAGCTCGCTTCTGGGCTCTGTCCGCCGGGCCTACGGCGAGCACCGGCCCACGCAGTTTTTGCGCTATCAGCTCAAGCTCCTGCTTTATACGCTGAGCCTGATTTTAATGGTCGTTTTGTCCATCGGACTGTCCGTCGTCGGCGGGCGGGTGCTGAACTACGTGTCGAGCCACCTGTCGGCCTATATCACGCTGAGCGACGGCTTTATCCGCCTGTGGTCGAGCCTGCGCTTTGTTATCATCGGCGGCATCGTATTCTTCCCCATCGCGATGATGTACGGCCTTGCGCAGGAGTCGCACCGGATGAACCGCATCTGGCCGGGCGCGGTGTTCTCGCTCGTGATGTGGCTCGTATTGTCATTCCTTTTTTCGTATTATGTTGAAAACATCGCGCGCTACTCCGTCATTTACGGCACGCTCGGCGCGGTGATCGTATTGCTTTTGTGGCTGTATCTCGCCTCGGTCATGCTGATCATGGGGGCGGAATTCAACAGCGTTTTGATGGTGCTGCGTAAGCAGCACACGGCGGAAGCCGAAGAGAATTTAGGAGAAACACAGAAATGAAAATCATCATTGTCGGTATCGGTAAGGTCGGCTACGCCATCGCCGAGCAGATGACGGGCGAAAACCACGATCTGGTCGTCATCGACCGCAACAACGCCGTGCTCGACCACGTTGACTCCATGCTCGACGTCATGTGTGTGGAGGGCAACGGCGCGAGCGCCAGCGCCCTTTTGGAGGCGGGCGTGCGCGAGGCGGACCTTCTCATCGCCGTTTCGGAAAACGACGAGGTCAACCTCATCTGCTGCCTGATGGCGAAAAAGCTCGGCGCGAAGCACACGGTCGCCCGCGTACGCAACCCCGAGTATTTCCGCGATGCACAGATCCTGCGCCGCGAGATCGGGCTTGATATGATCATCAACCCCGAAAATGCCGCCGCGCAGGAAATTTCGCGCATTCTGCGCGTGCCGTCTGCGTTCAGCGTGGAGACGTTTGCCAGCGGACTTGTCGAGCTCATCGGCTTTCAGACCGAAGAGAGCGACAGCCTTGTCGGCAAGTCCCTCATCGACTACAACCGCGAAAATCCCAACAGCATCCTCATGTGCGCGGCCAAGCGCGGGGAAGAGGTCATCGTGCCGAACGGCTCGTTCGTCCCGCAGACGGGCGACCGCGTGTACATCATCGGCACGCCCGCGGAGACGACGCGCGTGCTGCGCTCGATGGGCAGGGCCATGGCGCCCATCCGCCGCGTGAGCATCCTTGGCGGCAGCCGCATCGCACAGTACCTTGCCTGGGTGCTCACCGACATCGGCACGCACGTGACGATCGTGGAAAAGGACGAGGCCAAATGTCTCACGCTCGCGGAAAAGCTGCCGAAAGTCACCGTCATCCACGGCGACGGCACGAATCACGACCTGCTCGAATCCGAGGGTATCTTCCACTGCGACGCGTTCATCGCTGTGACGGACCGCGATGAGGAAAACCTCCTCATGGCGCTCACGGCGAAGCGCTACGGCGTGAAAAAGGTCGTGCCGAAGATGTCGCGCATGGGGTATCTCGACATCGTGAACCTCACGGGCCTCGACACGGTCATCTCGCCCAAGGCCATCATTGCAAGCCAGATCTCAAGTTACGTCCGCGGCCTTGCCAACTCGCAGGGCAGCGCGGTGGAGAGCCTGCACTATATCCTCGGTGGCGCGATCGAGGCGGTCGAATTCACCGCGACGAGTGCCACGCACTTTCTCGACCGGCCGCTCAGCGACCTGCATTTTCGAAACGGCCTGCTCGTTGCGGCCATCGTGCACAACGGCCGGATGGAGATCCCGAACGGTCATTCCCAGATCCATGCGGGCGACCGCGTGATCGTGGTGGCGAAAAAGCTCTTTTTGCAGGACCTCAACGATATTCTCGGCTGATGTGCCAGCTGCTTGCGGCAAGGAAGTTTCATTATGAACCAAAATCTTATTCTCAGAATCGTGGGCGTCATTCTCTGTATCGAGGCGCTTTGTATGATCCCGCCGCTGCTGCTGAGCGTGTTCGACGGTGGTGTTGACCAGAGGGCCTTTTTGTACGCGCTGCTTATCTGCGGCGGCGTGGGAGTGCTGCTCTCACTCATCCGCGCGGACAACGCGCGGCTCCAGACGCGCGACGGCTTTGTCTGCGTGGCACTGTGCTGGATCGCGCTGAGCGTGTTCGGCGCGCTGCCGTATTTTTTCAGCGGCAGCTGCAGCTTTATCGACGCTATTTTCGAGACCGTCTCCGGCCTGACGACGACCGGCGCGTCCATCTTCCCGTCGCCTGCGTCGCTGCCGCAGGGCATCCAATTCTGGCGCGCGCTCACGCAGTGGATGGGCGGCATGGGCATCCTCGTTCTCATGCTGGCGCTGCTGCCCAAGCTCAGCGAGGGCAGCGTGAACCTGATGAAAGCGGAATCCCCAGGCCCCATCAGCACAAAGCTCCGCCCCCGCACGGGTGAGACGGCGCGCATCCTGTACCGCATCTATATCGCGCTCACCGTGGCGGAGGCGCTGCTGCTGCGCATTGCGGGCCTCCCGCTGTTCGATGCGATCACCACGGCGCTGACGACGATTTCTACCGGCGGCTTTTCCATCCGGGATGCGAGCATCGCGTATTATCAGTCGCATCTTGTCAACTGGATCCTCATTTTCTTCATGTTTGCCGCAAGCGTGAACTTTACGCTCCTCTACCTCTGCGTGACGCGCCGCTTCCGCGAGGCGCTCAAGAGCGAGGAGCTGCGCGTTTACTCGCTGGTCGTGGTCAGCGCGTCGGCAATGATCGCGGCGGACCTGATCGTGCGCACGGGGCGCGACATCGGCTCGGCCATCGAGAATGCGGCCTTTCAGGTAACAACGCTCATTTCAACGACCGGCTACTGCACGGAGGATTTTGACCTCTGGCCGCAGTTCTGCCGCTGTATCCTCGTGCTGGTGATGCTTTTCGGCGGCTGCGCGGGCTCTACGGCGGGCGGCGTCAAGGTCTCGCGCATCGTGCTTTTGTGCAAGTCGCTGCGGCGTGATCTGCGGCGCGTGATGCACTCGCGCGAGGTGCGCCCCATCACGCTCGACGGACATCGCGTGACGGAGGAGACCGTCTCGTCCGTTTCGGTCTTCTTCTTCACCTATATCTCGATTTTGCTGCTTGGCACGCTGATTTTGTCGCTTGACAACATCGACTTTACCGCGGCGTTCACCGCCTCGCTCACGGCCATCAGCAACGTGGGCCCGGGCCTTGGCGCAGTGGGACCGACGTGCAACTTCGGCTTCCTCTCCGGCATCAGCAAGCTCACGATGAGCGCCATCATGCTGCTCGGCCGTCTTGAGATCATGCCGCTGCTTGTCCTCTTGATGCCCTCTGTCTGGCGCAGAAAATAAAAGAAAATCAAAAAGGGTGGATCGCAATTTTGCAATCCACTCTTTTTGAAAAGGATTCGCTGCGCTTCGTGCCTTGCCGCTCGCAGCGCGGCTGCGACACACGCTCCGCGCAAAGAGTAAATTCCGACGCGCCTGTCGTCGGAATTTACGATCAAACAGATTTCGCGTCTGCGGACGCGAAACTCTGCGAGGCGGTTTGCCTCCATTTTAGCAGCAGGGCCGAGTTTGTGATGACAAGCACGCTGCCTGCGTTATGGACCAGCGCGCCGACAACAGGGTTCAGTGTGCCGGTGATGGCGAGCACGATGGCGATGAAGTTGAGCGTGAGCGAGAATGTTATATTGAGCTTGATGGTGCGCATCATGCGCTTGGAGAGCGCGATGAGGTGCGGCAGCTCCGTGACTTCGTCGTCGACGAGCGCGATATCCGCGGCGTCCACGGCGATGTCGCTGCCCACGCCGCCCATTGCGATGCCGACCTTGACGGCCTCGGCGGGGACGGCCGTTTCCTTTCCGCCCAAGATGACGCGCGCGGTCTGCGGTGTCAGATGGACGAGCTTTTCGATGCCCGCGGCGAAGTCTTCGCCGATGCAGACCGACGCGATCAGCGCGAGCGAGACGAGCACGTCTGCCTTGATGTCGAACGCCGTGACAAGGCCGATGACGGCCTCTAAAATGATGGGGATGCCGCAGAGGATGATCGCAGCCCACGAGGCGTCGAACGGCAAGGGGACGAGATCAAAAATGCTGACGATCAGCGCGATGCCGGAGATCACGAGCAGTGTGATATCTTTTTTTGTGCCGCCCAGCTCTAAAAAATGCTCCAGCTTTTCCATTGCCAGTTTCACGGAAGTGACTCCTTTCTGTACCATAGGGGGTATGGGCTTATTATACATATGGGGGTATAGGTTATAAAGCGCGCAAAAAGAGAGAAGCAGCACAAAACTGCTTCTCTTCTTTCGTGCAATTCTACTGAAAACGGGCGCGTGAGAGGGTTTATCTCCTGCTCAGCCCATGTTCGAAAAGCGCTCGACCGCCTTCGTAAAGTTCTCGATCGTTTTGTCCGCGTCGCCGTGCTCGATGCCGTCGCGCACGCAGTGCTTGATGTGCCCCTCGAGAACGACCTTGCCGCAGCCGTGCAGCGCGGATTTGGCCGCATTGATCTGCGCAAGAATATCCTCGCAGGGGACGTCCTCGTCCACCATGCGGTCGATGGCCTGCACCTGACCGATGATCTTTTTGAGCCGACGGTGCAGATTGTCTGCGTCCATACACTGTTTCATCGTTTGACCTCCATACCTGTTGGGGTATCTGCATTGTACACTCTGCGCCGCGATTTTGTCAATTTACGCTGCCGCGCCGGTTTTGTGCGCCTTTGGCGAAAAAATGGCGTTTTGCGGCAATTTTCTCTTCCTCCGCGGTGTTGCAGAGCATAAAAAAGTGTGATAGGATATATTAGAAATAGTATGACCGGCGGCCATATTGCCGCCGGAGCGATTTTGAGGTATCCGAATGAAGAAAAGCGACAAAACACCCAAGCAGACCCACCGCCGCGCGGACCCGAACGTCATGGGCCTCCACGCGGATGTGGTGGAGCAGAATATCACCGAGACGCTGGAAACGAACTACATGCCTTACGCGATGTCCGTCATCGTTTCGCGCGCCATTCCGGAGATCGACGGTTTCAAGCCCTCGCACCGAAAGCTCCTTTACACGATGTACAAGATGGGGCTTCTCACCGGCGCGCGCACGAAGAGCGCGAACATCGTCGGACAGACGATGCGCTTAAACCCCCATGGCGACGCCGCGATCTACGATACGATGGTGCGCCTTTCCAAGGGCTACGGCGCGCTGCTGCACCCGTTCGTCGACTCGAAGGGCAACTTCGGCAAGGTCTATTCGCGCGACATGGCGTGGGCGGCCAGCCGATACACCGAGGCGAAGCTCGCGCCCATCTGCGCCGAGCTCTTCCGCGACATCGACTCTGACACCGTTGATTTTGTCGACAACTACGATAACTCGATGAAAGAGCCGGCGCTGCTGCCAACAACGTTCCCGAATATCCTGGTCTCGGCCAACCAGGGCATCGCGGTCGGCATGGCGAGCCAGCTGTGCGGCTTTAACTTGGGCGAGGTCTGCGACACGACGATCGCCTTTTTGAAAAATCCCGAGGTGCACATCAGCGAAACGCTGCTCGCGCCCGACTTCCCGACCGGCGGCGAGGTATTGTACGACCCGCGCGCCATCGAGGACATTTACAACACCGGCCGCGGCGGCGTGAAGGTGCGCGCCCGCTGGCGCTACGACAAAAAAGAAAATCTCATCGAAATTTATGAAATTCCCTACACCACCACGACCGAGGCCATCATGGACAAGGTCGCCGAACTCATTAAGGCGGGCAAGGTCAAGGAAATTTCCGACATGCGTGACGAGACCGACCTCTCCGGCCTCAAGCTGACGATCGACTTAAAGCGCGGTGCCGACCCCGACAAGCTGATGCAGAAGCTCTTCAAGGCGACGACACTGCAGGATACGGCGTCGTGCAACTTCAACGTCCTGATCGGCGGCATGCCGCGCGTGATGGGCGTGCGCGAGCTTTTAGACGAGTGGTGCGCGTGGCGCACCGAGAGCGTCAAGCGCCGCGTGTACTTCGTGCTCAAAAAGCGGCAGGACAAGCTGCACCTCTTAAAGGGCCTTAAAAAGATCCTGCTCGATATCGACAAGGCCATCAAGATCATCCGCGAGACGGAGAAGGAAGCCGACGTCGTGCCGAACCTGATGATCGGCTTCGGCATCGACCAGATCCAGGCGGAATATGTCGCCGAGATCAAGCTGCGCAATATCAACCGCGAGTATATCCTGAAGCGCGTGGAGGAGACGGCATCGCTCGAGGCGGAGATCGAAGACCTTGAGGATACGCTTGCGCGCCCGTCACGCATCCGCAAGATCATCGTCAGCGAGCTTGAGGACGTGCGCAAAAAGTACGCCGAGCCCCGCCGCACCGGCATCCTCTACGACTATGCCGAGGACGCCGAGAGCGAGGAGGACGCCATCGAGGACTATCCCGTGACGCTGTTTTTGTCGCAGCACGGGTACTTTAAAAAGATCACGCCGCAGTCGCTGCGCATGTCCGGCGAGCAGAAGTTCAAGGAGGACGACGCGCTCAGCATGAGCGTGGAGAGCTCTAACGCCGCCGAGCTGATGTTCTTCACCGATAAGGCGCAGGTCTACAAGACGCGCGCGAGCGACTTTGCCGACGGCAAGGCGAGCCAGCTGGGTGACTACTTACCCGCCAAGCTCGGCATGGACGAGGGCGAGAGCGTCATGGGCATGGTGCTTCCCGGCGATTACAGCGGCTATATGATCTTCTTCTTCGAAAACGGTAAGGCCGCAAAGGTCGAGCTGTCCGCCTACAAGACGACCTCGAACCGCCGCCGCCTGACCGGCGCTTACAGCGACAAGAGCCCGCTCAAAGCGCTGTTGCATCTCAAGGAAGACCGCGAGATCGCCGTCTATTCGACAGAGCCGCGCGTGCTGATCGTCAACACGGCGCTTCTTGGTGAGAAGACGACGCGCACGACGCAGGGCGTCGCGCTTTTGACGCTCAAAAAGAAGTACGTGCTCGACACGGTGCGCTTTCCGGAGGAGACCGGCATCACCGATCTTGCCCGCTACCGCGGCCGCAGCATTCCCGCGACGGGCGCGCTGCTCAAGACGGAGGACAGCGACGACAAGCAGCTCTCGCTGATTTGACGTCGGAAGCCTGAGAGAAACATATGAGGGGAGAAAATTTATGAAAAATAAAAAACTGCGCGAGCAGGTGAAAAGCTATATCATTGTCACGCTTGCCTGCGTGCTGTATGCCTTGTCGTTCGATTGGTTCTATGCACCGAATGGCTTTACGGTCGGCGGCTTTACGGGTATTTCGCAGATCATTAACTTTTTTGCACCCATTCTGCCGGTCGGTACGATGGTCATCGTGCTCAATGTGCCGCTTTTTATCGTGGGACTTAAAAAATTCGGCTTCGCATTTTTGTGCAAGTCCATCTACACGATGACGCTGAGCTCCATCTTGATCGACGTTGTCGCGGCCATCCACGAGTTTGCGCCCATGGACCCGCTGCTTGCGTGCCTGTACGGCGGCGTGACGCTCGGCATCGCCTCAGGCCTGCTGTTCCGCGAGGAGACGACGACCGGCGGCTCGGAGCTCGGCGCGTGGATCGTGCGGTCGCACGTTGAACGGCTGTCAATCGGCAACATCTGCCTTGGCATCGACCTGACGATCATTCTGATCTACGCCGCGGTGTTCCACAGCCTCAACAACGCGCTCTACGGCGCGCTCGCGCTCTATATCACGACGAAGGTGCTCGATCTGGTCGTCTACGGTCAGAACACGGCGAAGGTCGCCTACATCATCAGCGACAAGTATGAGGAGATCATGCAGGAGATGCTGCGGCGCGACATGGGCGTGACGCTCCTGAACGGCAAGGGCGGCTACACGGGCGCGGAGCGTCCGCTGCTGTTCTGCGCCATCCGCAAGAAGGAAGCGGTTTCGATCAAGCGCTATATCAAGGAGCTCGACCCCGACGCCTTTTTCATCGTCTGCGACGCGAGCGAGGTGCTCGGTGAGGGCTTTGGCGAATACGACCCGCAGGGTCTCTAAGGATATCAGGATACAAGGAGAAAGCAGGAATGGATCTTACAACGGTGGAGAAGAATCTCAAAGAGCGCGGCTTCAAGGTGTCTGCCTTCGCGACGGCGAAGGAAGCGGCGGACTATCTGAACGCGCAGATCGACGGAGAGAGCGTGTCGTTCGGCGGCAGCATGACGCTCTCTCAGATGGGGCTTTTTGAAAGCCTCGGCAAGCACAACAAGATGTTCAGCCACTGGAACGTGCCCGACGGCATGAACGCTGCCGAGGTGCTCAAAAACGCCTCGACGTGCGACAACTATCTGCTCTCGGCCAACGGCCTTGCCGAAACGGGCGAGATCATCAACATCGACGGGACGGGCAACCGTGTGTCCTCGTCGCTCTATGGCCACAAGAGGGTGTGGTTCGTCGTCGGCAGCAACAAGATCGCGCCGACCTATGACGAAGCGCTCTGGCGCGCCCGCAACATTGCTGCACCGAAAAACGCGCAGCGCCTCGGCGTGAAGACGCCGTGTGCCGTGAACGGCGACCGCTGCTACGACTGCAAGAGCCCGCAGCGCATCTGCCGCGGCCTTGTCGTGCTGTGGGAGGCCATCCGCAGCTGCGAGACCGAGGTCGTGCTCGTCGACGAGCCGCTTGGCTACTGAGAAAGAGAGATTTCGCCCAAAAGGAGGGAGCGCCGTGCGCAAAAAGTTCATTCCGCTTTCGCTGGCGCTCTGCCTGACGCTCTCGGGCTGCGGCGGCAACGTCGTGCTTGAGCGTTCCTACAGCGTTTCCACGCCGCACAGCGAGGTCTACTGGGAAAACGAGGGTGCGGACACCCTGCGCGCCGACAGCTATCAGGACCTCGTCAACGCATTGCTGCTGCTCCTTGGCGAGCACAGCGAGGAAGGCGTTGTGCGTATTTACAGCGAGGAAGACGCCGCGGCCATGGCCGAGCAGGCCTGCAAGGAAGTGCAGGAGGAGACGGCGCTGGGCGCGTATCTTCTTGACTACATCAGCTACACCGACACGCAGGAGCGCGCCTATTACGAGATGCACGTGCGCCTCGGCTACCGCCGCACGGCGGAGGAGCAGGCGGGCATTGTCACCGCGACGAGCACCGAGGCGCTGCCTGACCTTCTGCGCCTGACGGCGCGCGAGGGCGCGCTCAGCCGCATCGCCGTGCGCTTCACGTACTTCACCGCGGACCGTGACGGCATCCGCGACATGGTACGATCTGTGCAGGAGGAGGTCGACACCGGCTTCACCGAGCCGTGGCAGGTGAACTTCTACCCCGATACCGACGATGTCGGCATTGTCGAGGTCGTGCTGCGGGAAGCGTAAAAAAGGATAAGAAAAGAGCCTGAACAAAGCGTTCAAGCTCTTTTTGTGCTTTATAGGGGAGAGAAAACGTTAGGAGAGGATCGCGCGGTCGTTGGCGAACTCGTCGCCGCTGGCCTTCGTGAACTGCTCAAGAAGATCGGGCACGGTCAGCTTCTTCTTCTCCTCGCCCGCAATGTCGAGGATGACGTGGCCGTCGTGCAGCATGATGAGGCGGTTGCCGTACTGAATGGCATCGCGCATGTTGTGCGTGATCATCAGCGTGGTGAGCTGGCCCTCGCGCACGATGCGGTCGGTGAGCTCCATGACCTTGGCGGCGGTCTTCGGGTCGAGTGCCGCGGTGTGCTCATCGAGCAGCAGCAGCTTGGGGCGCTTGAGCGTTGCCATCAGCAGCGTGAGCGCCTGGCGCTGGCCGCCGGAGAGCGTCGAGACCTTCGTGGTCAGGCGGGACTCAAGGCCGAGGCCGAGACCGCCGAGCAGCTCGCGGTACTGCTCCTTTTCCTCCTTCGTCACGCCCCAGGAAAGACCGCGGCGCTGGCCGCGGCGGGCGGCGAGGGCGAGGTTCTCTTCGATCCACATCGAGGGGGCGGTGCCCATCATCGGGTCCTGGAACACGCGGCCGATGAATGCCGCGCGCTTGTGCTCGGGCAGGTTCGTGACGTCGGAGCCGTCGATGATGACCTTGCCGGAGTCGACAAAGAACGTGCCGGCGGTGGCGTTGAGCATCGTGGACTTGCCCGCGCCGTTGCCGCCGATGACGGTGACGAAGTCGCCGTCGTTCAGCGTCAGACTCAGGCCGTTCAGCGCGGTCTTGGCGTTGATGGTGCCGGGGTTGAAGGTCTTATAAAGTTCCTTGAGTTCAAGCATGGCCGTTGCCTCCGTTCTTTGCGCTCTGGGGCTGCACCTTGCGGCGGAACATCTTGCTCTTCCAGTAGGGGATGGCGAGGAAGACCGCCACGATCAGCGCCGTGATGAGCTTTAAGTCGTTGGTGTTCAGACCGAGCTGCAGCACGATCTGGAGCACGATGTAGTAGATGATCGCGCCGATGGAAACGGCCAGCAGCGTGAGGCCGAAGTTCGTGAAGATCTTGCCGAAGATGACCTCGCCGATGATGACGGCGGCAAGGCCGATGACGATGGCGCCGCGGCCCATGTTGATGTCGCTCGAGCCCTGATACTGCGCCAGCAGCGCGCCGGAGAGGGCGACAAGACCGTTCGAGACCATCAGGCCAAGCACGATATTCGAGTTCGTGTTGATGCCCTGTGCGCGCGCCATGTGGGGGTTTGCGCCGGTCGCGCGCAGCGAGCTGCCCTTCTCCGTGCCGAAGAACCAGTACAGGATGGCGATGACCGCGGCTGTGAAGAGAAGCAGCAGCGGCAGGGGATTGTTCATCGAGAGCTCGCGCACATAGCGCTGCGAAAGCAGCAGCGGATATTTATCAACGCTGAGTGCCTGGTTTGCCTTGCTGTCCATGATGCGCAGATTGATCGAATACAGCGCAAGCTGCGTCAGGATACCGGCGAGAATGGCCGGAATACCGCAGCGCGTGTGGAAAAGACCGGTGACGAGGCCTGCCAGCATACCGGCGAGCATCGCGCACAGCAGGGCGATCCAGGGATTGAAGCCGCCGCGGATCAGCATGACGCAGACAGCGCCGCCGGTTGCCAGCGAGCCGTCGACGGTCAGGTCTGCCACGTCCAGAATGCGGAAGGTGATGTAAACGCCGATGGCCATAATGCCCCAGGCGAGACCCTGTGCGGCAGCGCCGGGCAGGGCGTTCATCAGCGACGAAAGAAAACTCATGGGTTCTCTCCTCCTATCTCTTGTTGAGGCAGGAACGGGCTAAGCCCGTCCCTGCCTGCGGGGGGATGTGATCAGATTACTCTTCGATGGCAGTGTAGCCCTCGAGAGGCTCGATGCCGAGCGTCTCGCACATGGAGGCGTTGTACTTCGGGGTGGCCTCGGTGAACTCGATGGGCATCTCGGAGATGTCGGCCTCGCCGGTCAGGATCTTGGCGGCCATCTTACCGGTGGTCACACCGAGGTCATAGTAGCTGATGGAGAGGGTCGCGACGCCGCAGCCCTTGCAGATGCCCTCTTCGCCGCAGATGGCAGGCACGCCCGCGGGAACGAGAACGTTTGCGATGGCCTCGGTGTTGGAAGCGGCGGTGTTATCGGTGGGGACGTAGACAACGTCGGAGTAGTCGGCAGCGGACTGCGTGACGGAAGCGACGTCGTTGGTGTCGGTAAAGGCAAATTCCTTCGTTTCAATGCCCTTATCGGAGAGGCACTTGGCGACCTCTCCGATCTGGTAGCGGGAGTTGGGCTCGGCGGAGCAGAACAGCAGGCCGACCTTCGTGGCATCGGGGAACCACTCGGTGATCATGTTGGCCTGAGCCTCGAGGTCAGCGAGGTCGGAGGTGCCGGAGATGTTGCCGCCGACAGTGCCGTTGAAGTCGTCAATATCAAGAGCAACGCCGTAAGCGGTGATGGAAGTGCCGAGGATGGGGATGTCGCTCGTGGCGGCAGCGGCGGCGGTCAGCGCGCCGGTGGCGTTCGCCATGATGAGGTCAACGCCGTCGGAAACGAAGCCGTTGACGATGGTGGAGCAGTTGGCGCTGTCGCCGGAAGCGTTCTTGTTCTGGAATTCGACCTGGCCGGGCAGCGCCTCATTCAGCGCGTCGATGAAGCCCTGGGTGGCAGCGTCGAGTGCCTCGTGCTGCACGAGCTGGCAGATGCCGACGGTGTACTTCGTGCCTTCGCCGTCGGTGCTGCCCTGATTGTCGTCCTGTGCGGCCTTATCGCCGCAGCCGGTCAGACCCACGCTCAGGCTGAGAACGAGGGCAAGAGAGGCAACAAGAGAAATGATGCGTTTGGTGTTCATGCTTTTTTTCCTCCAATTTTTATTTCTCGCTGATAACAATAAAACCCGCTGTAAGGACTTGTGGTCCATACGGCGGGTTCCTTGACTCAACTCTTTTTGAAGTGACCTTCAAGTGTTGGTTCGAAAGACCTTTCAGCTACGGGCATCACAAATCGCTCTTACCTTGTTCTTAAAGTAAAAGTAAGAGTAATAGTAAAAGCGATATGCAACGTTGCTTACAACAGTCTTCATCACTCAAGCTCCAAGTCCTTTCAAAAAGGATGGTAGTAATATAGCACACACAAAAATGGCCGTCAATAGCATTTTTATCCAAAAAACACCATTTATGTAGGAATTTGGCAGGGCACAGCACCGAAAAGCATGTTGTTTACATTAGGAAACGGCATGGGTGTGCTCGCAAAGCTCATTGATCTTCTGCTGTAAGCCCTTGAAATCCTCAAACGACTCGGGCCTGCGGCGCGGATCGCGCAGCAGTGCCGCGGGGTGGTACACGGCCATCATCTGAAAGCCGTTCTTTTCGAACCACTGCCCGTGCTCACGCGTGATCTTGAAGTCGGGCTTGATGATGCGCATGGCCGCGATGCGCCCGAGACAGACAATAATCTTGGGCCGCAGCAGCGCGACCTGACGGCGAAGATAGCCGATGCAGGCGTCCTGCTCCACGCCGAGCGGGTCGCGGTTTTCCGGCGGGCGGCACTTGACGATGTTGGCGATATACACATCGTCGCGCTTGAGGCCGATGATCTCAAGCATGTCGTCGAGCAGATGACCGGCCCTGCCGACGAATGGCACGCCCTGCGCATCCTCGTTCGCGCCGGGGCCTTCGCCGATGAATAAAACTTCAGCATTCTGATTGCCGACGCCGAAGACGACGTTCGTGCGCGTCTCCCACAGCGAGCATTCGCGGCAATTTTTACAGTCGTGTTCCAGAGCTTCCCAGGTATCAGGCATAGTTGTGTTCTCCTGTTGATTTTTTGTCATTTTACCATGATTCGCCGCGCTTTGCAACGCGCGCGGCACGCATTTTTCCATCTGCGCGGGCCATACTGAAAAAAACGGACGCGGAGGAAGAAATGGAACATATCTGGTACTGGTTTGCTTACAGCTTTTTGGGCTATTGCTTGGAAAAGCTCTTCGCCGCAGCGACAAGCTCGAGCCACCGGCTGCGGCGGTGCTTCGTGTTCCTGCCGCTGTGTCCGGTGTACGGCTTTGCAATGGTCACGATTTTATTGCTGGGGGCGGAAAAGCTCCCCGGCGCGTGGGAGCAGATCTTGCTCGGTATGCTCGCGGCGACGGCGATGGAATACGCCGTGCACTGGGGCTATGAAAGGCTGTTTCAAGTGCAGTTCTGGGATTATTCTTCGACCAAATGCGACGTGAACGGCCGCATCTGCCTGCCGTTTTCCATCTGCTGGGGAATATTGTCGATGCTCGCCGTGCGGTATGTGCAGCCGGTTCTGGAGGGCTATGCCGCACTGCTTCCAGAGTGGGCCGCGGCGCTGGCGGTGTTCCTCGTCACGCTTGACGGCATCCTGACCGCGCGCGTCCTGCTCACGACGCACGATATCGACGCTTTGACGCCGCGAACGTTGCTCCGAAGTAAAAGAAGGCGAACCGCCTGACGGTTCGCCTTCCTGACTTTATTCATAAATGTTTTTCAATCCAGCTCCACAGGTCGTTATAGACCACGGCACGGCAGTCTTCGTTCAGAATCTCGTGCCGCAGGCCCTTGTAGAGCTTCAGCTCCACGTCGCGCACGCCGGCGCGGCGGAAGGCCTCGTATGCGCGCCTGACGCCCTTGCCCATCTCGCCGACAGGGTCCTTGTCGCCGGAGATGAAGAGAATGGGCGTGTTGCGGTTCATCGACGCGATGTTTTTCGGCGTGCTGATGAAGCGGATGCCGCCGAGCATCTCGTAGAAGAGGCCGATGCTCGCCTTCTGACCGCAGAGGGGGTCGGCAATGTAGGCGTCAACATTGTTGTCGCTCGCGCTGAGCCAGTCGACCTCCGTGCGGTTGGGCGCGAACGACTTGTTGTAAGCACCGAAAGCCAGCGCCTCCACGCGCGGAGAGTGCGCCTTGAAGCCGTGGCGCTTGCCCGCGGCCTTGGCAATGGCGCGCCCGCCCGCGACGATTGCGGGGGACTGGTGCCCCGTGCCCATGATGATGGCGGCGTCGACGGTGCCGGGATAGCGGATGAGATAGGTGCGCGTTAAAAACGAGCCCATCGAGTGGCCCATGAGAAAATAGGGGACATTGGGATATTTTTCCTTCGTGCGGCAGCGCAGGGCGTACATGTCGTCCACAACATGCTTCCAGCCGTCGCGCGGGCCGAAATAGAGCGTGTCGGCGTCCTTCTCGGCGGAAAGGCCGTGGCCGAGGTGGTCGTTCGCCACGACGGCAAAGCCGTGCTCGGTCATGAATTCGGCAAACGGCGCGTAGCGCATGCCGTATTCCGCCACGCCGTGCGCGATCTGTAAAACGCCGATGATCTCACCGCTCTCGGGCGTCCACTCCGCCGCGTGAATGCGCGAGGAGCCGTCCGACGAGGGAAAGTAAAATTCCCTGCAAATAGCCATGGCGCAAAACCCTCCTGCATGATATAATCTTATTCATTAGTATAGCATAAGGCGGTCCAAATGAACAAGGGGGTATCTTCATGCAGCGGTATATTTTGGCACTCGATCAGGGGACGACCAGCTCGCGCGCCATTCTGTTCGGGCGCGATGGCAGTGTCGGCGGACACGCGCAGCAGCCGTTTCGGCAGTATTATCCGCAGCCCGGCTGGGTCGAGCACGACCCGAACGAGATCTGGGAAAGCGAGCGCGCCGTTGCCGCGCAGGCCTTGCGCGAATCGGGCCTTGGCCGCGCGGTCGCGGCGATCGGCATCACGAACCAGCGTGAGACGACGATTCTTTGGGATCGCGCGACGGGCGAGCCCATCCACAACGCTATCGTCTGGCAGTGCCGCCGCACGGCGGACATCGCGGATGCCCTTCGCGAAAAGCGCGGCGTGAGCGAGCTTGTGGCCGAGAAAACGGGTTTGCACATCGACGCCTACTTTTCCGCGACGAAGATCAAGTGGCTGCTCGACCACGTCCCCAGCGCGCGGGAAAGGGCCGAGCGCGGCGAAATTTTATTCGGTACGGTGGAGACATGGCTCATCTGGAGGCTGACGGGCGGCAAGGTCCACGTGACGGACTACTCGAACGCCAGCCGCACGATGCTCTTCAACATCCACACGCTTTCGTGGGATGAAGAGCTCTGCGCGCTGCTGGACATTCCGATGAACATTCTGCCGCGTCCCGTGTCCAACTCCGAGGTCTACGGCACGGTGGCGGAGGGCATCGAAGGGCTCGAAGAGCTCGCGGGCGTGCCGATCTGCGGCGCGGCGGGTGACCAGCAGGCGGCGCTGTTCGGGCAGGGCTGCTTTACGCGCGGACAGGCGAAGAACACCTACGGCACGGGCTGCTTCACGCTGATGAACGTCGGCGGCGCGCCGGTGCGCTCGCGCGCGGGACTGGTGACGACGGTGGGCTGGAGCTTAAACGGCGAGACGACCTACGCGCTCGAGGGCAGCGTCTTCAACGCGGGCTCGGCCATTCAATGGCTGCGCGACGAGCTGCAAGTCATTTCGACCTCGCACGAGTGCGACATTCTGGCAGAATCCGTTCCCGACAGCGGCGGCATTTACTTAGTGCCCGCGTTCACGGGCCTCGGTGCGCCGTATTGGGATATGTATGCGCGCGGCTGCGTCGTGGGCATCACGCGCGGCACGACGAAGGCGCACTTCGCCCGCGCAGTGCTCGAATCCATCGCCTATCAGGTCACCGACCTGATGACCGCCATGCGGCAGGACGCCGGCTGCGAGATCTCCCTTCTGCGTGTCGACGGCGGCGCGAGCGTCAGCGATTTGATGATGCAGTTTCAGGCGGATTTGCTGCGCATTCCGGTCGACCGGCCCGCGATGGTCGAGACGACGGCGTTTGGCGCGGCATCGCTCGCGGGTCTGGCCGCGGGCGTGTGGAAGGACTTGGACGAGCTGAGCACGCTCCGGTGCAGCGAGCGCGTCTTCACCCCCGAGCGGGCGCAGTACGAGTGTGAGGAGCTGTACCGCGGCTGGAAGCGCGCCGTCGGCTGCGCGCAGGGCTGGGTCGAGAAAAAGTGAACGCTGTCACAAAAAATTTATACTTTTGTCGTAAATTATCCATTGAAATGAAAGCCCCGGTAGCTTATACTGTCAATAACAAACCCGAGGACACGGTTTGAAAGGAGAAAGTACTATGGCATTTTTCGATAACTTCAGCAAGAAGGTTCAGGACGTCGCGTTCGTGGCGACTGAGAAGGCACAGCAGGTCGCGGCCGTTGCCGGTGAAAAGGCAAATGCCGTTGCCGATAAGGCCAAGACCGAGTATGAGATGGCATCTGAGCGCCGCAGCATGGACAAGAACTACCGCGCCATCGGCGAGTGGTATGTCTCCACGCTCGAGGGTGACGCGCCCGAAGCGGTCGCCGATATCGTCGCGGCCATCAAGGCCTCTCAGGAGAAGCTCGCCGCTTACGAGGCCGCCAAGGCTGAGGCTGCCGCTGCCAAGAAGGCGCATGAGCCCATCATCGAGGTGACCATCGAGAAGGACGCGGAAGAGGAAGCGCCCGCTGCGGAGGAACCCAAGGAGCCTTCCGAAGCCGAGGAGACCAAGGAGGACTAAATCCTTCCCAATGTGCGGCGCAGCACTGGCTGCGCCGCTTTTTTCCAGCTTAGGACAAATCTGGTCTGCATAATTTGTTTTGTTTTGACTATATGAATAATACCAGGACGGGATATAATACGGCCAACAACCAAAACAAAGGAGCACCCAATCATGAACGATAAAAAGATCAGAAAGCTTGTCCTTGCCGCACTGCTTGCGGCGCTTGTCTGCGTGGCGACGATGGTCGTGCAGATCCCCTCTCCGATGCAGGGCTATGTGAACCTGGGCGACTGTTTCGTGCTGCTGTCCGGCTGGCTGCTGGGCCCCTGGTATGGCTTTGCGGCGGGCGGCATCGGCTCGATGCTGGCAGACATTTTCCTCGGCTATGCGCACTACGCTCCGGGCACCCTGGTCATCAAGGGCGTGATGGCGCTGGTCGCTGCGCTGATGTATGAAAAGATGGGCCGCACTGCGACCTCCCGCATCGCCGGCGGCGTTGTGAGCGAGATCATCATGGTGCTCGGCTATTTCGGCTACGCTTCTCTCCTGCTGGGCAAGGGCCTTGCCGCTGCGGCAAGCATCCCCGGCAACATCTTCCAGGGTGCGGTCGGCCTCGTGGTCGGCGTGCTGCTGGTCACGGTGCTTGAGCGCGCCAAGGTGACGGAGAAGCTGGCATAATAAATTTCTAAAGAGGTGTCAGATCATGGCGGGAATCGTACATGAGGTAGAAAATCATCGTCTGGTGGAACAGGCGGAGCAGGAGGCGGCAGAGGCGGTGCGTCCGGCTGTGAGTAGAATCCCGGTCATCACCGGGATATAGGCAGTGAGGAAAGCCGCGGCGCCATCGGTTACCTCGGTGATGGAGCGCAGGCAGTCCAGCACCGGAACGGACAGCACCGCCGCCAGGCAGAGGACAGTCACAGCCCCGAATACCGGCTGAATGGATTTGGCCGTGTGCAGATCCTGGGTGCCCTCCAACAGCATGGTCAGCAGGGCGGCGCCCACCAGCACCGCAAGCATCCGGGCCGGCTGCCGGAACGCCTGCGCAAAGGCTTCCCAGGCGGTATGCAGGAACTGCTCCGGCGTCAGCGAGAGGAGACTCTCCTCCGACCAACCAGAGATCCCCAGATCGTCCAGCACTTCCTGCCCCTCCTGTGGGATCGCGTCGGTGACCTCATCGGTATCGAAGTAGTCTGCCGCTGACAAGGGAAAGCTGTCGTCTGCCAGGGCGACCCGGCAGGACAGGAGCAGCGCCAGCACCCAGGGCAGGATCAGAAGGAATCGCAGTTTCATGGTTTTGATCTCCTATAAATTCATCAGTTTCCAGGCCCAGGCCAGCACTTCCTGAATCAGCGGCATTGCAGTCAGTAGGATGGCGGCACGGCCTGCCAGCTCGATTTTGGAGGCGATGGAGCTTTCCCCGGAGTCCCGGCAGACATCTCCTGCCAGCTGGGTCAGCAGACAGATGCCCACCGCCTTGAAAAGGATGGCGGCATAGTCCCCGGTCAGCCCGGTGAGTTCCATAGTGCTGCGGAGCTGTTCCAGCACCGGCGAAAGCTGTTCCAGTACCATCGCCATTAGCAGCAGGGTGACGGCAGCGGTGACCAGCATACGGAATTCCGGGCGATACTGCCCGAGGATCAGAGCCAGAACAGTGCCGACCAGTCCCGCGGCGGCAGCGGCTATGATCCACATGGCCTCAGAGCCCGAACACGGTTTTCACCGTGGTGAACAGGGTGTTGATCTCATAGACCATCATAAGCAGGACGGTGATCAGGCCGGCAAGGGTCACCATCATGGCCTGTTCTTCCCGACCCGACCGCACCAGAAGCTGGTTGAGCACTGCAACAATGATGCCAATGGCAGCAATACGGAAAATCAGATCGACATTCATAGTTCGGAAT
>OLZW01000919.1_pt1 | contig 23551 bp, 20 predicted proteins | sample 1674281 | NCBI WGS metagenome assembly OLZW01 (sample SAMEA103958157, study PRJEB25191) | human gut metagenome | biome: human-associated habitat [ENVO:00009003]; feature: intestine environment [ENVO:2100002]; material: feces | place: Germany | collected 2013/2015
CCCCGCTGGTCATTCTCTCCGGCGTCTTCATCTACTACTGCATCGGCTTCACCGTGGCCACATCCTTCACCGACTGGGACGGCATCTCCAGTGAGATGGACTTCATCGGCCTGAAGAACTACACCAAGCTGCTCGCTCCCGGCTCCGTGTTCTGGACGGCCTTGATGAATAACATCATCTTCATGGTCGTCACCGTGGTCATCCAGGCCGGGCTCGGACTGCTGCTCGCGGTGATCCTCAAGGAGCGCCTGCGCGGTTCCAGCTTCTTCAAGGCGATCTTCTTCATGCCCATCGCCATGGCCCCGGTCATCATCGCCGCCATCTTCCGCATCATCATGGATCCGAACGTCGGTGCCATCAACGAGGCCCTGCGCTTCCTGCACTTGGACTTCCTGGCCCAAAGCTGGCTTGGCGATCCGCACATCGCCCTCTACTCGATCTGTGCCATCAACATCTTTGAATGGATGGGCTTCTCGATGATCATCTACTACGCCGGTCTGATGTCTATCTCCGATGACATCTACGAAGCCGCCAAGATCGACGGCTGCGGATTCTGGAACACCCTCTTCCGCATCACCATTCCGAACCTGTCCGGCACCACCAACACGCTTATCCTGCTTGGCATCGTCGGCTCGCTGAAGACCTTCGATATCGTCATCCAGACCACAGGCGGCGGCCCTGGCCGTTCCACCGAATTCCTGAACACCTACCTGTACAAGGCCGGCGTGCAGCAGTTCAACGGCGGTCTGTCCGCGGCCATCGGCGTGATGGTCCTCATCATCGCCGTGATGCTCTCCCTGATTCAACTTGCCTTCAACAAGCGTGCCAACAACTAACGAGAGGACGTCATCATGAAGCGTAAAACCAGTGCGACGGTCATCATGTACACCGTCCTCGTATTCTTCTTCGTCATCTGGATTTTCCCGATTTACACGGCAATCACCAAGTCCCTGCAGGCAGGCGGCTGGAACAGCTACCTGTCCGTGATTAACAATAAGGACGTGCACTACTTCCGCGTGGTGTTCAACAGCTTTTTCATCTCCGTGGTCACCGCCGTGATCGTGGTGGTCATCACCTCGCTCGCCGGCTACGCCTTTGCCAAGATGAAGTTCACCGGTTCCCAGGTGATCTACGTGCTGCTGCTCGCCTGCATGGCCGTGCCGATTGCCTCCGTGACCATGCCGCTGTTCTTCACCATCAAGACATTCGGCCTGACCAACACCTACCTCGGCATGATCATCCCGTTGGTGGCGTTCAACGCCCTGCAGATGCTGTTGCTCTGGCGCAACTACTTCAACGGCGTGCCAGACGAAATCATCGAAGCCGCCCGCGTGGACGGCTGCGGTTCCCTGCGCATCTGGGCTCGTATCTTGATGCCTATCTCCACCCCGATGATCGCCACCACCGGCGTGCTGACCTTCGTCTACTCCTGGAACGAATACCTGATTCCGTTGCTGCTCATCCGCGACGAATCCAAGTATCCGGTCACGCTGGCCTCCACCTACTTCATGGAGACCCGCAGCCAGACGCCGGAGATGGTGGCCCAGGAATACGCCGCCCTGATTCTGATGACGATTCCGTCCATCATCGTCTACCTGATCAGCCAGAAGTGGCTGCAGTCCGGCATCACCGCCGGCGCCGTCAAGAGCTGAGGTGACCCAAAATGACCGCAACCATCAGCAACGGTGTATCCGCCAGCTACAGCCCTGCGGAAGACGAGCTCGGCGCAGCTGACCCCACCGCCTTGCTTGCCGAATCTGGCGATTTGAAGCCGCTGGCCGAACGCACTTATACGAATCCGGTTCCATATGCGGACGGTAAGTCCCATACCGCGCCCGACCCGTTCGTGCTCAAATACCGCGACCTCTACTACTGCTATGCCACCGACGAGCACGGCATTCTGGTCTCCACCTCACCGGACATGGTGCACTGGACCTCACATGGATTCTGCTACACCGAAGCCGGACGCAGAAACTTCTGGGCCCCATCGGTGATTCTCATCAACGGCGTCTTTCACATGTACTTCTCGAATATGCCGGCCGAGGAGACCGACACCCACACGGAAATCATGCGTGTGGCCGTGAGCGAGGATCCGCTCGGCCCGTTCGAAAAGAAAGCGGAGCTGTTCAACACCTTCGCCATCGACTCCCAAGTGGTCTATGGCGATGACGGCCAGTTGTACTTGCTTTACGCCGACAATCAGGTCACCGGCCTGAGCGATGACCGGCCCGGAACCTCCGTGATGATCGATCGCCTTGTGACCCCGTATTCGCGTGAGAACAAACCGCGCCCGCTCATCGTGCCCACCATGGACGAGGAGATCTTTGCCCGCAACCGTTTCGGCGATGGCCGCGACTGGCACACCGTAGAAGGCGCCACATACTTCGCCTACCGTGACCGCGCGTTCATCACCTACTCGGCCAACGCCTACGAGCATGAGGACTACTTCGTCGGATACTCGTACGCACAGCTGCCGAATAAGCAGGCCGACGCCCACATCGATCAGCTCGATTGGACGAAACAGCTCAACGAGAACCGCTTCGATCCGCTGCTTATCCGCAGCCCAAAGGTTGAAGGCACGGGCCACAACTCCATAGTCAAAGCGCCCAATGCCGTTGATGACTGGATTGTCTACCACGGCCGTAACGCCGATGACGAGCTGTATGTGGGCACCGAACAGCGCGTAATGCGCATCGACCCGCTGTACTACGCCGAAGGAGGGCTCGACACCCCAGGACCTACCGCCGCCGCTCAAAGCGCACCGCTGTATGGCACTGTGCATGATGATTTTGCGGATGGCCTGAACGCCGGATGGTCGGTTATTTCCGGCGCGGCCCACACCGAATCCGATGTGGACGGTCACGCGCTTGTTGCCGACGAATCCAGTGTATTCATCGCTGTGTCGGGCAAATCGTCCGCAACCCAAGTGATTGACGTCTGGGCCAAAGCTCCCGTCACCCCACTGGGCGCACGATTCGGTATCGTGGTGCGGTACCAGGATGCCAACAACCTCACCAAACTCGAGGTGGATGCTGGCCGTCAGGTAATTAGCGTGGTCGATGTGATCGGCGGCGTTGCCTCCGAACGCGTGACCAATGCCGACCTCCATGACTTCGATTCCCATGCCTGGCATGAGTACCGGCTTGAGCGCCGCTACTGCAGGCTGGAGATCCGCATTGATGGCCGTTTCGCCGCGTCCTGCACCATCAGTGATAAGCCCGGTCGGGCGGGATTGTTCTCGTTGCGAACGGGGGCCGCGTTCAGCGCATATGCGGCCACTGAACATGTGAATCTGTGGGGTGCCGGATTGCGGGATCTCGGTCGAGAATTGCATGCTGACCGCCGACTCGTCATCGACGGCGGCGTGAGGTCCAGCGGCGTGTGTCCGGTAACACTCGAACTGGCATACCCGCTGGTCAGCAACCGTTTCGTCCTTGATTTCGCTGGGCAGACGAGCCGTGGGCAGGCGCTGTTGTCTCTTGGCGAATACCGTTTGTCCGGCACGGCATCATCCGTGGAGTTCATGCGCAACGGCAAGTCTCTGCCTTCCACCCCGGAGCCGGCCAGGCTGCGTGTCTTTGAAGACAACGTCCGCCGTGACCGTTCGGGCCGAGCCGTGCTCACCATCCGTATCGAAGCTCTGAACGGCATGATGCGACTGCACCTACGTGGCAAAACCTGGCAGGTGCCGTTTGCGGACAATGCGGCCCGTGCCCGTATCACTCTTGATCGCGCATCCCTGACCGGATACGAGAGGACATCGCTGGAATCCAGCATCGAGGAAAGGAGTGCGTCCGGCAATTGAGCCAACATCAGCCGCACATATCGGGTGTGGCTGGCTTCGCCATCCAATTCCGATGATCTTCCACAACGAAGTGAACCAATAAGAGAAACAAGGAAAATAAGGAGAACAATCATGTTGAACATGAAGAAGGCGATCGCCGCAGTGGGCGCTCTCGCTATGTCTGCAGGTCTGCTTGCCGGATGCGGTTCGGGCAGCGGCGGCTCCGATGAGGGAGTCGGTACCAAGGACAGCCCGGTTGAGCTGACCTTCTGGACCTGGCAGCCTACCGATGCCCAGTGGAAGTCGATTTACGCCGCCTTCCAGAAGAAGTACCCGAATATCAAGATCAACTGGTGGCGTACTTCTGAAATGGCCGACTACCAGAAGAAGCTGCAGACCTCGATGGCCGGCGGCGAAGGCCCGGATGTGTTCGGTGTGCAGGCCGGTTCCACTGTGGAACAGTACGGCCGTTTCGCCGACGATATGAAGGAGCTGGCCGACAAGTACATGCCCGGCTGGGATTCCAAGGTGGCCGAGGGCGCCGTGGCGCAGACCACCAACAAGGATGGCAAGATGGTGGCCATGCCGACCATCACCTCCGGCTCCGAATACATCCTGTACAACAAGACGCTGCTTGACGAGCAGGGCATCAAGGTGCCCACCACCTACGACGAGCTCGTGGCTGCCAACAAGGAACTCAAGGCCAAGGGTCTGATGCCGCTGGCCCTCGGCGCCAAGGATGGCTGGCACCTCGACGATATCTTCGTGTGGCTGTCCAACCAGTACGGCGAAGGTGACGTGTACAAGGCCGCCGAAGGCAAGGCCAAGTTCACTGATGAGACCTTCGTCAAGACCATGAAGGCTTGGAAGCAGATGATCGGTGATGGTCTGTTCCAGGATGGTGCAGTTGGTACTGCGACCTACCCGGATGCTCGCGACAACTACTTCTACGCCCGCAAGTCCGCTTTCTTCCCGACCGGCTCCTGGCACGTTTCCGCCGTGCTGCCGAACGATGAGACCAAGGGCACGGCCGTTGAGAAGGACGAGCTAGGCATGATGGAATTCCCGCAGGTGGGAGACAAGGCTACCGGCCCGACCACTGGTGTGGACTTCGGCCTGAGCGTGAACAAGGACTCCAAGAAGAAGGAGGCCGCCATGAAGTTCATCGAGTTCATGACCACCGGCGAAGGCCAGCAGGAGTGGATCAACACGCTGCAGGGTGCTCCGGTCGACAAGGACATGAAGGTCGAAGTGCCGTCTGACGCCACGGAATCCGCCAAGGCCAGCATCGATTTGGTGACCAAGGGCCAGGCCTCTTCCAAGCTTGAGCGCAAGCTCACCTCCCAGGAACTCAACGACGAGATCGGTGTGCAGATGCAGAACATCTACACCGGCGACGCCACCGTTGACTCCGCGCTGAAGGCCATTCAGCAGGTCAACGAATCCATCGAAAGGTGAGCCTATAGATAGGAATATCGCATAGTTTCTACTCCTCGAGTGGGCCCGTCCGGTACGAATTCTCGTTGTCTGGCGGGCCTTCTTTGTTGGTTTGCCGAAGTGGCCCTGATTTATTACCGCCGGCGGAGTCTGTTGACGGTTGCAGCGGGAGTCGTGGGCGGCGTGTCGGACCCGTCCCTGCTAGCGGGGCTGTCGGCAAGGCCGACTGGGGGTGATTCTGCGGACGCCTAAGCGAAACGGCCTGCGGGGGCGATATCCCACATGGTTTATGCTGGAAACACACATCTGAAACGTTCGACAACCAATATGGCGACGTGGATGGTGCCATGCCGAGTGGTTGATGGACTGAATATAAGGGGGCGCTATGGTTGCGAGTTCGCGCAAGGCGACGCTGCACGATGTGGCGAAACGTGCGCACGTGTCCGTGGCATCAGTGTCCAATTACCTCAACGATTACCCCTATATGAAGCCGGCCACGCGCGAACGTATCCAGCAGGCCATTGACGAGCTGGGCTATGTGACCAACCAGCAGGCTCGCAATTTGCGTTCCGGCCGCACAGGACTCATCTCATTGTCTCTGCCGGATTTGAACCAGATTTACTTTTCCGAACTGGCCGAAGAGATGATCACGCGGGCACGGGAATATGGATACCGCATCATCATCGAATCGACCGGAAACGACCGCCAGCGCGAGATCGAGAGCGTACATGCCATGGCCAGCAATATGACCGACGGACTTATTTTGAGCCCCACGGCCATGCGGGCGGAGGATGTGGCCGAGCTCGAGGGCGACTACCCGCTGGTAGTGCTGGGCGAGCGTATCTTCAACGCACCTGCGCCGCACGTGGTGATGCCCAATGAATTGGGTGCCCAAGCCGCTACCACGCATCTGCTGGAGGCCGGATGCCGCACCGTCGCCGTGGTGGGCGGAACGTTGGACGAATCCGTGCCGTCCTCTCGTTCGATGCGAACCAAGGGGTATCTCAGCGCCTTTGCGGAACGTGGAGTGACGCCTGATCTGAACCTGATCCGCGAGTGCGGCGAATGGACCAGTGCCGAGGGCGCTCAGGCGGTACGTGAGATGTATGCGCAGGGCATTCGACCGGATGGCATTTTTGCGCTGAATGATTTGCTGGCGATGGGTGTTATCAGTCAGCTGCGGGAAATGCGCGTGCGAGTGCCGGAAAGCGTGCGTGTGGTGGGCTTCGATGATATCGATGAGGCTAAGTACACGATTCCCTCGCTGACCACTGTGGATCCGCAGCGCGCGCGTATTGCTGAGATTGCCATCACGTCGATTCTTGATCAGGTCAAGACGGGGGCTCGGGCGCCGAGGCGGCGTATTGATGTGGAGTATTCGTTGCGTTACCGCGCTTCCTCGCCGCAGGTGTAGCAGTTGTGTTAGCCGGCTGGTAGGGTATTTGACGGTTTGCATATAACTGTCTGGTTCATTGGGCTGGCAGCTCAATACAAGATTTAGGACTCATAGGAAACACATGGGCTTCGTTAATTCCATCCTCGAACTGCTGAAGGATCCGCGTGCCGCGATTGCCGGTTGGATTGCCATGGGCGTGGCGCCGACCCTCGGATTCATCTTCCTCATCGTATTCATCGAAACGGGCGTGGTGTTCTTCCCGTTCCTGCCCGGTGATTCGCTGTTGTTCGCGGCCGGCGTGTTCGCAGCCCCGGATGCTGCGACCGGCAAGGCCGCGCTGCCGCTGTTCTGGTTGCTGCCGGTGGTTTGGTGCGCGCCGATTATCGGCGACCAGTGCAACTACTTCATCGGTCATTTCTTTGGCCGCCGTATTATCCAATCCGGCAAGGTGAAGGCGCTGACTCCTGAGCGACTGGCCAAAACCGAGGGCATGATTGAAAAGTGGGGCCCGCTGGCTGTGTTCCTGGGCCGCTTCTTCCCGTTCATTCGTACGTTCATGCCGTTCATTTCCGGTATTTCCGGCATGCGTTGGAGCCGTTTCACGCCGTTCTCGGTGCTCGGCGGCCTGTGCTGGTCCACGTTGTTCACGCTGCTGGGCTACTTCTTCGGCAACATTCCGGCCGTGCAGGATCACTTCGAACTGGTGATCGTGCTGATTCTGCTGGTTTCGCTCGCCCCGACCATCATCGGTCTGCTCAAGGCCAAGTTCGGCAAGAAGAAGCCGGCCAAGGTGACCGATGCTCAGTTGGACGTCATGGAAGACGGCATCAAGAACCTCGATAAGTAAGCAAGGAATGTAGATTACCGCATAAGGAATCGTCGTGAAAATGAAGGCCCTGACTGTGCATATGAGGTCAGGGCCTTTTCTGCATGAGATGGGCGTGAAACAACAGCGTGGTTATCCACATTTGTCGTGGACGACATGCCGGGGTGTGGATAACTCAGCAAGCTAGAACCACAATGGTCGATTCGTGTTGAGCATTGAACTCGGACACGTTTCAATCGGCTTATGAATAGCAACACCACACCCCGCGTGGCGCGTAGGATCACCTCGCCAGCGGTAGCACCTCCGGGCATTCCGCTGCCCACGGACGATGCGCCGATTCCAGCGCATCGCTACTACACTCCGCCGCCCAGGCCGTTGGCCTCATGCGAACGGCAGAGATCGGGCGAGGCTCCGGCACTCGCCCTAACTACAGACACCAGCTTCCATAACATTGTGACGATGACGTCAGGTCATGGAGGCGTGGGGTTGAGTGTCATGGCTTCCATGCTTGCATGGACATTGGCGAGACGTGAACACAGCTGCGCTCTCATAGACGCTGATTTCGTGGCCGGATGCCTTGACCTGCTGCTGGGTGTAGAACGAGAGCCGGGTTTACGATTCAGCCAAGTCGACGCACCCCTCGGCCGCATCGAGGGCGATGCGATGAACCATGAGCTGATGATGTGGGAGGGTGTGCGAGTACTTCCCTATGACCCTTGGAGCGCGCGCCAGCCTGACTGGTGGGAAGTTCAAGCGGCCATTCGAGCCTTGGCGGAAACGAACGACGTTGTCATCGTAGATGCCGGTCAGGGTGGACTCATTGAGACCGTACCCGATCTGCGCAGTGGCATGCAGGTGATTGCCGCGGAATTGTCGGTGATGGGGCTGGCCAGAGCCAAGTCGCACCGGTCCAGACTGGATTCATGGGGCTGTGAAGCGCCACATATCGTCGGCGTGGAACCACGTGGCGCTCCACGTGGGAGAGGCCACGTGGGTATTGGTGAGGCGCAGGACTATTTGACTGCCACGGTATTGGGGCCTGTCAAACCAAGTGTCAATCTGTGTGGAGACGTACTGGAAGGCCTCGGCATCAGATCGGTGACCAAAGGCAGCCGCAAAGCCGTGAGCTTGCTTGCCGATCTTGTCGAGCAGGCCATTCGCCCGGTTTCGGGAGCTTCTTGCAAGGACCGGTGATGCGGTATGGCTGCCGTAATCACTCGGGCTGATGAGCCCGGCGCAGTGCCCAGAACTGTGTTCTTCGGTCTATTGAATGATGTGGCATCCGACCCGCAGGTTACCGATCTGGCGGTGACCTGTGATGGCCGCGTTTGGGCGGACCGCGGCAACGGCATGCGAGAAACAGTATTGCGTGTGCCGTTTCGCTCGCCGCAAGTAGTTCGAGAATACGCCGTCCAACTGTGCGCGCAGCTTGGGCGCAGACTGGATGATGCCTGCCCGATAGCGGACGCCGCCAGTCCAGACGGCATCCGCGTGCATGCGGTGATTGCCCCATTGGTGCCACAAGGTGCCGCAATCTCCATACGGTTCCCTGACAGGACCATGGCATCGTTGCGACATCTGAGCCAATTAGGTGTATTCCCGGCTGCTTGGCTGCCGATGTTCGTGGGACTGGTGCGCAGACATGCCACAGTGCTGATTACCGGCGGAACAGGCGTGGGCAAGACCACCTTGCTCAAGGCGCTGCTGGCGCAATGCGATGTGAACGAGCGCATCGTCACCGTAGAGGAAGTTCGTGAACTGGGAGAACTGGGGCGTGGCGATCATGTGTCGTTGGTAACGCGCGAGGCGAATGTGGAGGGCGTCGGAGCCATAAGTCTGACGGACTTGGTCAAAGCGACGTTGCGAATGCGCCCCGACCGCGTGGTGCTGGGCGAATGCCGTGGCGCGGAAATCGTCGACCTATTGCGCGCGTTCAATTCTGGTCATCACGGTGGCATGACCACTGTGCATGCGGACGGCGTGAACCGAGTACCGTCCAGGCTGATTTCGCTTGGATTACTCGCCGGAGTCAGTCCACAGGCGTTGGCCATGCTGGCGGCAGGCGCTTTCGACGCGGTGGTGCATTTGGAGCGAGTGAACGGACAGCGGCGTATCACGCAGATCGGCGAACTGCGTGTAGCACATGGTGAACTGGCAGGAACACCGCTGGCGGTATGGAATGGCTGCCATCCTCCTCGGTATGCCGCCGAATGGGGGCACTTCATTGAACGATGGGGCATCGTTCCCGGGCCGAGTGGTGGTGGGTGATGATGTGGTGTGCTGTTCTGGTGGCGCTCGCCGTGCTGATATGGCCGGGGAACAAGTCCGGGAGGCTGTATCGGCTGGCTTACCGCGGGCGTGCGGTCGATTCCGCAGCCATAAACGAACCTCGATATGCCGGCTCACCTCGCGTGGGCGTTGCGCAGGTGATTACGTCCGCCATCGCGCGATTGCGAGGTGGCGGCACATTGGTTGAAGCATTCGAGGAACAATCCAGCAGACGCTTCGCCACTCAGCGCATTACTGTGGAACGGCTCATAACGGTGTTCGAACAGCGGCGTCTGCCCGACGAATCACCAGCGCAGGTACTTGAAGCTGCACGCGGGGTCACCGCCGCAGCGGTTTTGAGCGATGAGCTCGGTTGCCAAGCAGTGCCATGTCTGGAAGCGGTATTGACTGCTTACCGGCAGATGAGGCTGATGCAGAACCTGCGATCGCAAGCATGTGCCGTTCCTAAAGCCACTGTGGGGCTGCTGAGCGCGCTTCCGGCCGTCACTGTGGCATTGGGCGAGCTTCTGGGAGCTAGACCATTGGCGTTCTTGCTTGGATCGCCACGCGGTGTGGTCTGCTTGGTATTAGGGGGATGTTGTTATGCTGCCGGCTTGGCATGGATGCGGGCATTGTTGAAAGGCAGCGGATTATGAGTACGGTGTGGGTACACGCCGCGGCAGGCTGTGCGGCGATCGCTAGTTGGCTGTATAAGGCTCCGTCTTGTCATGACAGCCGCTTGCCGGGCGAGGAACCGGCCGTAGCGCATGATTGCGGGTCGTCATGGACCATACTCATATTGCGTATGTCGCAGGTGTCCTTGCGTCAGGGCTCCTCGATTCCCCGGGCGCTTGACATGGTGGGCAAAGCCGTCGGCGGCGACTGCGGCGCTCGCATGAGCGAGGTCGGGAGCTCCCTGGCCAGAGGGGTTCCCTGGGCTGATGCGTGGCATGCCGCTATGGCTGTTCAGCATGAGGGTGCGCCAGCTGATAGTTCATCCGGAAAACGTACCAGCAGAACGCAACGAGATCTTGGCCTGCTGCAATCGGCTTTGGAATCGTCATGGACGCATGGCGATATGCCTGGCGTGCGCCTCGAATCCGCCATTGAACAGCTGGACCGTGACGAGCGTGCCGCCATCGAACGGAATGCCGCGAAGCTGTCGGTAAAGCTACTGATGCCTACAGGGCTATGTTTTCTGCCGGCATTCGTGCTGGTAGGAGTCATTCCGGCGATTGCGTCCTTCATGATGTGAATATAGGCGTGAACTGAGTGCGCTTAGGGTGAATCTTGTTGTATTGCTCGGTATTGCACTTGGCTGCGTTTGGTTATCCACATTGGTGGTGGACGACACGTCGGGGTGTGGATAACTCGGCAAGCTAGAACCACATACCCCGTTTTCCCTGGTGCATGAAGCGTTGATAGTCCACAGTGGTATGCACCCCGCGTCAACCCGGCGCGGGGGCCAACCACTCACACACGCATGGGGAAGGTGCGAAGCCACTGCGCAGCTTCCCCTCCTTACCGAAAGGAACGCCAATGAATACCCCTATCCCCGTCATCGTCGACGGGCAGGCCGGCATCTTTGCGCACAGCAAGGCTCGTGTGGCCACGCTGAACGCCAAGGCGAAAGAACGGCTATGCCTCATGGACGCACGCATCCGCACCCTCATGGCTGAGCCCGAAGAAGGCGCGGCCACTGCGGAATACGCAGTCGTACTCGTTGCGGCTACAGGCTTTGCGGCGGTGCTGGTCGCCATCCTGAAGTCGGATGCCATCAAGACGTTGCTGACCAACATCATCAAACAGGCTCTGAAAGTCGGGTGACAGCCATGAAGACCATGACATGCCGGTGGCGGCTCGCCAGACTGCCGCCAGACCTATGCACGGGATCGGCCACCGCCGAATTCGCAATCGTATTGCCCAGCATTATCGCCATCGCCGGGCTGATATTGGCAATAGGACGTGTGGTCATCGTTTCCATGGACTGTCAAAGTGCCGCGGCAGCGGCTGCACGCGAGTTTGTGGTTACCGGTGACGAATCATCCGCGCGCAGCATAGCTGCGGACGTTGCCGGGGGAGAGCCCCACGTCAGCATTGCCCACGACGGCCAATCGACGAGTGTGACGGTCGAATGTTCGGTATTGCCCGGTCCGCTGGATGTAACTCCAACGCGGGTTACCGGCAGCGCTACGGCGATAAGCCAATAACGGTCGGCTGGCTGGGCGGCCGCAACAGAAAGGAACTGCGGTGCAGGGAATGCGTTATGAGGAGGGATCGGGCACGATGGCCGGAGCCATGCTGGTTATGGTGGTGGGCATTGCGCTCGCGGTGGCGGCAAGTGTGGGCAACCTCATGATCTGCCAGAACCGAGCGCGTTCCCTCGCCGACCTTATCGCCTTTGACGCCGCGTATGCGCTGTGGCATGCGGATATCGGTGATCCATGTGCGCTCGCCGCCAACATGGCTGAAGCGAATGGTGTAGTTTTGGGCTCCTGCTCCGTGCGGGATGAAGACGTGTTGGTAACCATCAAGGTGGAAACCATGGTCCTGGTGGCATCATCCGTGGAGCGGATGGCTCGGGCCGGACCGGTGAGTTGTACGGAAGGAGACAATTATCACAATAATGGACCGTAAAGCACCGATACTCTGGCGGGCTTCTGGGCCTTTGGCTAAGGTGAGAGCATGAGCGAGAGTGAACGCAACGAGCGCCGTCGCGTGGTGGCCATGGTGGGCAACCCCACTTCCGATAAAGGCCGTGGCGCTAAGGTGGACGCGCAGGTATTGGGTCTGCTGGAGGAAGCCGGCCGTGCCCATAACTTCGACGTCATCGACATCACCGGCACGAGTTTCGACGATTCCCTGAACCAGGCGCGTGAACGCGCGCACGAGTACGACTATCTCGTAGTGGTCGGTGGCGACGGCATGATCGCACTTGGAGCGAACGCCGTGGGCTGCAGTGGCAAGCCGTTGGGCATCGTGGCCACGGGGTCGGGCAACGATTTCGCACGAGGACTGAAGCTGCCGGTCAACCGTATCGAAACCGCAGTGGAAGGTATCGTCGGTGCTATCGTGCGCGGATCACACATCGATGTGGACATGGGACGCGTGACCTCTTTGGACGGCGGCTATGCCGTGGATCCCTCCACTGGCGAGGAGTACGAGTACCAGGAGAGCAAGTCCGCCGAGCATCCGATTGACCGGTACTATGCGGGCATGCTGTCCTGTGGTCTTGACGCGAGCATCAACGACCGTGCGAATCATTCGCATCTGCCGACCGGCACCATGCGCTACTTTGCGGCGGTGCTGGTGGAGCTGACGCATATGAAGCGTTATGGTTACCACATCAAAGCCACATTGGCGGACGGTACCACGGATGAACGAGACATCATCACACCATTGCTGACGATTGCGAATTCGAGGCATATCGGTGGCGGCATTGAGGTCTCGCCGTACTCCTGCTTCTCCGATGGATTGTTGGACCTGGTGTGGATGGACCACGTGCCGAACTTCGGCGAATGCGCGGTGGCCATTTCGAATGCCTATAACGGCAAGCTACTTGCTTCAAAGGTGTTCGGCTGGAAACGTATCCGTGAAATCGAAGTCACGCGGGCAACGGAAGGAGACGAGCCGCCGGTGCTGATGGCGGACGGCGAATATATCGGGCATTTGCCATTTAGGGTAGTGGCCGAGGACTGCGCGTTGCGCGTGCTAGTGCCGCCGGCCGTAGCCGCCCGTGAGGTGGATTCCCGACAGGAAGTGCTCAACGCCATTGCCCGAGATGGTCGCGATCCCGTGACCGGCCAGTTCGCGTGCCCCGATTATATTGGCTCCCCTCATTAGGCTGAGCCGTAAAGCAAACAGCCCAGTGGGCTGTTTGTAGGCGAGGGTTCGACGATAGTCGAACCAGAAGAAAGTCAGCCGTAGGCTGTCCGCAATTGCGGACGAGCTGGCCGCGAAGCGGACTGAGGGGAGTGCGGGAGAGCGGTACCAGAGCCAATGGCCGTCAGACCTCAGACGACATAGCTTTCGATATGCAGCGTCTGCGCCATGACCTCTTTGATGGTTCGGTCGCTGATGTTCGGATGCGAGCGAATCAGCGAGATAAGCCCCACAATCAGTGTGAAGAACGTCTCATGGACGTTGGTGATTGGCAGGCCATGCATCTGCTCGAAATCACGTACGGTGGTCTGGGCAATGTAGTCGGCAATACGGTCCGCCGCGCGGTCAATGAACTTGATATACAGTTCGGCGTTGCCGTCTTGGATCATACGGTTTGAGAAGGGGCTCTCGTCGGCGATCAGGGAGCGGAGCACATGCACGATGTCGTCTAATGCCTTGTTCACGTTGCCTGTTTCGCGCGCTTGGTTCCACTGCTTCAACGTGGTGAGGATTTCGTCGATGACGTTATCGAGTACTGCGTCAGCTACGGCTTCCTTGTCTTCGAAGTAGTGGTAGAACAGCGAACGCGTCATACCGACTTCGCTTGCGATGTCGGAAACGGTGATTTTGGAGAAGCCTTTTTCCAGACACACCTTGCGCGCGGCTTGCACGATGGCGTCGCGCCGGGCATCGCCGCGGGTGGGGCGTTTCTCGTCGAGGGTATCGCTCATGGGTGCCTCCTGACCACAACCGTTATTGACACTATGTTAATACAAAGAAAGCGGTTAATAACAATAAAAATGCGGTAACCGTTGTCAGGTGAATGTCGTTGGAATATAAAGAGTTTTCCGATTCGGCAACTATGAGCCCGGTTTATCTTGACTTTTTATCGGTTAATTCTGAGGGCAAAGGTAGGTTAGTAGCTATGGCACTTGCACTGTATCGTCGCTATCGTCCGGACACCTTCGAAGGGGTCATCGGCCAGGACCAAGTCACGGTCCCGCTGATGCGCGCCTTGGCCGAGGGCAAGCTCACACATGCCTATCTGTTCTCAGGGCCGCGAGGCTGCGGCAAAACCAGCTCCGCGCGTATCCTGGCCCGTTGCGTCAACTGTGCCAAAGGGCCGACTTCCCACCCCTGCGGCGAATGCGAAAGCTGCAAGGACCTGGCCACCGGCGGTCCGGGTTCCATCGACGTGGTCGAAATCGATGCGGCCTCGCACAACGGTGTGGATGATGCTCGAGAATTGCGAGAACGCGCTGGTTTCGCCCCTGCGCGCGACCGCTATAAGATTTTCATTCTCGATGAGGCCCACATGGTCACGCAGCAGGGCTTCAATGCGCTGCTTAAAATCGTTGAAGAGCCTCCTGAACATGTGATGTTCATCTTCGCCACCACCGAACCAGACAAGGTGATCGGCACCATCCGTTCGCGCACCCACCACTATCCGTTCCGTCTGGTGCCGCAGGAAGTCATGGGTCCCTACCTGGAGACGATCTGCGACAAGGAAGGCATCAAGCCCGAGCCCGGTGTGCTGAAACTGGCGATGCGCGCCGGTGGCGGCTCCATGCGAGATACCCTGTCCGTGCTTGACCAGCTGATGGTTGGTTCGGTCGAAGGCGTTATCACCCATGATGCCGCTGTAGCCCTGCTCGGCTTCACGCCGGAGGCACTGATCGGCGAGGCCGTGGATGCGGTAATCGATCACAACGGCGAAGCCCTGTACGGCGTTATCCAGAAAGTCGTGGTCGGCGGATTCGATCCGAGACGATTCGTCGAAGACCTACTGGCTCGTGTGCGTGATCTGCTGGTGCTTACGTTGGCCGGGGACCGTGCGGAATCCGTGCTGTCCGACACGGCTGAGGCCGAGGATATGGACGATCTGCACCGCCAAGCCAAGGCGCTGGGACTGGGCGCACTGACCGCAATGGCAGACATCATCAACACTACGTTGGGTGCCATGACCGGAGCCATTTCTCCGCGTATGCGCTTGGAACTGCTGGCCGCGCGATTGTTGGCCGGCAGTGAATCAGGCTTTGCAACAGCCGCTCCCGCGCCAGCTTCTTCTGGTATGCCGCCTGCGGCTGCTTCTTCGACTTCGACTACGTCAGCCGCTTCCGGTACGGGTGCCAGTGGTTTTGCCGGCGCATCGCGAGGCGGGTTTGCCGGAGCCTCACATGGCGGATTCTCCGGTGCTGCACGCAACCAGCAAGCAGCCGCGCCTCAGAGCACCGCTTCCCATGAATCTGTTGGAGGCAACGGCCCTGTCAACGGCCCGGTCAGCGACCGACCCGCGGGCTCTCTGTCTGTGCAACCTGCTGTAGCAACTGCTGCTGCCGGTGCCGCTCCTGCCGCCAATGCCGGGTGGGGCGCGCCCGCCGCGTCGCCGGCCGTCCCGGCTCAACCGGTGACCTCGCCTGCGGCATCGGATAATCGGTCCATCGACGAGAAGTGGGATGCAGCCGTCGCCGCTTTGCCGGAAACCATTCGTGAATATGTGTCACGAGACAAGGTGCCGACCGTAAAATTCGGCCCCAACCGTAAGGGTCTGCCTTGCTTGTCGATGACGTTCGACAAGTCGCTGAGCCAGCACGCTTTCGCCTTGGCCGTGGATAACAGCGGTAAGAAGGCGGCGGCCGTGGTGATGGATGCCGTGCGCAACGAGTTCGGCGCCAATGCGGTTATTGCGCCTTCTGCGGTCGCGGCGAATGGCGAGCGAGTCGAATCCGTCAAACGTATGAGCCCGGAGCAATTGGCCAAGGTCAAGCAGCAGATTGCCATGGCCAAGGCTGGATTGGCCGCGTCGAGTTTGGGCGCGAGCCTGGGCATTCATATGGGGAGCGAGACGAAAGCTCCGAAGCCGACTGCAACAGGCCAAGCCGAGGACGCAGACGACAGCCATCGAGCCGGACAATCCAGTGCATCCACGGCAGCGAAGAACTGGAGTGACGATGACCCTTGGGCCAAGCCGGCCGTAAGCAACGCTTCGCCGCAATCTGCAGACGGGTTCGCGCCTAACGAGCCCGCTGCTACGCCTGCGCCCGAAGAGCATCACAAGAAGCATGTTGCGGTTCCGGACATCAGTGACGGTGTTGATCCGTGGGCCGCTCCGGCTGCTCCTGTTGCACCCACTGCGTCCGTTGCGTCCGCTGGACCCACTGGACAGTCCACTGGGCAGCCAGCCACCGCATCTTCCGTTACGGCAGTTGCCGGCGCGAGCGACGATCCATGGAATCAGACGCAGTCTCAGGCTGCGGTCTCACCGGCGTCGCAACCGGCCGAAGCCGACCCGTGGAACCAGCCATATCAGCAGTCTCCTCACGATGATCCGTGGAATCAACCGCAGGGGAACCATGCTCAGGCGGCTCCGCAGCCAGGAGACGACCCGTGGAATCAGCCTCAGTCCCAGACTCCGGCTTCTTCGGTTCCTCAGACAGTGTCGGGCAATATGTCGGGCGATGACCCGTGGAACCAGCCCCAATCGGTTCCGCAGCCGGCTGCCGGCGATGACCCGTGGAATCAACCGCAGGCAGTTCCACAATCGGCTCCGCAGGCCACCCCGCACGGTGACCCGTGGAATCAACCGCAACCCGCACAGCCGACCCCGAATGCCGACCCGTGGAATAGCCAGCCCCAGCCCCAGCCGAAACCACAACCGCAAGTCGCGGCCGAGGATGACGAATACTCGATGAGCGACCAGTCGCTCGGCGAGGCGACGGCCATGAATCTCGACGATCTGAAAAAGCTATTCGAGGTCAAAAAAGTCGAGCAATTCGCGGCAGATGATCCGAAGAACCCCAAGAACATCCAGCCTGCCAAGAAGCACTCGGATGAATAATGAGGACGAATAACGAGGAATACCCATGGCACTTGCTTATGACGGCGCAATACAACGACTGATCGACGCTTTCGGGCGGCTGCCCGGCATCGGGCCGAAGGGCGCGCAGCGTATCGCCTTCTACATGCTGTCCGCGCCCGAAGATGAAGCGCGCGATTTGGCCGAGGCCATCGAAGAGGTCAAGGCCAAGATCCGCTTCTGTGATATTTGCGGCAACGTGTGCGAATCCAGCCCCTGCCCGGTATGCGCCGACCCGAGACGCGACCGTTCGGTGATCTGCGTGGTCGAAGAGCCCAAGGATGTGATGAGCATCGAGCGCACGCGCGAATACCACGGCCTATACCATGTGCTCGGCGGCGCAATCAACCCAATGGCCAACGTTGGCCCTGCCGACCTGCGTATTCCCGGTCTGCTCAAACGCTTAGAAGGCGATGAGGTCAAGGAAGTGATTATGGCGCTCGACCCGAATATTGAAGGCGAGGCCACCACCAGCTACTTGACCCAGCTATTGCGACCCGTAGGTGTCAAGGTCACCCGACTTGCCAGCGGCCTGCCGGTGGGCTCCGACTTGGAGTATGCCGACGAAATCACGCTGGGCAGGGCACTGGCCGGTCGGCGCGAGGCCTAAGCCAGCGTATCATTGGCGCTTTCGCCCTTGCGGCGCATCCACGGCCAGAATGCGCCGTGGCGGATGATGCGCGCGGCCTTGTGGCGTCGTGCCAACCAGATAATGAACAGTCCTGCCGCCAGTATGCCTAGACCAACACCAAGGGCGATATTGCGCGCGTCAAGCACGTCATTCGGCTCGGGGGCCGGCATCGGAATCGCCACGCGGTGCCCGGAGATAAGCAGTCGGTGCGTGTTCACGCCGTATGGCGTACAGGTCATCAAAGTGACGCGATCCTCACCCGGCACGATCTTGAGCTTCGACGTGTCATCCGGCAAAATCACCGAAATGCGGTCCACTTTGTAGCCCAAAGTTTCGCCCATGACTTCGATGTAGAAGAAGTCGCCCTCTTTCACCTCGTCCAAACGGGTGAACATCAGCGCTTCAACCAACCCGCGGTGCCCGGTAATGACCGAATGGGTGGATTTACCTCCCACCGGCAGCGACGTGCCGTACAAGTGGCCGGCACCAGAAGCCAGTGCTTCCTCGGAAGTGCCATGATAAATCGGCAGATTGATGGACTGCTTGGGCACCTTGATTGTGCCCATCACGCCGTTGCCGGTATTAAGCAGTGACTGGTATTCCTTGTCTTTCTTTGAGGCGGAATCCTCGCCGCTGGCTTGGGATCCTCCTTGGGCGGCGGCGAACGGATCGACGGCTTCACCCAAGATAGGCTGGCCGGATTCAGCGAGCTTCTTGTTGTATGCGCGGGCCGCCGTGAGCTTGTCTTCCGCCTGCGGGTAAGGCCAGCCAGCTACTTCTTTGGCCGTGGTGGCTGTGGTGGCGGCCAAGTTGCGGTCGGACTCGAATTGCAACGCTAGCGGGAAGCAGGCCACGGCGATTGCGGCGATCAGCAACACAATGGTGATGATGCGCATCGCCCACAGATTGCGCTGCAGGCGTCGGCGCTCGGCCACGAGATCGCTGATATCGATGACTTCGTCAAATGGTGTTGGAACGAATGCTGCGGGCTCGGGCCGCGCTGAGGAAACGTTGTCATTTGCAGATGCGTCATCCGGCATGGCCGCGTTGTTTTCCCACATTTTCTGTGAGGCACGCTTACTCGTCGAACGTCGATGCAGCAATGCCATAGTCGCCTGTTCCTTCGCTTGATCTGCTCATGATTTGCTTATACAAGACGGCCGGGTCCGTCTTAGTCGTGCATGGCATAGGTGCTGTCGCAAATGGCAACACCGCACGCGCCACACTGCGAAACGTTACTCCGCACCAAGCCTTTCATGCAACATGCCGACGGGGCCATATAGGGGCAATGTAGGGGGCATAAGAAGTCTGAAAATGCGATACGAACAACGTTGCTACGGCTGTCAGTGATGCGGCTTACTTCGGACAAGCCGTTGAGATGCAAGGGGGTGCAAAGGATTGCAAAGTATGGCAACATGATAAGTCGCAGCGTCGGCGATATTTGGCAGAGCTTTCAAATAGGGGGGTATGAATGCATAAAGAGGGAATATGTTACCTCGATAAAAGAGGCGCTATTGCTGTTTTCGTGGATGTCGGTTCGTCGTCGAGCCGTTGGTTTCGTAGGCGTGAGGGGCGTTCCCGCGTATTCTGTTTTCCGACCAAAGAAATGAATCACGAAGAACGCCTGGGCAAAAGCCCATTCACCGGATTGCCGAACGTCAAAGGCACGGTTGCAGAGGATGCGCGGATCACGGATTCGCCGCTGCGTTCCGAATTGGCTAGTGTGATCAGAGAAAAGATGGCACTGTCTGGGCATCTCTCTTTTTAGGTCAAGGAAAAGGGTCTGGCGATAGGCGGTGATGACGCCCATCGTGTTGGTGGCACTGTTGCTGCAAAAAGGAAAAGTCTAGTTCGTAATCTAGTGTCCAACTTCCCTAATAGGAATGGTCCAACTTCCACAACGAAAATAGTCCAACTTCCACAATTAGAATGGTCCAACTTCCGCAATAGAGTGATTTATAGGTTGATGTTTCGACGGTTTGCGGGAGGGCACATATGGCAGTGGAGAGCTCGGAGATTCAACGTGGCGAGTACCTTCCTCGAGTGGCTGATGGGTTGCTGACTCAGGCATTGCAGTCTTCTGGTGCCGTTCAGATTAAAGGTCCAAAATGGTGTGGCAAGACTGCAACGGCAGAAAGGCAGTCGGCGAGTCAGGTCTTCATGCAGGACCCGGATCGCAGTGCTACGCTGTTGGCCTTGGCTGATACAAAGCCTTCTCTCATCCTGCGAGGTGAGGAGCCGAGACTCATTGATGAATGGCAGATGGCCCCGCAATTGTGGGACGCGGTGCGTTTCGCCATCGATCGAGGGCGCGGTCGTGGCCGATTCATCCTAACTGGATCGGCGACTCCTCAACAGGAACCAGCTCATTCCGGAGTGGGAAGAATTGCCCGATTAACCATGCGTACCATGTCCTTATTTGAATCGCAGGAATCGACGGGCGTTGTTTCGTTGGGAGAGTTGTTCGATGGCAACCATGATGTTTCGGGTTTCTCCGATTTCGATATTGAAAACACCGCGTTTGCGCTATGCCGCGGTGGCTGGCCTGAAGCAGTAGTCGAATCTCGAGTAAATGTTGCCTTGCGCATGGCCGCGGATTATGTCGAAGAACTACTTGATTCTGACATCAATCGTATGGATGGTATAAAGCGCAATAAAACTTGGATGCGTCTGATTATGCGCTCGTATGCGCGCAATATTTCTTCTCAGGCGTCGCAATCCACTATCGCGGCGGATATGCAGGGTGAACCGCCTTCGGAAGGTACACTCTCCGATTATTTAGATGCATTGTCGCGAGCTTGCGTAACTGAAGATCTTCCAGCTTGGAACCCTCGTTTACGTTCTAAGACTGCAGTGAGAACGAGCCCAACCAGACACTTCAGCGACCCGTCGATAGCTTGTGCGGTACTGCACGCGACCCCGGAGAAACTCCTTAATGATTTCGAGACCTTTGGCTTGCTGTTTGAGTCCATGTGTATTCGCGATCTGCGTGTGTATGCTGATGCGCTTGGCGGAGATGTGTTCCATTATCGGGATAAGACGGGATTGGAATCTGATGCGGTCATTGGCCTGCATGATGGACGATGGGCTCTCATTGAGGTCAAGCTCGGAGAAAAGCAGGTTGATATTGCGGCGGCCCATTTGAAAAAGTTGGCTGACAGAATTGATCAAGATCACGAAGGCCGTCCGTCATTCTTGATGGTGCTGACCGCTACGGCTGCCGCTTATCGCCGGGATGATGGGGTATTGGTAGTGCCGTTGGCCACGCTTGCTCCGTGAGCTCGTATCGTGCGTTTGACCCATCGTTCCCAACACAAAAGGAAAAGGCCCGGGCTGCGGGACCGGGCCTTGAAAAGGAGAGAGGAAGAAGAAGGTATTCAGTTATGGGGTCTGCGGAAACCTCGCCGGTTTGCTTTCGTTTGCCGGTAATTGATAGTTAACCGCTCGAATCTCAAAGGATGGATGCGGCTGCCTCAAAGAACCACCGGTGAAAACTTGAATATTTGCTGAACAACGTAGGCCATGCCCGTGTCCACATGTCGGCGCGGGGTCGCGGGGTGAACGCGGCAACCTTTATAATCGTTGCGTTTGCGTAGAATATTGAGCAAACTCCCCCTAAGAGAAGAACAAAGGACAGCAGTGGCTCTCATCGTGCAGAAGTACGGCGGTTCGTCGGTCGCCGATACCGAATCGATCAAGCGCGTGGCCAAGCGCGTCGTCGAGACCAAGAAAAAGGGCAACAGGGTGGCCGTGGTCGTCTCCGCCATGGGAGACACGACCGACGACCTGATCGACCAAGCGCTGAGCATCGACTCCAACCCGCCCGAGCGCGAGATGGACATGCTGATGACCGCCGGTGAGCGCATCTCCATGAGCCTTCTCGCCATGGCCATTCACGCCGCCGGGGACCGTGCGCATTCGTTCACCGGTCAGCAGGCCGGATTCTTCACCGACACCCGTTACGGCGCCGCGCACATCAAGGCCGTGAAGCCCGACCGCGTGCAGAACGCGCTGTCGCTCGGAGACGTGGCCATCGTCGCAGGTTTCCAGGGCATCAACGCCAAGGGAGACGCCACCACGCTCGGCCGCGGCGGCTCCGACACGTCGGCCGTGGCGCTTGCCGTGGCGCTCGGCGCCGACATCTGCGAGATCTACACCGACGTGGATGGCGTGTTCACCGCCGATCCGCGCATCGTGCCAAAGGCCAGTCGCATTCCGGTCATCGGCTACGACGAGATTCTGGAGATGTCCAGTTGCGGTTCGAAGGTGCTGGCACTGCGCTGCGTGGAGTACGCGCAGCGGTTCAACATGCCGCTTCACGTGCGCAGCTCCTTCTCGCATCGTCCCGGCACGCTGATCGTGCCCGACGGAGTCGACCCGCGCAGCCTGCCCAACATCGACTGATGTCGTCCACTGACATACGACATATTCGAGACCTGATTTACCGTTCACACAAATATAAAGGCGAAAGAACATGAGCGACAACAACAGCAAATCCATGGGTGACCTGTTCCCCGACCTCGGCCCGGAAGCCCCGGTCATCTCCGGGGTGGCGCACGACCGCAGCGAAGCGCTGGCCACCGTGCGCGGCGTTCCGAACGAGCCCGGCATGGCGGCGAAAGTGTTCACCGAGCTGGCGACGGCCGGTGTGAATGTGGACATGATCGTGCAGGCCGGCGCGTCCGTGGGCACCGCGGAGATCTCCTTCACCGTGCCGGAATCCACCGTCAAGGAAGTCGAGAACGTGCTGATCGACAAGCATGACGAGCTGGGCTACAAGTCGTTCGACATCAACAGGAGCGTCGGCAAGGTCGCGGTCGTGGGCGTTGGCATGAAGACCCATTCCGGCCTGGCGGCCAAGTTCTTCACCGCTCTGAGCGACAAGGGCATCAACGTGCTGATGATCTCCACATCCGAGATCCGCATCGCGGCGCTCGTCCCGCTCGACCAGCTTGACGACGCCGTGCGCGCGCTGCACACCGCCTACGGCCTCGACGCCGATCAGGTCGAAGCCGTGGTCTACGGCGGCACCGGTCGCTGATTTTTGACGCAATCGCGTAATTGACCACCCCGCCCGCTACGCGGATTATCTCCGACAGCAGGAGCCGGCTGGGTGGTCAATTTATCTGGTTTGAGCGTTCTTACCCCCTCCTTCCGTATTCATTCGCGCTCCTGAGCCGAATGAGGAGCACATGGAACGTTCCAACGGAATTATGCGGCTCCTTGTGGCAGCGACGGTCGCCGCCATACTGCTGCTGCTCTCCATGGTCATAGTCGCCGTGATCGTTACGGTACGATTCCGCCGTAATCCGCGCGGCAATGCACGTCACCTGCGTCGGTGACGACACCCGATATGCCGAACGGCCGGGTTGACTGCGGAATCAATCCGTGGTCAACCCGGCCGTTTGATGGTCTCCAGCCGCAATTTCAGTCTCAGCGGCAGGCTGCCGTCACTTCGCGCTGATATAACC
>OLZW01000926.1_pt1 | contig 23403 bp, 14 predicted proteins | sample 1674281 | NCBI WGS metagenome assembly OLZW01 (sample SAMEA103958157, study PRJEB25191) | human gut metagenome | biome: human-associated habitat [ENVO:00009003]; feature: intestine environment [ENVO:2100002]; material: feces | place: Germany | collected 2013/2015
AAGAAGTAGTACAAATACGCTCTTGAGTTCTCAAACCACCACCACTCACCCACCTTACGGAACCCCAGCCGGGGAACCACTCGCTGAGCGGCAGCGAAGAGTTAATTTACACGAACCCCGGCAATCACGCAACCCGGCCCCTCACGGACACCCCGCGAACCCTTGCAAAACAACGCATCCACCGGCGTGTCGAAAACACCTCTGAACGGCCGTAAGACCGGTCCGGAACCCGAAGACAACGACCACACGAACCAAAAACAAACACCACACGGCGTGTCACCACCACATAAGGAACACATGAGGAATCCAACACCGCTTTACGAAGGCAAAAATAGACTTGGCCGCACTGGAAGTGACATACGCAATGGAATACACGTCGAAATACAGCGAGGGCCGCCGACTGGGGAAGTCGACAGCCCTCGCTGTATTTCAGTTGTTATTCAGTTATTGATGTTGACCCACTAGAAGAAAGCGAAATCAGGCGGAGATTTCAGCCTTGGCCTTCTTGCGATCCATGTAGCGCTTGATAGCCAGAGCCTCAAGTGCAATCACCAGAACAGCGGTCACGCCCCAAGCCACGTACATGGCAGTCTTCCAGATCGGGGTATCGACCTTCGGCTCACCATCTGCATACTGCCAGCTGTTGGCGGCGGTGTACAGAATGTTGTGAGCAGCGGTACGCATGGCCTTCACGGAGGTTGCAGACTTGTCGGTAATGTGGTTGGTGATCTTGGTGGTGGCCAGCATGGAATCGTTGCCGTTACGGATCTCCTGATCACCATTCTGGTAGCCGTAGCCGCCGAAGTAATCGGTCAGAACGAAGCCCTTGAAGCCCCACTCGTCACGGAGCACGGTGTTCAGCAGGTTGTTGGAGGCACCGGCATAGGTATATAACCGATGTAGTTGAAGGAGCTCATCACGGCCTGTGCGCCGCCTTCCTTCACGCTCATCTCGAACGGCTTGAGGTAGATCTCGCGGATGGCCTGCTCGTCCGCCCAGGTGCACACCATGTTGGTACGGTTGGTTTCCTGATCGTTCAGAGCGAAGTGCTTCATGAAGGAATACACGCCCTTCTCCTTAGCGCCGGCGATCTCGTGGGAAGCCATAACACCAGAGAGCAGGGAGTCCTCGGAGAAGTACTCGAAGGTACGGCCGGAGAAAGCGCCACGGTGGATGTTCATAGCCGGAGCGTACCAACCAGCAACGTGCATGTCATGAGCCATGTCGCCGATCATCTCGCCGAACTGCTTGGCCAGATCCTTGTTCCAAGTGCAGGCGAATGCGGTGGAAGCCGGGAAGCCGATGGAGCCAACGCCGGTGAAGTTGTTGTTCAGCGAGGCCGGACCGTCAGCATCGGTGAGCTGGATCTTGCCAACGGAGGAGACAGCCGGGGTGCCGTAGCCACCGTTGGCGATGAGGTTGTCCATATCATCGAAGGTCAGCTGGTCAAGCAGCTTCTCCCAATCAGCATCGTCGTAATCCTTGCCGTACATGTCAGCCAAGCGGAGACCATTCTTGGCACCGGTGGTCGGCATTTCGTCGGAATCATCGTCATACTTGGTCGGATCATAGTTGCCGTTGTTGGTGAAAGCAGCCTTGACTTCGTCGCTCATGGAGAAGTTGGTCGGGGCTGCGGTGGCTTCAGCGTAGTTCGCGAAGTGATTGGCGCGGGACAGATAGGTCACATCGCCAGCGGCATAGTCGAACTGGTTGGTAGCCACGGTCTGATCATCGTTGTGGGTGTTCGACTCGGAGTCGTAGGTGATGGTGTCAGCAACGTTGATCCTCTTGGAATCGATCACATGGTGAGAATCGGACTGGATAGAGATGGCGTAATCACCCTTCTCCAGCACCCAAGCCTTGGCATCCTTGTTGTCATAGGAAGCCATATCGTCATCATCGAACTCGATCTTCACAGTCTCAGAGGCGCCCGGCTCAAGCTTCCCGGTCTTCTCGAAAGCGACGAGGTTCTTGGAGGCCTTCTCGATACCGCCATCGGTGTACGGCGGGTTGTAGTAGACCTCAACAACGTCCTTGCCGGCGGTGTCGCCAGTGTTGGTGACGGTCACATCAAACGTGACCTTGCCATCCTTGTGGAAAACGTCACCCATCTTCTGCTCAAAGCTGGTGTAAGACAAGCCGTAACCGAACGGATAGATGACCGTGTCATCGTAGTTGATCAGACCTTCATCGGCTGCAGTCTCATAGAACTTGTAGCCCACATAAATACCTTCGACATAGTTAACGAAGGACGGAAGCACGGTAGTTTCCTGACCGGTGAAGCCGGTGTACTTAGCAGCCAGATCGTCGACGTTATCGTAGATGAATGCACCATCGGCACCAACGGAAGACGAGCTGGCAGCAGCAGCGCCATCAGTGTTGTTGAACACTGGGGTCTTGGTCAGATCCTTAACGAACGCGTCGGAAGTCTTGCCGGACGGGTTGGTTTCGCCAGCGAGCACGTCACCGAGTACGGAGAAGCCGGTCTGGCCTGCAGGCGGGCACCACAACACGGACTTGATCTGCGGGTAGTTGCTCAGGAAGTCGAACTGGAAAGCATTTGCACCGTTATAGACGAGCGTGACCTTGTCGAAGTTCTTGGTGACCAAGTCAATCATGTCGCGCTCAGTCTTGCTCAGCTGCAGGAAGTGCTCACCATCCTGGAAGTCATCATAATCCTTGGAGTTGTTCTTGTAGGTAATGGTTTCGGCCTTCATGTTGGTCGGCAGATCAGCACCTTCGCCACCGACACGGGTGATCACCACAACAGCCTCATCGGAGAAGCTCTTGGCGTCAGAAATCAGCGAATCGGAATATTGGCCGGCCGGAACCTCAGGCAGGGTCCAATCCTGGGACCACATAGCAACAACCGGACGGTCCGCACGATAGTCGGTGTACAGCTTGCTCAGATCGGCGTTGGTTTCAAGACCAGCTTCCTTCATGCCATCAAGCAGGGAAACGGTGTCGTACTGGTCAGACATGGAGCCGGAGCCGGTGCCTCCATAGACCGGGTTGGTGGAGCCCCCAACCGAACACGTTGACCTTCTTGTTGCTCAGCGGCAGGTTGGAATCATCATTCTTCAGCATGGTGATAGCTTCCGACTGCACTTCCTTGGCCAGCTCATTAGCCTTGGAAACAGTAGCGTCAGACAGCATGTACTTCGTGAGGGTCGCGTTGTTGAGCAGCGTCGCCATCGGACCGGACAGCATCATGGAAGCCGCGACGACAATACCGACCAGCGCCACAAGCCAAGACTCGGAGTGGATGATCTTACGGGTCGCGACTTCCTTCACCGTCTTCTTATTGACGGCGAAAGTGACAATCAGCGCGAGCACAAATAGCACGCCAATCGCAATCAGGTACGGCGTCAACGAACCGATAACGTTCATGACGTCAGCCATGTTGATTTGCAGCATGGTCTGCCTCCTCCTTGATTCTCATAACCGAACGACATGCAGGCTCCGATTCCCTCATCGAAACCAGAAATCGCGTAACGCTGCCCCGCGTCGCATGATTTCCAGAAGTGAAGACACTTCTTCATGTCGATATCTCGATTTCACCAAAATCCGCGGAAAAGTGCGCTGATTTTTTCCCAGCCTGTCGTTTCGCGTGCATAATCTGCATACCACTTGCGCATGCAAAACTACCGTTCGTGCACATATAGTTCTGTTGCATGATTGCGTATGCAACAATATGCATTCCTCCGCAGATTGTTGCAAATCCTTGCTTGTTTTACTGAATATCGTTGCTCTATTGCGCAAATCTCAGTTCTTAATCGAACTTTGGATACACGATCGCGGTTTTTATGATGATTTCGGCACGCTGCGGCGAACTGTTCCAACGGCAACTCACGCAAGGCAAGTACCATGGATGCCATGAGCGACTTAAGCGCATTGAATCTGGAGGCGGGCAGCCTCGTTGGCGGATATACGTTGATTTCACGGCTTGGATCGGGGGCAATGGGATCGGTCTGGCGTGTGCGCGATGACGGCGGACACCAGTATGCGATGAAGATCTTGCGCGATTCCCTTGCCGAGGAAGATGCATCCGGCGAACGTTCCCGCGATCAGCTGACCGCACGCGAGCGCCTGCGCAGGGAGGCGATGGCGCTGCAGAAAGTGCGTCACCCCGGCGTGTGCGGCATTGTGGACATGGAATTGGATGATGCGCTGGCTTTTATCGTAACCGAGCTGATCGATGGCAAGAATCTGCGTGAGGATGTGCGAGCCAACGGCCGGTATGTGGGCGACGATCTGGAACGGTTGGGACGCAAGCTGATCGAGGCGGTGAAGGCCGTGCATGCGGCCGGTATTGTGCACCGCGATATCAAACCGACGAATGTGATGGTGTCGAATACCGGACCGGTGTTGGTGGATTTCGGTATTGCCATGGGCGAGGGCGAAAGCCATGTGACGCGCACGGGTTTGGTTATGGGCACTCCGGGATTCATCGCACCGGAAATCATTGATGGCGCGGAATCCGATGAGATGAGTGACTGGTGGTCGGTAGCGAGCGTGCTGGCGTTTGCCGCTACCGGCGAACCGGTGTTCGGCACGAAGCCGATGATGGCCGTGTTGGAGCGTGCCGCTGCGGGAAGCGCGAATTTGGTCGGGCTTCCGGCGGGAACCATGGCCGCGTTCCGTTCAGCGTTGAATCCGGATCGTACGAAACGTTGCACGCCCGACGAATTGTTGCAGGCGATTGCGTTGGATGCGTTGAATCCGCAAGCTTGGGATGCTGCGGATACCGCTTCGGATTCGGGTTCCACTGCCGGCATATCGGAGGCGATGCCCCCTTTTGCTGAATCGCCTGACAATCCACGAGAACTTTGGCGGGCACTGGATCATATAACGGGCGAAGACGCCATCGGGACGCGCACATTGCCGCAATTCGTTGAGGCCACACAGACCATCGGCACAACCGGTATTGCTGACATAACCGATACTGTTATTGCCGATGCGTCCGATGCCGGCACCTCGGTCATGGATATCAACGCACATACCACGACGATTCCTCTTGGCACCGGCACGCGCGTGCTGCCTGTCATGCTGCCTGTCGATAGCGGAGATACCAGCGTGCTGCCACAAGATGCACCACAGGACGCACCGCAATCCACGCGGGTGATGCCGGTGCAGGATGCGTGGAATCCCACTCAAGAAGCCACACAAATCGATCCGGCCATCAAACCGGCGTTGCAACGCATTGCCAACCAGCGACCACCGGCGGTGATACCGAATGCGTCGGTTGAAAAGGCGCAAAACGTGCAGGCGCAAGACATACCAACGTCCACTATGCCAGTTATGCCGGCCACTCCGATTACGCAGGCATCCCCAGCGGCCCCGCTCAACCTGAATGCGCCGCAACCGCCGAATCCGGCCGACGTGCTTCGTGGCGAACTGTTGAGCCGAGGCACGCTCCTCTGCGCGCTTCTGGCCATTCCTGTGGCGCTGTTCGGCTTGTTCTCGCCTTGGCTGGCCTGGGCTGCGGGTGCACTACTGGCTTGGCTGCTCGCCACCATCGGATTCAATATGGAAGCGCAGCTGGAGCGTGAAGGCCGCCGTGGAGGCAACCGAAAAGCCTCCGACTGGCTCGCACGCGCGGCCACGCTGCCTTGGCATGTGCTCAAAGGGTTGGGCTATGCGGTGCCACGCGCATTGATCATGGCTGCGATCGCCACATTGGGATTGGCGATCGCCACAGTCGCGCTGCAATTACCGTTCGCCATGGTGGATACCTCGATATTCGGATTCACGATTCCACTGCCGACTTGGATTGAAGGACCGGTTTCGCAAAGCGGCGTCGTCCAAGCCGGCTGTTGCGCCATCGGTTGGCTGATATGCGCCCTCACTCCGGGGGCTCTGGCGCTGCGATTGGGAGCTGGAACGCTACGTGGCCGCCCGAAATCCAGCACTCCCGCGGAATCGTATGAAATGTAGCGAAAACCAAGAATCGGCAAACGTTTGCAATCCTCAGAAAAACATCAGACAATCGCACGTAGTATGACAACGTAAGCTTTTACGAAATACTTCATTCAGCGATAGCACGCCCACACTACTATGGTGCGCAACAAACGATGAGACATCGAAAGGAATGTGGATGGCCCAGAACAGTAAGGATGCGCAGAAGCGCGCCAGCCGCGCCGAGCGTAGGGCCGCTGAGGCCGCGGCCATGAAGGCCCGCGCCGAACAGATGGAAAAGGAACGTAAGCAGCAGACCATCATCGGCGCCATTGTGGTGGCCGTGCTGGTGATCCTGGTGGCGATCGGCGCGTTCACCGTGTATCACAACATGCACAAGAATGCCGAAACCCAGGCTTCCACCCAAACCGTGGAAGAGGCATACGACAAGCTGCAGAAGGTCAAAAACACGCCAAAGCTCGTCGACGACAAGGGCGGATTGCTGATTTCGAAGAATGGTTACGGCAAGTCCGTCGACGGCGCTCCGACGGTCGCGATCTACATGGACGTCCTGTGCCCGGGTTGTGGCAATCTGCATCGTCAGCTTGATGCGGATCTGCAGAAGATGGTCGATGCGGGGCAGATCAATCTTGATTTGCATTTCATGGCGTTCATGGACAAATGGTCCACCGACGAATATTCAAGCCGTGCCGCGAATGCCGCAATCTACCTGGCCGAGCATGACAGCAATCCGACGCATCTGATCACGTTCATGGAAAAAATGTACGCCGAGGATTTCCAGCCTGAGGAAAGCTCGAACTACAAGTCAGTCAGCGATGATCAGATCAGGGAACAGATGATCGCCTCGGGAGTGTCTGAGGATGTTGCGGACAAGGCGTTCGGCCGCGACTACCAGGATTGGCTTGACGCCGTCGACACCTATACGCCGAAGCGTTCCGAACTGTGGAACACGTCCGGAACCTACAAAGACAGCATGACCACTCCAACGGTGACCATAAACGGCAAGTTCTGGAATATGAACCAGCTGAGCACCGCGCAGGAGACCATCGAGGAAGGCCTGCTGGAGGCCATCGGAATCAAGTCAGACGATATTGGAAAGGAAGGCGTAATGCCCTCCATCGGCTCCGACAAGGATCCGATCTCCAACACCACTGGCGAGTGATTAGCCCCACTCAATCCTGACAATCGAAAAATAATGCCCCCTACTCGCCAGCGTGCCAGCCAAAGCGCAGTTCCAAGTTGACGGCATCGGGCACGCTGGTTATGCTATTCAATCGTTGCCATTTTTATGCATTATGCTAGAAAGCGGCACAAGCCTCCTTAGCTCAGATGGCCAGAGCGGCCGCCTTGTAAGCGGCAGGTCGTCGGTTCGATCCCGACAGGAGGCTCGAAACCCGTTTCAACGGGCTTTGACCTCTTACCATGGGTAAGTGATCCAGAAGCCTTCCCCCAACTTATGGCTTCTGGCGACCGGACGAGGCTTCCCCCAACCTGCCTTGTCCGGACAGGGGGGCAGGATATCCCCTTCTCTCCTGCCCCCTTTTTCTTTATTCCTTTTCCTCGAAAATGTGGCGGTATAGATAAAACCAGCGGATCCCATGCCATTCGTCCCGATCTGACCGTTACAATGACGGCGATGTAGACAGTCGCTGGAAAGAGGACGTATGACGAGAAGGTGGACCCCCCGGAGATTTGTGACGCTTCGGCGTGTTCGTGTGACGGCATGCGTGGTCTCATTGACGCTCGCCTCGACGCTCGCATTCGGCGTAAGCGCGCGCAAAACCGTAGCTCTGACCATCGATGGCGAAACCACCACCGTAACCACATACGCAATGAGCGTCGACCGTCTGCTGCAGGAACGCGGCGTGAAGGTCAAAACGCATGATCTTGTGGAATCCACCAGCCCCACCAGCATGCTGAGCAACCATGACGTGGTTACGGTACGAAGCGCCTACCAGACCACCATCACCATCAACGGGCAGGAAGTGCCCTTCTGGACAGTGGCGACCAGCGCCGAACAGCTAATCGGCTTTTTCGAACAAAACGAAGCAGACGCGGCAAAAGTCACCGTCAATATCGACAACGTGTACAACAAACTCACCGGCGGACTGATCATCAACCAAAACGGGCCGGTCACTGTCATCGCAGACGGACAAAGCTCCGAAGCACCAAATGGTAAACTGCCGGCGGCCTCCATTCTTGACTCCAAAGGCATCACACTGAACAAGGAGGATCGCGTCAGCGTCGAAAAAGACAACGGCGAGACGATCCTGCGCGTCCGCCGCGTGACGCACGGCGAGGAGACACGCACGAAAGCGGTGCCATTCGGCACGCAAACCATCATCGACCCCAGCCTGCAGCCTGGCGAAGTCGTAGTCAGGCAGGAAGGTGAGGAAGGTGAAATCCAGCAAACGTACGACGTTACGTATGTGGATGGCGAGAAGGAAAGCGAGACGCTGACCAACGAAACGACCACGAAAATCGCCCTTGACCGGATCATCGCAGTAGGACCGGCAACATCTTCCGACGATTCGGGGTCAGATGGCGGATCCGGCAATTCCGGAGATACTGGCAATTCCGACAATACCGGGAAAAACGATAATTCGGATAAGAACAGCAATTCCGATAATTCCGACAAGAAAAACGATTCGAACAATAATTCCGATAATACGGACAATTCGAGCGACAACAAGAAAGACGACAGCAAGAAGGACGATTCCGAATCAAAAACGGACCCGGATCCGACACCAACTCCAGACCCGACCCCCACGCCGAATCCGACACCTACGCCGAATCCGACACCGACGCCCACCCCGACACCGCAACCTTCCGATCCTTCAGCAGGATGCCGCCTCTACCACCCCTCCCCCGCGCAGGCACAGGTCTACGCGGCCGGAGCCGCGGCGCAATATGGCTGGACCGGACAAAACTGGACCGATCTGGTGAAACTGTGGACCCGCGAATCGAGCTGGCTGTGGTATGCGGAAAACGCATCTTCCGGAGCTTACGGCATCCCGCAATCGCTTCCAGGCAGCAAAATGGCGGCATTCGGCGCAAACTGGCGTGACGATGCGGCCGTACAGATCGACTGGGGCCTAAGCTACATCGCGCAACGCTACGGCAGCCCATCGAAAGCATGGGAACATTCCGAACAAGTTGGATGGTATTAAACAACGCCGATCGCAACAATACGCAAACGTAACAACACACACTTTTTCATACCAGTTGAACGGATAATGAGGTAATGACAGAAAACGCGAACGAAACCAACGAAACCGACGAAACTATGCAAGGCCGCCTGTTGGGGGCTGCTGACATTCGCCGTATCGCAGCCGAGGCCGGTATCAGCCCGACAAAAAAATTCGGGCAGAATTTCGTAATCGACCCGGGCACGGTTCGTCGTATCGTACGCGAGGCGGGTGTGACCGCCGACGATCATGTGCTGGAAGTCGGACCTGGATTGGGTTCGCTGACATTGGCGATTTTGGAAACTGGGGCGACGATGACCGCCGTGGAGATCGACCCGCCCGTTGCGGAACGACTGCCCGGCACCATCGCCGAATTCATGCCGGACGCGGTGGATCGTTTCCGCGTAGTCAACCGTGATGCACTGACTGTAACGTCGGAAAATCTGCCTGATTTCAATAATGACGATTCATTCACTCTCGTTGCAAATCTGCCATACAACGTGGCCACGCCGATTCTGCTGACGCTGCTGGAACGTTTCGACAATCTCGGAACTTTTCTGGTGATGGTGCAGAAGGAAGTCGCGGACCGACTGAGTGAAAAGCCCGGTTCAAAGATCTACGGCACTCCAAGCGTGAAGCTCGCATGGTACGGCACCGCGGAACGCGTAGGCATTATCGGGCGCAATGTGTTCTGGCCGGCGCCGAATGTGGATTCCGCGCTGGTGCTGTTCAAACGATACGAGGGCGGGCACACGCCTTCCGCCAACAATCCCGACGGTTCCGTGGTGGACCGCGAAACCGTGTTCCGTCTCATCGACGCCGCATTTGGGCAGCGACGCAAAACCCTGCATGCTGCGTTGAAGAAAATCGTACCTTCCGAAGCGTTTGAACGGGCAGGCATCGATCCGACACGACGTGGCGAGACGCTTACCATCGACGAATTCGTGGCACTGGCACGCGCCATGGGCGAGGTGCCGGAAGCATGAGCGGCAACGGCAACGCAATCAATGAAGTCAGTGTGGACTGCCCTGCGAAAACGAATCTGACCTTACACGTGGGGGCGCCACGCAGCGAATGGGGTGGCCGGCACGAGCTGGACACCATTTACTGCGCCGTCGGCGTATACGACACCGTCACCGCCAGCCGTAAAAAGCCCGAAGCCGGTTTCTCCTTGAATCTTGATGGCGCATATCTTGGCGATCTGGCCTCATCCGGCAGCGACATGCGACGCAACCACGCAGTGCTCGCCCTGTTCGCCATGGCCGAAGCGAGCGGCCATGAACCGGACGTGGCGTTGAACATCGAAAAACGCATTCCCGTCGGCGCAGGCATGGCGGGGGGTTCCGCCGATGCGGCCGCCACGATTCTGGCGTTGAACACGCTATGGAATCTTGATTGGCCCATCGAACGGTTGCAACAGGTCGCCGCTACATTGGGCGCGGATATGCCGTTCTGCCTGACCGGAGGCTACGCGCGAGGCACAGGCTTCGGCGAGCAGATCGAACAGCTCAGCGAGCACAGCAACGACGTGCGCGAATTGACGAAACAGGGCTTTGCGGGCCGTCTGCTGGTCGGCGCGTATCAGGCGGAACTGCGCACGCCGGAAGTGTATGCCATGTTCGACCAAATCGGCGCCGGCGCAGGAGACAACAATCATCTGCAACAAGCGGCGATCTCACTGCACCCACGCAGCGGACAGGCAATCGACGAAGCGTTGCTGGCAGGCGCAAAGCAAGCGTTCGTCTCCGGATCCGGCCCTTCCGTAATCGCATTCGTACCAACCGACGATGCCGCACGCGCCGTGCAGTCGGCATGGCAGCAAAGCCGTTGCGTCGACCGTATCATCGCCTCCAAGGCGCCGACCCATCCGATTGTGCATATCATCGCGTAACAGTAAGGTTGAAATCAACCGTTTTTTGGAGAAGGACTCGTACATGACTCAGGCTAACGACGAGCGCGCCGCGCGCAAACAGTACATTCGCAGCCGTCAGAAGGTGGTGTTCGCCATCATCGGCGCCATTTTGGCGGTCGCATTGGTAATTTCCTTGCTGTTCTTCTTCCATGTTGGAGGATTGGGCAAAGTCAAATCGGCTGCGGTACAACCGAATTACGGCCAGCAGGCTCCTTGTGCCGCTCAGGAACAGGACGGCAGCAAAGGCAAGTACGTGGAGAACCGCAACATCACCGTGCGCGTGCTCAACGGCACTGAATTCTCCGGCTTCGCACAAGCCGTCAGCAGCGCGCTGCAGAATCGCGAGTTCAACACCCAGGCCGCCGGCAACTACACCAGTTCCAAGGTGGAGCGCACGATGATTATCTTCGGCAAGAACGCCATTAATCAGGCGTACACGGTGAACAGCAACTTCACCGACGCGAAAATGGTGATGGACGATCGTGAGGATATGCTAATCGACGTTGTGGTCGGCGCGACCTTCGACAATCTGCAGAATCAGAAGCAAGTGCCGACCGCCGGCAAGAAGATCGAAAGCTTCGAAGGATGCGTTACCGTCGACAAGATGACCGACGTACAGAAGGCTCCCGAACACGACGCAGTTTGATTTGTGAGTCTGTGGATTTGCAGATTTGCAGACTGACCGCACGATTCTGTTTTTCATTCGAAAATGCGAATCGTGCGGTCAAAATATTGAAATCGTGCGATCAGAAGGCAGATTATTCGGACTGCTGCTCCTCGTACCAGCGATTCAACTCGGCAACAGCGACATCACGCTCGACCGGGCCGTTATCGAGACGATATTCCAACATGTGCTTGTACGCCTTGCCAACCAGCGGCCCCGGTTCAATGCCGAGTAGCTGCATGATTTCGTCACCGTTCAGATCAGGGCGGATCGCGTCGAAATCCTCCTTCTCCTTCAGATCGCGCACGCGCTGTTCCATCTCGTCCATCGCCGACGAAAACACCATGGCCTTGCGCTTGTTCTGCGTGGTCGCATCGGCACGCGTAAGGCGGTTCAGACGCTCGTACAGAGGGCCTGCGTCCTTGACGTAACGACGGACCGCGGAATCCGTCCACGGCTCCTCCACGTAGCCATGGAAGCGCAAGTGCAGATTGACCAGCTCGCTGACATCCTCGACCATATGATGGTCAAAATGCAGCGCCTTCAAACGCTTGCGGGTCATTTTCGCACCGACCGCATCATGATGATGGAAACTCACCTTGCCGCCCGCCTCGAAACGACGGGTTTTCGGCTTGCCGATGTCATGCATGAGCGCAGCCAAACGCAACGTCAGATCCGGAGCTGGCACAGGGCCGTCCGGGCCGGTTTCAAGAGCGACAGCACGATCAATGACGATCATGGTGTGCTCGAACACGTCCTTATGACGATGATGTTCGTCAATTTCGAGCTGCAATGCCGGAATTTCCGGGAAGACGATATCCGCAAGACCGGAATCGACCAACGCTTCGATACCTGCGCGCGGGCGATCGGACAGCAGCATTTTGACCAGTTCGTCGCGTACGCGCTCGGCGGAAACGATTTCAATGCGATCGACCATGTCAGTCAACGCTTCGGCGGTTTCCGGTTCGATGCGGAAGCCCAGTTGCGCTACGAAACGCACGGCACGCATCATGCGCAGCGGATCGTCGTCGAATGACTGGCGAGGATCGACCGGCGTACGCAACACGCCCTTGACCAAATCGTTCGCACCGCCGAACGGGTCGACGAATTCCAATTCGGGCACGCGCAACGCCATGGCGTTCACCGTGAAATCACGGCGGGAAAGATCGCCTTCCAGCGTGTCGCCATAATTGACTTCCGGCTTGCGCGAGTCGGGGTCATACGTGTCGGAACGGTAGGTCGTTACCTCAACCTGCACTTCCGTGCCATCCTCACGACGGCGCATCGCACCCAACGTGCCGAATTTGCGCCCCATATCCCAAAAGCCATCACGCCCGAAACGGCGCAAAATATGTTCAAACTGCTCGGGACGCGCCGATGTGCAAAAATCCAAATCATGCGATTTGCGATGCAACAGCAGGTCCCGAACGGGACCTCCCACCAACGCCAATTCATAGCCTTCTTCGGCGAACATACGCCCTAATTCAATGGCCTCTGGCCACACTTCGAAGTTCACGCCATCCCTTTCCGGCACCACAAGTTTTCTGCCCTACCAGCATACCGTTACCCCACCTGCACACGGGGTTGAGTAAGGTGGAGAATATGATTACGCCCGCCGACCTTGCCCGCATGCTGGGGCAAACACCAGATTCGGCGGATAGCCATACCCAAGACCACCTGCTGTATACGTCCGAAACTCCGCATCATTCCGCCGATTCGGGCGATTCTTCCGATGTCGGCGGCACCGCGAGCCACTCCACCAATCAGGCCGTTCATCAAGACGAAGTAGACGCAGTACCGACTGCGCAACATTCCGGTGTGCCTGGCACACCCGCAACGCCCGCCACACCCGAACCATCCGAACCATCCGAATCCGAAATATCGGACGCCGCCAGCGACATGCCCGCACCGAAGCCGATGATGCCCACACCGGCCACCGTCTTCGGCATGCATGCCACCGTCACCATCGCCACTACCAGCGGCACTATCGAGGGGCAGGCTGATGGTATCGCCGGCGAGGCCGGTGCCGAGACGATTGCCGAGGTCGAGCCGATTATCGCCACGGCACAAACGTCCGTAACCATCGTCACGAACGATCCCGCGGCGACCGCTCACGCGGCCGTAGATGCTGCCGTTGCGGTCGCCAAGGCCGCCGCCGCGCACACCACAGCGATACCGACTCCGCGCGACGTGCTGATGCCGCCTGCGGCACGTACCGCACCGGCCGCAACGCCGGTCACCATGCCGGTCTCAGCGCCGTCTGCAGCACCAGTGAGGCCCGCAACGTCAGCGCATCCCACGCCGGCCACGGTCTTCGGCCGGCACCCGTCCGGAGATGTTGCCTCGCCGGAACCGGCAGTGCCGGTAGAACCGGTGACACCATCCGGCCCGACTCCGGCCATGATGCCGCAACGCCGTACGTCGGACGGTCCGACCACATTCGCTTCACTGGATGCCCAGGAACTGCCGGTCGTACGCGAATATTCGGCAGGCGGTCTGATTTTCGATGACCAGAACCGCGTGGCCATTATCGCCCGTCATTCCCGCTCCGGCCATCTCGAATGGTGCTTGCCGAAGGGGCATATCGAAAAAGGCGAGACCCCGCAGCAGACCGCTGTGCGCGAAGTGCATGAAGAGACCGGCATCCTGGGCGAGGTGATCGATTCCATCGCCACCATCGACTACTGGTTCACCGGTACCACGCAGCGCGTGCATAAGCTGGTCCATCACTTCGCGCTCAAACAGACCGGCGGCGAATTGACGGTGGAAGGAGACCCGGATCATGAGGCGGAAGACGCCATCTGGGTGCGTTTTGAAGATTTGGATGGCGTGTTGAGCTATCCCAACGAACGCAAAATCGCGTGGCTCTACGCCAGGAAGAAGAACAGGCAGGCAAACGAGTGAACCTACCCGGAGTCTTACGACATTGCACACGTCTGGCACACGCACTGGCGGCTGGCGTCGCCGTTGTGGCGATGCTGGCCGCTCCATTGACCGTCTACGCGAACGATACGACGGACACGACTGATTCATCCGATACGACGGACGCAACGGGCAATCAGACCGAGAATCAGCCCAAGCAGAGCATTGCCATCACGCAAAGCACCCCCATCGTCACCTCCAAATCGGGCTATCGTGTCACCGCGGTCATCAGCAATACGGACAGCACGGCCACGTCAAGCGGCACACTGCACCTGACCACCAATGCGTTGTTCACCTTTGTCTCGCGCACCGATATTCAGAATTGGGCCGAGAACAACGCCCCCATCCCAACCCCCAACGAGTTGGGTTCCGTTGACGTGCCATCGATTCCCGCCGGCGGCACTGCCACCGTCACCATCGAGGTGAACGCCAATCAGCAGACCCTTGCCTCCATAGGGAGTTGGGGACCGAAACCGCTGATGCTGTCGTATATCGTTGGCAATCAGATACTCGCCGATTTGCCGAGTTTTCTGACCCGATCTTCGGATGGGCTCAACACCGCGACAACACCGGCCATGAACCTGACCGTGGCCATGCCCTACACCGCCAGCGGCTGGCAGGTCGATAATAAGGCCATCAGCAATCGCATTGCCGAAACCACCACTTCCTCGACATCAACATCGTCCAAGTCCAACAGCACGGACAAGGCCGACAAGTCCGATAACGCCGACGCCAGCAACGCGGCCAAAGCCACTGATACGCAAGCCATATCCTTATCCGAACAGGATGCCGATACCGCGCGATCCCTTGGGCAGACATTCGCCAAGCACCGCTCGCTGCAAGTGATCGCGGATCCTCTGTATTGGCGTCAGTCCGCAGTGCAACCGTCCATTGCCGGCATCATGCAGCCCGACGACTTCGACATCACCGCCTATACCGCACTGGACGATACCGCGGCCTACGAAAAGGCCGGCATCACCACTGAGCAGTGGAACGCCAAGCAGGCGGCCGCATGGTATGCCGACGGAGGCGACTCCGAAACACCCTCCGCGTACGCATGGCAGGGCAACAACTGTTGGACGTTGGATGCGCTGACCGCAGCACGCGAGCAGGGCTATGACACGGTGATTGCCGATGCCTCTTTCGATGCCGACCAGACTGAAGCCGTACACACAGGCACCTACGTGGTGCATACGCCTGCCGGCGATGTCACCGTGCTGAAGGAGCAATCGACCTTGGGCACGCTGGCCAAGGGCCAAGCCACCAGCACGGACGCGCAGGCCGAGTCCAGCGATGCCGGTCGGTTGGCCCGACTGATCGCTCAGAGCGCGTTCTACCAGATGGAACAGCCCTATACATCCCGATACCTGCTTATGACGTTCTCCCGCACCACGGAGGCCAGCTGGATCGATCAGGTGATGAGCGCCTTCGAGCAGGCGTCTTGGTTGAATCTGACGGACCTGAAGACCATGGCCAAGGCCGATCCGTACAATGTCAGCGATTCGGTCAATCCCGACAAGGCCGATGATGCCAACACCGCCAATACCCGGTCGGCATTGAGACAGTTGGCCGACAGCCGGCATGACATCATGCGCATGGCCACCTCCATATTGAGGAACGAGATTGATTCCGACGAGGTCTCGTCGTTGGACCCGCAGGCCCTGGCCCGGCAGGACGCCAATGACACCGTCTCGCATAGCAACGATCCGACGCAATGGATTGGCTCTTTACTGGCGCTGCATGACGATATGGCGCTGCGGTCCATGTCTGGCTCCCCCCAGCCGACAGCCACGCGAAAAGCCATGGTCAAAGCCACGAAAACACTGGCCAGCGATCTTCTGAACGGCGTACGCATCAACCCATCGGAATCAATATCCGTGTTCAGCGAATCCGCGAAAATGCCAATCACCGTCAGCAATGACCTTCCCTACGCCGTCAGCGTGCAGGTCAACTCACTGACTGACTCCATGCAGATCGTCACCTCGCGAACCGCTGACATCGATATTCCCTCGCATAGCGACGCTCAGGTGACCTTCACCATCCACGTTTCCACTTCCGGCTCATCGACGGCCCATGTGTCGTTGACCGACCGGGAAGGCAACAGCTTCGGCAACACGCAGGACACCGCGATCACCAGTGTGATGCGCATCAGTGATGCCAGCGGCTTCATTATCATCGGCTTCGCCGTGCTACTGGGCATTATCGGCCTGTGGCGGCAGTTCCATCGGAAGAAGGACCCCGACGAATGAGTTCAAGCGTAGGTCGTAATTCCCTGATCATGGCCACGGGAACCGCTGCTTCCCGTGTGACCGGTCAGCTCCGCACGATTCTTCTCGCTGCGGCCATCGGCACCACCGGATTGGCGGCCAACGCCTATCAGGCCGGTTCCATGATTCCCCAATCCGTGTTCACGCTGGTGTCCGGCGGCATCTTCAACGCCGTGCTGGTGCCCCAGATCGTGCGCACGTTGAAAGAAAAAGACGCCCAAGAACGACTGAATCGCCTGATTACGTTGGCCATCGGCATCCTATTGGCCATGACCGTGGTGATGGCGGCGGCCAGCCCTCTGCTTGCCCGCCTGTACGTGGGTAGCGACGATCACCAGATGATAGCCCTGACCACCTCGTTCACCCTGTGGTGCATGCCTCAGGTGTTCTTCTACGGCCTGTATACGGTATTGGGTCAGATCCTGGCCGCCAAAGACCATTTCCTCACGTATGCGTGGAGCTCAACCGGTGCCAACATTATTAGTTGCGCCGGTTTTACTGGCTTTATTCTGCTGTTCAGCAAAGCCAATGAACAGCCCCTCGAATTCTGGACCGCCGACAAAATCGCGCTTACCGCAGGCACCTGGACTTTGGGCGTGGCCTTCCAAGCGCTGATACTGTTCCTGCCGCTGGCCCGTATCGGGTTCAAGTACAAACCCAGCTTCGGGCTTGGCGGCTTTGGACTCAGGTCTATGGGTCCCGTGGCGTTAGGCTCTTTGGGCGTGGTGATCACCAGTGAGATCTGCGGCATTATCCTTACCCGTATCGCCACATCCGCACCGCAGCGCGCCCACGAACTGACGGGTGCCAGCCTGTTCAGCGTGGCAGGCAACGCGACCTATCAGAATGCGTACACACTGTTCATCCTGCCCTATTCACTCATCGCCGTATCGGTATCCACGGCTATGTTCCCCAAAATCTCCCGTTCCATCGCAGCTGCGAATCTGGATGAGGCACGGCACGACCTGGTCAGCGCACTGAATAATGTGGGCCTGCTCATCATGTTCTTCGCCGCCGCCATGGTCGTGTTCCCCGAACCGATCATCCGTGCATTGCTTCCGTCCGTCTCGATGGACGAGACTATGTTGATCTCCTATGCGCTTATCGCCTTGTCTATGGGCATTCCATTGGGGTCGGCGTTCCTGCTGATCCAGCGCACGTTCTACGCCTTTGAGGACGGCCTTCACCCCTTCCTGTCCGCGGTGATGCAGTATGGATTCACCTCAATATTCATGATCATCGGCATGATGGTACTTCCTCCTGAGCATTGGGTACTCGGCATCGCCTGCTCGGTGACCCTCGGTGGATTACTGGCGTTGCCGCTGACGTTGATGATGTTGCGCCGCAAGTTCGAAGGCAATCTTGGCGGTCGGGAGATCACGAGGACATATGCCAAGGCCATTGTGGCGGCACTGGCTTCCGGAGTTGTGGTCTGGCTGATCAAACGACCGGTAGTCGCACTGCTCGGCGCGGATATTCGACCAGTAGGCGGGCACATGAGCTGGTGGTCTGCGCTGGCCATCTGCGTGGTGCTCACCATTGTGCTGGCCGTAGTATATGTGGCTGTGTTGTGGGTGGTACACACCCCGGAACTCATCAGCGCCTATCACTCGATACTGGCCCGTCTACACAAGACTCCGGCCAGTGAGGACGTTGCTGTGACAGCCCAGCCGGAAAAAAGTCGACGCTACGTAAATCAATCCTGAGACGGAGCCCGTCAAGGATAGCCCCGCACGTAGAATATCTAAGACCAATCTCGAACACCAATCACACGGAGCCGAACGCACTATGAAACCGCAACTCGGAGACACGATTCTCAACCGATACACCTTGGTATCATCGTTGCGTGAGGAGCCTGGCATTCAGGCATGGAAAGCCAACGACCGTGTGCTGGCAAAGGATTGCCAGCTGTTCATCATTACCGATCGCAGCGCTTTCGCCGCAATCGATAAGCTCGCTGGTCGCATCGCCGCCACTCGCCCTGATCGTGTGATTCCCATACTGAAATACCGTATGGAATCCGACGTACTTCTCATTGTCATGCCGGTGGATAGCGGCCAATGCCTGACTGACTACATGGTAGATACCGCCAAGCCGCTCAGCTACAGCGCCATCCGGTCGATTATCGGAGAATGCGCCGACGTGCTGCGCGAGGTCATTGCGGATACTCCCAGCGGCATCGTCATCACAACCGACACCGTTCGAGTGACTACCTCCGGTGTGCAAATTGCCGATGCACCATGTGCCACGATGCTGGCCGATACGTCCGCTACCGATCTGCGTACGGACGGTCCTGAACGGTATGCGATTCGCCAGCTTGCGGCATTACTCTATACCCTGCTGACACGCACGCCAAGCCAAGCGGCACCCACATTCAATCTGCGTGCCTTGCCGCAAGACACCCCTGGCGAATTCCGCGTGATTTGCAAGCGTGGATTGGCCTTGAGCGAGCCCGACGATCATACGTTGCCAATGGCTGCCCTTGTAGAACTCGACGCCTTGTTGGGTAATTGGAAGCCGCTCTCTGAACTGAGCGATGCTGATATTGCTTTGCCGAGCGTGGAAAGCGATTGCTCGATTACCAAGGCGATACTGAAGCCTGCCAACGAGACTGATATCGTGCCTATTCCCAGCACGTTGATTAACAGCAGCAGTCTTCCGGAATTGTCTATTACCCCTTCCCTGCCGGTTCAGACGGCCGCCGTCCCCGCTCCGCACGCGATGTCACCGGTTCCTCTGCCTGATGGGTCCAGTACTGCTGACGGTAACCAGTCTCAGTCTGATGCCCGCCGTCTGTTTGACTTCAACCTTTCTGACGCCTGGGAGCACGAAAATCTTTCCGGTGAAGGCACCGGTGACTGGTACAGCGAAATGAATCCGGCCCCCATCGGCGGTCCGGGTGATAATACTCGGTTGACAGTGCCTATTGTTACCGGCGGTATTCCCGATGCCACCGTGGGAGAGACAACCAGTCGTATTCCCGTGTTCGACGCCAGCGGCCGTGCTGTGGCTCCTGGTGAGGAATCGCTGCGTGCCTTGGAAGAGGAGCAGGCCCGCATTGCCGAAGTAAGCGCCATTCCTCCGAGCTTCACACCGAAGGATGTGCCGGATGACGAGGTTGACAGCAAGCTGCCCGATGAACATCTGTTCGGCAAACTGTCGACCAAGGTCGTTGCCATCATTGTGGCTCTGATATTGGTAGTGGCAGCGGCTGTTTGGGCAGTGCATGCGTTCCGATCCTCCGGAGACAATCCTGCCGATGCTTCCAGCAACTCCAGTGAAGGTGACTGGCCTGATATCAATGCTGACGCTGTGCCATTTGGTGGCAGCGAGAACGCGACGAACGGTGGCACCACTGACGATTCTTCAAAATCGAGTGATGCCACTCAGAGCGAATCCAAGGACTCGGCATCAGACAAGTCCAAGAAGTCCGAGACTGCTGATTCGTCGTCCAAGAAGACCAAGGCCAAGAAGTCCGGCGATAAGGATTCCAGCGCTGTTCCGCAACCGAGCCATGAGAACAACACGGCGTTTACGATTTCCAGCGCCAACTTCCTGTCGAATCCTGGCGGCCAATCCGGGTACGCATACTACATGCACCTTGACCAGCCGCAGGATGCGTACCGCATGGTTATCACCATCCGCACATCCGGTGGTAAGGGCTATATTCGCGCAAATACCACTGGGGACCCCACTCAAGGCAAGCAGGTGGCCGAATTCACCTTTGCTGAAGGTGGCACTACTGAGGTGAAGTTCATCAAAGCCGTCAAGACGCAGGATCTGCTGCTGTGGGTGCCATCGGATAGCCTGCCGCAGAACCAGCTGTACATCGAAAAGGTGGAGGTCTTCTAATCGGCATCTATGCCGATAACTGACCCAAGAAGGGGCGGTACCGTTCGCATACATTCGACGGTACCGCCCCTTCTTCGCATCTGACTGAATGACACGGAATATCGTATGGGGGTGTGACAATGTTTCACGTGAAACATAACGTCATCATTATCGGTTCTGGTCCCGCTGGCTACACGGCCGCCATCTATCTTGGCCGCGCAGGTCTCAATCCTGTTATGGTCACTGGTGCGTTGTCGCCAGGTGGACAGTTGGTCAACACCACTGAGGTGGAGAACTTCCCCGGATTCCCGGAAGGTATTCTTGGCCCGGATCTTATGGATCGCATGAAGGAACAGGCCAAGCGCTTCGGTACAACCTATATCGCAGACGATGTCTCTTCCATCGAGGCGTGTGAGAGTGATTCGGTCAAGCCGACCTATCGTGTAACACTCTCCGATGACTCCCAATTGGAGGCATCGTCGCTTATCATCGCCACAGGGTCGTCATTCCGTAAGCTTGGGGTGCCCGGCGAACAGGAGCTGTCCGGACATGGCGTCTCGTACTGCGCCACCTGCGATGGCTTCTTCTTCAGGAACAAGCCTATCGTGGTCGTAGGCGGTGGCGATTCGGCTTTTGAAGAGGCATTATTCCTGACCCGGTTCGGTTCTTCGGTCACCTTGATTCACCGACGCGATAGCTTCCGCGCCTCGCAGATCATGGTGGACCGAGCCAAAGCCAATCCGACCATCACTCTGATGACCAACACAGTGGTGACCTCCATTACCGGCACCTCCTCCCCCACACAGAACACCGGTGCACCTATTGCCATTCCTGGCTTGACGCTCAAACGACCGGCTGTAGCACCGGCCAGTGTCAGCAGCATCGCCGTACGTAACGTGGTGACCGGAGAAGAAAGCACGCTGGACACCAACGCCGTATTCGTGGCTATCGGTCATACGCCAGCCACTGATTTTGCGGCCGGTGTTGTGGACCGTGACGATGATGGATATGTCGTGGTGCAGGGTGCCAGCACGGTGACCAGTGCGCCAGGCATCTTTGCTGCAGGCGATTGCGTGGATCGTACTTATCGTCAAGCGATCAGCGCAGCGGGCATGGGCTGCCGTGCAGCGCTGGATACGCAGGCCTATCTTACGGACTGATGGTGGCGGACTGATGGTGGCTTGCTGTTCTGGCTGCTGCCTGTGACATAGGAGCAACGCTAGGTCAGTGTTACAGCATGCCGCCCTTGGATAGTACGCACCGGTCAAAGGCATAGAAAGACCCCTCAGGCGACGGAGAATCACGATGTGTGATTGTCTCTCCAGCCTGAGGGGTTTTCTATTGCGACAGGGGCTACAGCGCGGGCATACGCCCCTACCAGGAATCACGCAGAGGCTATAACGTCTTGCGCATACAACGCACTGCACAGCAATAATGCCGGCGACAACACGAATGTTCTTATCGCGTTACACCCATTTGGAATCGGCATCGCCTTGGCTCGGCACCAGCAGCTGCAGGATACGATCCATATCCTCTGGTGACGAGAAGACGATTTCGATGCGACCATGCTTGGTGCTGCCCTTAATCGACACCTTGGTATCGAAATGATTTTCCAAACTCTGCTGGATGGCGGAACCAACCCAAGGATTGGTCTTAGACGTCTTAGGCTTCTTCGGCTGCTCCCCCGACGCAATCTTCATGGCGACGATTTCTTCGGTGCTGCGTACAGAAAGACCTTCCGCAATAATACGAGAAGCCAGCTTGTCCATTTCCTCCGGATCGCTCAGGCCCAATAGCGCACGCGCATGACCGGACGATAGCACACCGGCAGCCACTCTCTTTTGCACAGAAGCCGGCAGGTTCAGCAGTCGCAAGGTATTGGCGATTTGCGGGCGAGACTTGGACACCGACTTGGACAGTTGTACTTGTGTCAACCCGAACTCTTCAATCATCTGCTGGTAGGCAGCCGCCTCTTCCAGCGGATTCAAGGCCACACGGTGCAAGTTTTCCAGCAATGCATCGCGGAGCATATCATCATCCGCAGTGGTTTTGACGATGGCGGGAATCGTCTCCAACCCAGCCAACTGAGAAGCACGCCAACGGCGTTCACCCATAATGAGCTCATACGGGCTGTCCAAATGACCGGCAAACGGATTCGTGCTGGATTCCGTCTCGTCGTGCTTGGCGGCTTTGGCCGCAGCAATCTGGCTTGCCGGACGCTTGCGCACGACTATCGGTTGCAGCACACCAACTTCCTTAATGGAAGCAGACAGCTCATTCAACTCATCCTCGTCGAAGATGGTACGAGGCTGATGTGCATTGGGCCCGATATCAGACAGTTTGAGTTCAGCCAGATAACCACCGGCTACCGGCTTGAGCTCGTCCTTCTTATCTGTGTCAGCGGTCTTTGCCGCCGATGCAGTCAAAGATGTTTCACGTGAAACATCTTTGACAGTGACGGATGTACGATGTGCCGTCTGAGACGCAGACGACTTGCCGCCCTGCTGAGGTGCGGCGACCTTACCGGTTTGAGGTTTCTCCGTACCGAAAAACAGGTCGCTAGGATGAGTAATGGTGTCCAATGCGGGCATGGATGCGCGTTTACCGGCGGCTTTCTTGACTGCCTTGCTGGACGATATCGTCTGAGGCACGGCAGGTTTTGATTCCTGCTGGGCAGTAGCCTTCTTGGCGGGGGTTATG
>OLZW01000943.1_pt1 | contig 23143 bp, 23 predicted proteins | sample 1674281 | NCBI WGS metagenome assembly OLZW01 (sample SAMEA103958157, study PRJEB25191) | human gut metagenome | biome: human-associated habitat [ENVO:00009003]; feature: intestine environment [ENVO:2100002]; material: feces | place: Germany | collected 2013/2015
GCTCCGGGTTATTCTCGTTGCAGTCCCGCAGCTTATCCGGCATGGCGGCGCCGCCGAGAGCCGTCTTGCGGCGGATGGATTCCCGGGCCTTTTTGGCGGCCTCTCTCGCCCGATTGGCAGTGAGAGCCTTATCCAGGATCATCCGGCCCACCTGGGGGTTCTCCTCCAGGAAGATCTCCAGCTTTTCGGAGACGATGTTATTCACCAGGGTCCGGATCTCACTGTTGCCCAACTTCGACTTGGTCTGGCCCTCAAACTGGGCCTCTGTCAGCTTGACGGAAATGACGCAGGTGAGGCCCTCCCGGCAGTCCTCGCCGGAGACCTTCTCGTCATCCTTCAGCAGCTTGATCTTCCGGCCGTAGGCGTTCAGCACATTGGTGAGAGCCCGCTTGAAGCCCTCCTCGTGCATGCCGCCCTCCGGCGTGTGGACGTTGTTGGCGAAGGAGAGGATCGTCTCGTTGTAGCCGTCGTTATACTGCATGGCCACTTCCGCCACGGAGTCCTCCCGGGCTCCGGACATGTAAATCACGTCGTTGTGAAGCACATCCTTGCTCTTGTTCAGCCAGGTAACAAACTCCCGGATGCCGCCCTCGAAGCACATGTTGTCCTCCTGCTCCCGTCCGGGGCGGGCGTCCACAGTGCGGATGCACAGGCCAGCGTTCAGGAACGCCTCCTCCCGCATCCGGGTGTGGAGGGTATCGTAATTGTACTCCGTATCCTCGAACATCTCCGGGTCCGGCTTAAAGGTGACAGTGGTGCCGGTGTGGTCTGTATCTCCCACAATGGTCATGGGCTGGGTCACATTGCCCCTGGAGAACTTCATCTCATAGATATGTCCGTCCCGGTGGACCTGGACCGTCAGCCATTCGGAAAGGGCGTTCACCACACTGGCGCCCACGCCGTGGAGACCGCCGGAGACCTTGTAGCCCCCACCGCCGAACTTGCCGCCGGCGTGGAGGACGGTGTACACCACCTCCAGGGCGGGCTTGCCGGTCTGGGCCTGGATGTCCACGGGGATGCCACGGCCATTGTCCACCACGGTGATGGTGTCCCCCTCGTTGATTCGCACCAGGATGTCGGTGCAGTAGCCGGCCAGTGCCTCGTCGATGGCGTTGTCCACGATCTCATAGACCAGATGGTGCAGGCCGGAGGTGGACGTGGAGCCGATATACATGCCGGGCCGCTTCCGGACGGCTTCCAGGCCTCCCAGCACCTGAATTTCCGATGCGTCGTACTCGTTGGCCGTGTCCACCGCAGTGGAGTTCAACAGTTCATTTTCTGCCATGCAGGTTCTCCTTTCAGGATATTCATATCCGTTCCAAGGCAAGAAGAGCCGGGCCGGAGCCGCCTCCGGCCCGTTTCTCCTTGCCCTGAACCATGTAAGTTGGAATCAAATGCGTAATTTCTTTAAAATGGGATATATCAGCAGAGCCAGGAGGGCGGCGAACAGCGCCACCCAGGCAAAATACAGCAGCAGAAGGAACACGCTGTACACCAGAAGCAGAGGGCTAGACCAGCCGTCTCCGGCGCCTGCTGTAATTTTGCAGCAGGACCAGCTGCACCGTGAACACTGCCGCCAGAAAGAGCACCAGAGTTCCTGTCTCCAGGGATGTGAACGAGGATAAAAAGTGGGGAAGGTTTACCAGTGTCGTATATGCCGCCATGGGATCCCCCCCGCTAAAATTCCAGCGTAGCGCTCTCCGCCCGCTTTTGCAGGGTGGAGGGGTTGAGCTGGGAGAGATAGACAATCTGGGTGTGGTAGGGATGGTCGCACACCACAAAGGATTTGGGCAGAGCGCCGGAGACATCCAGCACCACGCCCTCGCGCTCTGCGGCGGCCAGATACTCCCGGGTCCGCTTGCCGTAACTGCATTTGTCCAGGTCAAAGATGCCGATGACCCGGCGGTCGGGAAGGATTTCGTTTTGGCCGATATGCAGGTACATCGTTCATGCCCCCTCTGGAACCTGGAGTAAATCGTAAAACCACAGGCGCTGCCGGACTATCTTTTGGAACGTTCCTTCATAATTTTCATAAATGACCACGGACAATTTTTCCTCTGGATCTCCGCTGTAAACGGCGACTGTCTTTCGAAAGTCCCCGGTACTCAGCTTTTCTGTAATGATCCTGATGCCCTCTTCCCGGTCGAAAATGTCATAGTACAAAGTGCCGATTTCGCCGAACTGCGCGATGGTGCCGACCTCGGAAAACTGATACTGCCCTTCCTCCAGAAATTCTGACAAAATCTTCTGGACATCCGCGTGTTCCGCCGGAACCAAGCCGTTAATTGTGACTTTATCCCCTTCGCCGATGGCTGCCTGAACAGAAGAACTCGCCTCCAGAGCGGAGAGAATCTTCCGGTCCGTATCCGTAATGGCCAGCTCCGGGATCTCGGACAGCGCATTCTCCCCGCTGATGACTTCCTCCACCATGGTGTAATTGGCCGCCCGCATCTCGTGCAAGATCAGTACGCCGAAGCCGACAGCCAGCGCCGCGCCGGAGCACAGCGCCATTCCCCGGCATATCCACTTTTTCCAGCGGAGATCCCCTGTGGTCCGCAACTGGGAAAGGCTCCATCCAAAGAGGAGCGCACATCCATAAGCTGCCCAGAACCCCAGCAGAAAGGACAGCGAAAGGGAGGACTGCGCCAGCAGACAGAGAGCCAGTCCCAATGCGCCCGCCAGCACCGGAAGAGACAGCAGCCAGCGGTTTTTCCGGCAGAGCAGCCCCACCAACAGCTCCCACAGAAAGCCGATGAGCGGGACGCCAAAGACAATGAGGGGCAACGCATGATACCAAATCCAGTCCATTCTGCCTTTCCCTGCTTTCACTCTGTTTTCTGCTGTCAAAAAGAGAAAATCCACTTCCTGCAGATAGCCGATGTACTGCAGGGCTCCTGCGCTCACGCTTGGTTGCGGTGTTCATCACCCGATGGCGCCCTGTTTCACATGGAACACCTTCCCGCCCAGAAGGACCGGCAGCCGATCATCTTCGCAGCAGGTAATGAACACCTGCCCCCCCGCGATGCGGTTGAGAACGAACTCCTGCCGGCGGGGATCCAGCTCACTGAGAACGTCATCCAGCAGCAGCACCGGGTATTCGCCGGTGGCGTTCTGGTAGATTTCCCGCTCCGCCAGCTTCAGCGCCAGAGCCGCGGTGCGGGTCTGACCCTGGGAAGAGTAGGATTTGGCCTCCCGGCCGTCGATGGTGATGACCAGATCGTACTGGTTGCCGGCGGCCACCAGCTCGTCCAGTGCAGCGGTAACAACACCCTTGGTGCCATAGCTGCCGTCGTCGGTCATAATGCGCAGCTCGTCGCTGCAGGCTTTGAACTCGTCCTCAAGGATCAGCAGGTCCTTATTGCGGAAGCCCACCACGCTGTGCACCACACAGCCCTGCTCGTGCAGCTCACGGGCAATGGGCAGAGCGATGGCGCAGCCTACGCCGCCGCCCACGACACATACCTTCTTCAGGCCTTCCACCTCGGTGGCGCGGCCCAGCGGGCCTACAAAGTCGTGGACACTCTGGCCCACCTGCAGGCTGTTCAGCTCCATCGTGGTACCGCCCACGATCTGGAAAATGATATCCACAGTGCCCTTTTCGCGGTCGTAACCGGCCACGGTCAGGGGGATGCGCTCGCTGTCCTCAAACGGGCGCACAATGATAAACTGGCCCGGCTTTGCCTTTTTGGCGATCAGCGGGGCTTCAATGACCATCTTCGTCACGGTGGGATTCAGCGCGACTTTTTCAGTGATCTTATACATTGTGTTTGCTCCTTTATGCTGGCTTTTCCTATTTCTGCGCACGAAAACGCGCCTGTATGCCCTCAGCGGCATAACAGACGCAGCTCTTACAGGCGACAAAATGACACTTTCCATTATAATAGTTTACAAAAGGGAAAGCAAATCAATTTTCTTCGTGTATGTCGTGGCAAACTTGAATGATGACACAGGTAAAGCCCGCAAAAGTGAAGTCTTTTGAATACAGACAGGCGGGTTTCCAACTTTTTTGCAGAAAATGCAAATTTGTGGTTGACAATTGCCCCGGGGTGCGGTATAATAATCGACGTCGCCGGGAGCAACACCCCGGGACGCCACATGGAGTATGCGGCCGTAGCTCATCTGGTAGAGCGCCACCTTGCCAAGGTGGAGGTAGCGAGTTCGAGCCTCGTCGGCCGCTCCATTTAGCAACAACCCCGCAGAAGCAATCGCTTCTGCGGGGTTGTTTTGTTTTTTCCAAAACAGGTCTGGAAAGTTGCCGCAGTGCCTGCTATAATAAAGGTAACATCAAGGTAGCATCCAAAATCCGGCAGGGCCGGGCACAGAAAGGGTACACTATGCTGGAAGAACTCAAGCAGCAGGTCTACGAGGCCAATATGCAGCTGCCCCGCCGCGGGCTTGTGACCTACACCTGGGGCAATGTTTCGGGCATTGACCGCGAAAAGGGGTTGTTTGTCATCAAGCCGTCCGGCGTGGAATATGACGAATTGACGCCCGCTATGCTCGTTGTTATGGACCTGAACGGCAACAAGGTCGAGGGCGATTTAAACCCCAGCAGCGACACCAAAACGCATCTCGAGCTGTACCGAGCCTTCCCGCAGTTGGGCGGCATCGTGCACACCCACTCGACCCACGCGGTAGCCTTTGCCCAGGCGCGGCGCGACCTGCCCGCCTTCGGCACCACCCACGCCGATTACTTTTACGGCCCTGTCCCCTGCACGCGGGAGCTGACGCCGGAGGAAATCGACGAGGATTACGAGAAGAACACCGGCAAGGTCATCGTCGAGACGTTCAAAGCCCGCGGCATCGACCCGCTGCATGTGCCCGGTGTGCTCTGCGCCAGCCACGGCCCCTTCACCTGGGGCAAGGATGCCGCGCAGGCCGTATACCACGCCGTTGTGCTCGAGGAGGTCGCCCGCATGGCGATCCTGACCCTGACCATCGACCCCGGTGCCCTGCCCGCGCCGCAGCATGTGCTGGACAAGCATTTTATGAGAAAGCACGGCCCCAACGCTTATTACGGGCAAAAGTAAACAGGTTCTTTCTCAAGTATTGAAACGCCCGGGGCCGATGCCTTTGTGGTATAGCAGAGGGGTAAGAGTTTATGCCCCCAGGAGGAACAGAGCATGGTTATAAAGCACGCTTCCCGGAAGGATATTGCCGCACTGACCGCTGTGGAGACGGCATGCTTTCCGCCCGCAGAGGCCGCGACAGAGAAGGAATTTATCGACAGAGTGCAGTATTACGGCAATCACTTCTGGCTGCTGTATGAGGGGGATAAGCTGCTTGCCTTTGTGGACGGCTTTGTCACGGACGAGCCGGACCTGACGGATGTGATGTACGAGGACGCAGCCCTGCACAACGAGCAGGGCGCGTGGCAGATGATCTTCGGCGTCAACACGCTGCCGGAGTACCGCAGGCACGGCTATGCGGGGCAGCTGCTCCGCCGGGCCGTTGCCGATGCCAGGCAGCAGGGCCGCAGGGGGCTTGTGCTGACCTGCAAGGAGCGGCTGCTCCCCTACTACGCAAAATTCGGGTTTCAGGATGAGGGTGTGACGGACAAATCCACCCATGGAAATGTCGCGTGGCACCAGATGCGGCTTTCGTTTTGATAAATCAGAGCTCGCCGCTGAAACGCCCCGCCGCGGCAGAGCGGCCTTCTTCAACTTTTTCAACTTTTTCAACTTTTTTCGCAAATCCACTTGACAATGGCGTTCGAGGTTGCTATACTATAAAAGTCGTCTGACGGCGACAGCAATTGAATATTGCCCCATAGCTCAGTTGGTTAGAGCACCTGACTGTTAATCAGGGTGTCGTCCGTTCAAGTCGGACTGGGGCAGCCAACAAATACCACGTTAGAATGTGTTTTACATGTTCTATCGTGGTTATTTTTTTTGCCGCTTTGGGTGTTCTGGCCGTTATTTGGCCGTTTTCTAATTTTTTTCTTATGTGCAGTTCTTCGGCAACCAACTTTTTTAAAAGAAACCAAAGGGAACAATTTTCTTTTAAAAATTTTCAAAGAGCCTCCAATTCGCTTATAGACAAACTTTTTGGCCGTTAATTTTGGCCGTTATCCTCACCGCACAAAGGCTTTTTGTTGTTCCCGCAACAAGCATAAACCGTATCAGGGAGCCAGTAAAGGCGCTTTCGCGGCATATCCTCGCTTTAACAAATGGGCTGCGGTATTCCACGATCACCTTGACTGCCTCCCTGCTTCGCTTTCGTCCGCTAACGCGGAACAACCCGCAACCCCTTATCCCTCCGGGATACGGATGCCGAGATTGAAAAAACGAAAGTGAGGATACGAAAATGAAAGAAACCGTCAAAACAAGCCGAACTGCAGGATACCTTGAGAAAATTTTCCGCGCTTTGAACGCGAAGTATTTCAACGGCGAGTTGGAAGAACCCATCATCACGATTCAAAGCACGCCCAGAGCCTACGGACACGTCACCGTAGCCAAAGCATGGCAGAGAGGCGATACAACCCGCCACGAGCTTAACATCGGCGCAGGAACGCTTGCACGCCCAATAGAAAACGTGGTGGCGTCTACCCTCCATGAGTGCGTCCATCTCTGGAACATCCAAAACGGCATACAAGATTGCAGCCGAGGCGGGCAATACCACAATAAAAAGTTCAAGTATGCTGCCGAAGCCCGCGATCTGAAAATCAGTTACGACCCGCGCATCGGGTGGAGCATCACCGAGCCGACCGATGCGCTGTGTGAGTTCATCTTGGAGCAGGGCTGGGAGGACATTCAGATGAACCGCATCGAATGTGCCTATACCTCACGCGGAACAGGGGCAGGAAACGCCGTAGGAGGCGCAGGGAGCCCCGGAAAGGGCGCTAACAGCCACAGCATCAAGTATGTCTGCCCCTGCTGTCACAACAGCGTACGCGCCACCAAAGCCGTCAATATCAAGTGTGCAGACTGCGACATGTTGATGGTTGTGCAATAACAAGGACCGGGAGCCGAAGGCCCCCGGTTTTTTCGTTTCAAAAATTTTGGCCGCAAGCGGCCTTTTTGTCTTGAGGTTAACCCCTCAAAAAATCTTTGTTCCTGTCCTGTTGTAAATTATGTCCACTTATGATATAGTGCATTTATGATGAATAAACGATTAAAAAACAGATTATGGCTCGTCACTTGTTTGGCACTGGCTATTATAACAACCTATACCATATACAGATATTATTGTGTACATCGCATTGGCGATAGTGATTTTTATTGGCATATTATGCTCGGCAAAAATGCCATTTCTGGGCTGTCTGCTGATGATTCGTTGGTGTGGTCAAATTCTATTTATCAAACCTCCTACACAAATTATTCTTTGCTGTCCGATATTATCTTGTACAAATTATCTTGCATACGGGAAGACGAAACTTTCGGCGCACTGGTGTATATGCTTATCACAGCATTTATAACATCGTTCATTGTATTTGCTAGTTGGGGCAGAAATGTCATAAAAAAAATCGGCTCGTCCGCAAGAAGCACCATCACAAGTATTTCTGCCATTCTTTTTAGTGTTTGGCTATTATATATGGCAAAGGGAAATCCGCGTCCGCACCTTATGGCGCTTGCGTGTTTTGTGGTTTCGATTGGCATTTTAGAAAGCCGAAAGCCAAATGTATCATACTTGGCAATCCCTCTAGCTGTAATATGGGCAAATTTGCATGGTGCATCTATGCCGTTATTGATCGTAATGGAATTGCTTTATCTTATTGTTTCGTTGCCCATTTTTAGAAAACTAAATGTAGAAGTTATAAGTTACACGAAAAATGAATATGTCGGTAGGGTCCTGTCTGCTGTGCTGTCCCTTTTGGCAGGGCTATGTAATCCTGTTGGTATCAAGATTTATACACGGCTTTTTCATGTATCCGACAACGCAAACATCCTAGCAATAAAAGAGTGGAGCCCCGCCACAATCAGATCAAGCGTTGGCGTAGTGTTGCTGATAATTTTCTTTGTGATAGGGGCTTTATCCCCACGCAAGCGATCTATAGCACACGTTATTCCTGTGATTGTCGCGGGTACGTTAATGCTCTTGCATGTGCGTTTTGAGTCGTGGTTTTTTGCGGCACTAGCTATCTACATCCTAGATGCAGTAGGAAACCGAGAAACAAATTATACTGAGACAGCCAACAGCCCTCAAATTATTGTTTCTGTATTTTCCGCTGCAGTCGCTTTGTTCTGCACAGTAAATATGGCAATAAACCAAATTCACAGCCTCCGCCCTCTAAGATATCCCAGCGAAGCGGTTATCAATGCTATAAAAGACTATGCACCTAAACGTATGTATGCAGACATAAATACCGGAGCTTTTTTTGAATATAATGGCATTCCTGTCATTATAGACTCACGCATTGATATGTATGACAAAGAACTCTTGCAAGATATGAACGCAATTAAGGGAAAGGTATCTGTTACCGATGGCACACCTGACTACACCGAGGCGGTTCTGAAAAAGTACAATATTGACATGGTTACACTTTGCCGAGGAGACAGTATGATGCTCATTGGCTATATGGCGCAAAAACAAAACTGGTGCATCGCTTATCAAGATAGTGCCTACGTGATTTTTCAAAAGCTGCAAGAGTAATTTTTGCTTTTTATGACCTAACAAAACGTTATGTCATCCCCACTTTTGGACGTGTTCTCGTTACTAATTTTTTCAAAAAAAAGGACAGTGCCGATCGTCTTTGACGACAGCGCTGTCCCTTTTTGATGTCAACTATTCAATTTTTAAAAAGTATCCGTCCCCATTATGTTTCTTGCCAAGTTATACTTTTACGCAATCTTGTTCACATATCTGCACATACATTTGCAAAATCGCATAATCAGCACACTTGGCGGTATCTATATTATGCCACAAATAGACGCAATAGTCAATCATAAAGCGGGCAAAAATACAAAAAAATCCCGCCCATTGCAGGGCGGGAAAATTTTAATCAGTAATATTGTTGTTTTCACCGTTGGAACTATCTTGCGTCCAGTCAGTTCCGGACCACTGTCCGAAATCCTTATAACGATTATCGTAATCCTCTGTGCTGCCCGGTACGATATCGCCGCCGCTCGGCTGCTGCTGCTGTGCCTGCTGCTGTGCCTGCTGCTGTGCCTGCTGCTGTGCCTGCTGCTGAGCCTGCTGCTGAGCCTGCTGGGCAGCGGCCTGTGCGGCTGCCTGAGCAGCAGCCTGCTTCTGCGCAGCGGCCTTCTGGTCAGCTGCCTTTACCGGGCAGTTGCTGCTGGTGTGACCGGTCTGGCCACAGTAGCTGCAGGTGACTGCCTTTACCGTAAGCTCGTAAGTGGAGCTTACATCCCCATCAGAATTGACTGCCATAATGGTCACATTCCCAGTGTCCTTGGCGGTCACATTGCCTTCCGCATCTACAGTAGCAATGGACTCATCGCTGCTCTTCCAAGTAACGGCCTTGTCCGTAGCATCCTCCGGGAACACGGTTGTTTTGATGGTGTGCGTGTTGCCAACGGTCAGAACGCCTTCATTGGAATCCAGCGTAATGGACTCGATTGCCTTACCGACGGTGACCTTGGTCTCGGCCTTAGCGTTTTCGGGAACGACCAGCATCTCGCTGTCCACACCGGCGTCCTCTGCCGTAGCAGTGGTGTCTGCCACGATGGTAGTGGTGATGGTGCATTCGCCAACGCCTACTGCGGTGACATTACCGGACTCATCCACGGTCGCTACCGACTCATCGCTGCTCAAGTAAGCAAGCTTGACATCGGTGGCGTCCTCGGGAGTCATCTTAGCACCCAGCGCCTTGGTAGCCTCACCGTTGAGTTCCAGACTCAGAGTTTCGGGGGCTTCTACTCCGGTGGGGAGAATCACGACCTTGATATGGGTCGTGGAAGAAATATTGGCATCTGCAACAGATACTGTGATATCAGCCTCACCGGCACCGACTGCAGTGACCAGACCAGTTTCATCAACCGTGGCAACCTCTTCGTCGGAGGAGGACCAGGTGAGATTCAGTTTGGATGCTGCCTCGGCAATCTTTTCCTGCTCGGCCTTGTCGTCGGTGCCATACTCGATATTGAGCTGCTGGGTCTCACCCTTTTCCAGCACAATGTCGGTGGGCAGCCCCACTGAGGTGATATCGATGCCGCAGCCAACCAGACTGACGGCCATCGCGACTGCCATAATCAGGCACGCGATACGGGTGAATGTTCCGGGTGATTTGTGGATTTTTGAAAATTTCATAGGTTTCTTCTCCTTTCGCCGTCGATCTATTGAGGATCGACGGCTTTTTATTTTTAGTGCTCTATGGAGTGCTCTATGGGGACAGGGGATACCGCAAGCGGCATCCCTGTCCCCGATAGCGCAAGGCTCGCGGGAGCATCCTTTATTTAAATTATATCACCCGGAACGTTGCTCTTCAATCCACGGTTTATAAATAGTCGATAATTTTCTGAAAAACCCGCTATCATTATGGTAATTATATAGGCGGGGAGTGATAGAGATGCGCATACAAGAGGCGGTACGGCTGCGCATCCTCCAACTTTGCCGCGAAAAAAACATGACGGTCAATCATCTGGCGGAGGTAAGCGGGGTATCGTCCTCCGCGCTCAAGTTAACCGTTTCTTCTTACGCTCGTGTCAAAAGTACCGGGGTTGTTACGATTAAAAAGCTGTGTCAGGGATTCGGAATTGATTTTGTTGACTTCTTTTCATCAGACCTCTTTGAAAATCTGGACGATGAAGAAGAAGCCTGACGCCTATATTTTGATGTTTACAATTCAAAACCACAACAAAAAAGAGGGTATCACACAAGGTGATGCCCTCTCTTTGCTTGCACACAGGTCGTATAATACCCGCGCGTCTCAATGCTCCACGTCTGGATACGATATCAACCGCGCTTCAGGTATCGGCGCCAACGATCTGTACGCTATTGTGTCTACCTATATATAACCACTAATCGTATAATATGCTGATATTGTCCAAAATCTAATATTCCAATACAGTCTTTGCGGTGAGCTGTGTTTTCCTCCTTTGTCCCTCGGCCATTACGAGTGCAATGCACAATCCTGTACGGGGGCTACTTGCTGTGGATTCTCTAAGTATCCTATTAGTCGCCAATCCCATCTAAGTATCTCCTTTCGGGATGCCCGTGCATCATGGGCGCTAGAACTTATTCACCTTTCAAGGAGCACACAGCATATCGGAGGCTGCTACCCTCCAACACGCCGAGGTCATTGGGAGCTTTCGTTCCCTCTGACCTTATCTATATTATACCCTAACGAGTAGGGATTAAAAATGTAAATGTTTCGATTTCGGCGTCGATTATATTTCGGGACATTCATTGTTTTGAATTGCGTCAAATTCCCGCCAAAAAGCAGGATCGTCTACATCTGCAAAGTCAAACTCGTCGCCATCTGATTCGACCTCTGTCGTCGTTTGGCTGTAGGCTGCAATCCTGCGCTGTTCCGCTCTTTCTTTCTCTTCTTTCCGTTTGATTTCCGCTTTGATCTCGCCCTCAATGCATTTTCTGATCGGGTCAGGAATAGCCGAATCCTGCGCTGTAGACAATGGTTTGCCCGCAAAATTGAGGTATACCAATTGCCCGTCACTGTAATAATAGTTGAGGCGCAATGTGTCAATCCGTGCCGTTCCACACCAACCGTTAAAAAGAGGGCGCATATCCCACAGCAAGATTTTGCCGAACCAACTGGCATATCCGTGTGGGCTGTAAGGCTCAAATGCGTCCTGCATCAAGTATCGCAGCTTGGCGAGCATACCCGATTGCGTCGTTGCGCAATAGGTTTCTTTCGCTCCAATTGCAAGGGCATACAACTCGTCAATTGCCTGATCGATGTCGTTTACATAAGCACCGCCCAGCCGAGAACCGCAGATGGGATAATCCCCACTGTATGTCAGGCATGTTTCCGGCGTTTTAATATCCAGCGTATCTGACTTTTCTTTTGCCTCGATGATACCTACCCCATACTCCTTGCCGTCGTAATACAAGCGACCAATAACGCGGAGCGATTTGTCCTCATCACAGTACATTGCGTTGTCAATAATGATACTCGCACGATTGATTTTTTCGCGTGTTTCACTCGTCATAGATCATCCTCCATTTGCAGCAGTAGTCTTTTGATTTCTCCCTTGGAAATTCCTGTAAGTCGGGACAGTTGCGCAAAGCCCAGCCTTTCCTCATTCACAAGGCGACCAAATAGAACGGCCTTGTCCGCGTCCGATAAATTGCGAACTTGGATTGCTGATATGCCGCCTCTATTTTGTATCAGCTGCATTGCGATATCATCGCCCACCTTAACTTTTGAGATGTTAACATCAGAAAAACTTGCAGGATTCAGCTCGCTTTTCTCGTGCCAATTTTTAAGCCATTCCAGTGGGCGGATTTGCAAAGCATATTGTGTCTGCACTTCACACAGACACGTTTGGCGTCCACCAAAATAGTCTCTATAGCTGCTCCACTCATATTGTGCTTGCGTTTTTGTGATTTTTGCAGCAACAGGGTTATTGTGGATATAACGGAGTACCCTCAAGAAGTACCCTGTTGTCACCACAGGTTGACTCGCATATCGATTTTGAAAAAGGCCGCCAACACGATCATATTTGCGATTATAGTACGCCACATAGCGTACAAGCAGCCTTTTCATTGCCAGTTCTAACGCGTCAATGTTGGCTTTGTCTGTTTTAACGAGTAAGTGCACGTGATTGCCCATCAAGCAATAGGCTAAGACTTGAAAGCCCTCGTTTTGTACAAAATTGAGAAAACACAGGAATTGAATACAATCTGCATCATCCAGCATAACCCTTGTTTTATCGATCCCGCGCGTCATAATATGGTACACGCCAGAGGACGAAAGTTTCCGAGCTTTCCTAGGCATCCTGTTTATCCTCCGGCTTCTGCACATGCAGCAGATTTTGAATGATGGACGATGCATCGCCTCGCGTCATCTTCTTAGGATTGATTTTATAATCGGGAGCCAGCCGCTTAATCAGCGATATTTGTTCTGCCGAAACAAGCTGATTGTCCCAACGGCGACGCTCGCTCTTATTCCATAGATAGCTTACGTTTGCATGCTTTTGTTTTAGGTCTTGATATACCCAATCCAGAATAAACTGTGTGGGCATGGGCATTTTGGAGCACGTTTTGTTTTTGTGCAGGTAAACATTGCCGTCAATCAGCGGTTTGCTGATACGATATGTAACGCCCGGAATTTGGAGCAAATAGCCGCCATTCTCCAGCTTAATCCACGCCACATCGTGCAAATCTACGCCAACGCCTTTTTCCACAATATCCACCTCCAGTTCCTTTTTAATCCATGTATCCGGGATTTCAGACCCCCGCAGCACTTCAATTTTTTCTTCCTCGTCTTCAATTTTCTCTTGCTTTGCTTTTTCTGGCTTGGGGGTAGGTACATCCTTGCCGATCAGTGATGCGGCAGTGCAAATAGGGTTATCCGATATGCCGACACAATCAATCACCATACAGGACGTTTTACCCGGATAGAGCCGCAATCCACGCCCTACCATCTGAGCATATAGCCCAACATTAGTTGGCGCTACTGGACGAGCAATCAACACCGTCTCTATCATAGGGAGATCAGTCCCCTCGGTAAAAATACCAAAATTGACTAGTATCTTAACTATCCCAAGCCGAAAAGCCTCTAATATCTGCGCACGGTTTGGCGTGTTGGCAGTTACAGCAACAGCAACACCACGCCCATACTTTTTGTTCAGCATAGCAGTAATGTCTTTGACTTCGTCTACGCTTGAGCCAAAAATTATTGTGGGGCCACGTGCATATTTGCTGTACGCCTCCACAACGCCCGCCGCTGTCCCTGACATAACACGGGCAATGTCCGCTTGGTTATAGTCACCGTCTTCCTCAATTTTTACACTGCCCATGTCATATTTTAACGTGACTTGGCGGCACTCCATTGGCAGCAAATAGCCATTATCTATCCCCCACAGAGTATCGCGTTCCGTCAAGATGTCATCAAAAACACAACTCAATCCGACGCCATCACCTCGATGGGCCGTGCCAGTAAAGCCGAAAATCTGTGCAGATGGAAAATATTCCAGCACACGGCGGTATGTTGGGGCCGCCGCATGGTGTGCCTCGTCCACAATGATTGTGTCAATCTCGTACGGATTGTATTTATCCAATCGTCCCACAAGGCTTTGCACTGATGCACTTATTACTGGTTCTCCGTGGGCATGTTTTCCTGCCAAATCAACGCCGCAGGGTAAGTCTTCTAGGTACGTTAGCGGTTGATAAACTAACTCTTCTCTGTGCGAAAGAATCAGGCAGTTGTGGTTGTTATTGAGCACATCCCAACGGATGTACTCGGTGTAGATACGTGTTTTTCCAAGCCCCGTTGCCAGGACCATCAACGCCGCTCGACCCTCGTAATTCTGCATTTTTGCAAGATCGACTTGTTGGTAGTCCCGCAGTGGAGGCGGGCTGTCTCTGATATTATTACTTTTCATTTTGCGCCCTCCTTATCAATTAAAACGGGTGACACGGCAAATTTTTGCCATCATCTTGGTCAAGCATCATTCTCGTCTCCATGTATTTTTTGCACATATCCGCTGTCATAACAACATAATGCATGCCAATAACATATTTCCCGTCTTCGCGCTCGTGCCACGCGGTGTGTGGACCACCCATACCCTCAAGCATATAATAGCCATCGTATTGGGTGTTCTTGTATAATGTTTCGACTCGCCAAACACCCGAAAAATTGACGTCTCTGCGGATGTACTTTTCGCTGCACTGCACCCATTGATCGTCATCGAAAACAGATATTCCCTCCGGCGTAATCTGTCTACGACATGCCAACAGGAGCAAATCGAGCTTTGCCCAGTTAGATATTTTCATCTGGTGCGTTCTCCTTTTCTAAATCGGCGATATAGTGATGGATTTTCGACCAGATGTAATCTCGTGCACTGCCGAGGTATTCCTCGAAGTCATCCCAAGCCTCAAACGGATCGTCTTCATACGCGAGTTTTGTGATCTCATACCATTGTTCGTCCTCCTCGTAAACAAAACGAAAATTCACGTCTAGGACAGAAAAACGCCCTTCATACCTAGTACCGATTTTTTTGACATTCGTTATTTCTAACTTAGTATTGTCATAGTAGTAAGTTGCAAAATAGAACTGCACCCACAATAGATGTGTTTCGCGATCATTCTCACCATATTCTATCGCCCTAGCGATAATTGCATTGTAGATATAATCCGAGTCATCTACCAACTTGGCGATAAGAGGACTCGTAATATCCGACTCGTTATAGCCCTCGCTTACATTGAGGTACCCGGCCATTTCGTCATCACTAATATATATATCTCTTTTATTCACATCTCTTTCGTTCCCGAATTGGCGAAACCTAAAACTATAACCATCCTCATCAACTGTTATATTGTAAATCCCCTCGAACCAAACATCTTCGATCTCAAGCGTATAATCAACAATTCGATCATCAATAGCTATTGTCCCATCAACATAAATAGAGTCGTCACCTCTGCGAGTGTAAATGCGTTCAACCTTTGTTGCATTCATGTATTTTTCGTATTTTTGCTGCATGTTATCTTCCATTTTTTTGTTCTCCTTTTTAATTGCTTAGTTCTGTTCTTGGTTGTACTGGTTATAGATCGATCAACTGGCGGAACCTCTCGACTCCACGGGGGTCATATTTTGCCAACTCATCAAGGTCAAAGCAGACAATAGGGCACAGGTTATACCCAGACATTACCATAGAATCTGTCACTTCGCCGAGACGATTTTCCGCGATAAAGCAAATGTTATCGATACAATTGCTGATGCCAATAGCAGCCATTGTTTTGTCAGGGAAATCGCAAGCTGGTACGTTACGTGTCAGGCGGCAGAACGGCTCTTTACTCTGTGCTACCATCAATGTAACGCAAATTCGCTTATTATTGCGATAGGCATCTACCCTTATAGATACCTTTTGCGCATTGCCATCGCTGTCGGTATACAGCAACGTATCATCTACGCAGGGCACTTTTTCATATTCCTCTGTAATAGCTTGGCCCAATGCAGTAAGCCTTTTTGACATTCTAATCTTTCTCATGTTCTTCTCCTTGATGTTAACAAATCAAAACGGGAGGGCATCGTATTCTGGGGGATCCCATTCCCGCCATATGTTTGCTTCTCCGGCTGTCATATCGGTCCAATATGTATCACCTCCCATCTCCAGAACTAAATACCAATTGCCCGATGTACTGACAAGTAGGTACTCGCTGACTACTTTCTCGGCGGACATACATCCATGTGTCACAATAAGTCGGCGCACCGAATCAAGCGCAACTTTCTCGCCGAGCAGAACAGAATATCCTTGCTCAATGTCATCCTTTAACCGATCATCGACAGCCAATAATCCTGACGTCCTTTCCAGCATATAGCGGCCTCCTTTGCGAAACCATTTCATTTTTGTTTCGTTCCATATTTATATTATACCGCGGCTATGCCTTTGAAAAAACGTTATATGTCAGGATTTAATAGTCCTTTTATTTCGTTACGGATTTTGGCTGTTGGAATTTTCCACTGTCAATCCCTCGCCTTTGCTCAAAAAGGTATGTACTGACAGCGTTAGATTAGGGGCATCTCTTAGCATGTGTTCCTCGAAATAGTAACCCTGTATTAGCTTTCCGCCATCAACGTTAACATAGAAACGACCCGGCACATTTTGTGGCACCAACTTAGCCGCATCTGCTGTATCCAGTGTCAGCATTGCAAGATTGTTATCGCATTTTCCCAATAATTTCGTAGAAATATTTGATCGAAGCTCACCCGCCAATACTTCTGCAGATGGCCGCTGCAAAGCGATTAAAAAGCAAATGCCAACAAAGCGCCCCGTGCATGCAATCTCATTCAAAATATCAACGATTCTACTACGTTTTTCTTTGGTTTCCTTGTTTGCTACGCGCGTTGTCAATGCAATTGATGCCTCATCAATGCATAGAATGATACGATGCAATTTTTTGTCAGGATGAAGTGCATTATAGTCATCGATATTGCGGCATCCCTCAGCGGCAAAACGATCTCGGCGATCATGCAACCGCTCCAGAAGATGCTCCATTGTCCACAACAGATTATCATCATCATGTACAATATGTGCGGACGCAGCCCAAACGCTGCTATATTCGACATATTTGTAGTCAGCGATAATCGCGAAGTAATCACGTAAGATTGCCTGTGCCAATATCACTTTTGTTTCAATTGATTTTCCGCTGCCTGTTGCTCCTGCAACAAGTATACCGGGGTCGTTTTGCACATCAATATATACAGGACCATCGATAGCCTCGCCAAGGACAAATTTTGTTTCTTCTGTCGGCATACGTTCTGCGGTCCACTCAATCATTGCAGGCAGAGCATTGTCTGCAACTACATCTATAATGTAGGTATGCGGTGCAGCACCGTCCTGTATATCTACCACATACATGCCAATGCATGCTGCGATAACGGAGGACATGTCTTTCATCTTTTCCAGCGGGACACCGACAATCTGAAAAGTTAACATCAAGTGCCCGCTTTTCTTCGGGGCCTTTTCTCGTGCAACCAACAATGGGGCTTCTCCCGATGCGTTGACTACACCTCCGCGCATCAGATTTTCGTACATTTTTTTTGCTCCCGGTAGACTCTGACGCGCAATTGAGACCGCCAACGCAATCATCAATACCAATACAACCATTGCAACCGTATCTGCAATGGCGATCATGTGCCCAACATTGCCCATGTCAGACACATAACTCAGATCGCGGAAACGATACATATATATAATTGCAATTGTGCCGAGTACAACAACCATCGGGTGCATCCGTGCAGAATCCGCCAGTGCTTTTGCGCCGTTGCAGACCAAACGCCAATAATAACGCACAAGCGTTTCCCGCAGCAATTCATCTCTACTAGTTTTCATTTTGTGCCCTCCTTAATATGTCTCTAAGTGTTGAACCGACCGTGTAAAAATCAAGTGTAATGCCTCGCGCTGAGAGATCGGTAAAATGTATTCATCGTCTCGAACCTTAATCGCCTCAAAATAAAAGCCATTTTCTGTACGATACAAGACCTCATCGTAAGTGTCTTCTAACGCGCCGCTCTCATTCTGAGCATTGTCCTGCGCAATGACAAGAATTTTCCTTGCCGCCTCGGTATCATACATAATGCCGTTGATTTTCTGCTTCATTATAGCTCCTCTCGCCCTAAAATGGGCAATCTTTTGTTTCTCCCGGTACGGACGTGATTCTGAATGGACTAAAATATTTTTTGACCGACCACTCCACATAACTTCCGTCATTTTCAAAAATTCTAACCCTATTAATTCTGCGTAGAAACGCTTGCCATGTTTCTGGCGACTCTATCTGTGTAGTCACATACTGATTTTCCAATGGCAAGTTTGAAATTATATAAACCGTTGTATAACAAGCCTGTTTATTCGCGTATCTGGCGGGTAATTCTATGGGATAGCCGTCTAAATATTGCAGCATATCGCCAATTCTTAAATCCGACCGAAACTCGTCAAAAATCAAAACTGGTTGTTGGCGATAACCGTCAAATGGGTGCTTATAATCAGATGTGTTATAACACTGTTCGTATCCATGCTGCTCACGGACCGATCGTGATTTTCCGCAGCCCGTAGGACCATAAATATAGGTGACATCCAAGATGCGAAATTCTGAGCGATATTTCTTTTCCAAGATTGTCTGACGCACACGGTCAATCGTGGTAATATCACGTAAGTATTCTGGGTGTGAGCTCAGAATTGTTGCGTTATCTAGCCCATCCTCTATCATAGCGTACAACAGGCGCATATCATTTCTATCGCCGTGGCCTCTACCGCCACTAGACATTTCGCCGTATTCCTCAAATGTATCTGCGTAATTGACACCCTCGTGCAGTTTCCCGTTTTTGTCCACGTATGAATAGTGCCCATCCGTTTGCTTGTTGTACTGCTCGCCCTCTTTCCGCACGTACGCACGATTTTGTTCGCCTGTACCCCATGTTGCAACCTCTATATGCGCACCATAGAACCGTTTCTGAACTGTTTTAATCATCGTTGGATTCACAAACTCTACATACAGATGTGTATGGTATGTCTCTTGCGTTCCAATTTCATCACCCATGCACCAGTAACCGATTTTACCACCAGCTTCGAGTAACGACTTGATTTTCTCGTGTGAATAGTCATGTTCTTTCGGATTGTTAAACGTCAATTGAAATCTCCGCGTAGCTGTATCACGAGGCAATTTTTCCACCTCCTTTTGCTCGAAATGTACCCAATACCCAATTGTACCCAGCGCTATGGGTACGCTGGAAAACTTGTAGGTATAGGCTTTTCTCTAATCGTACACAAGGCACCTAGGTAATACTTGGCTAGGTGCCTTGTGCTCCGCTGCCACGCACAACAAAAGGGAAGCGGTAGCAATGCGCCCCGCCTTGGTGCTGATGTCTTGTTGGACCTCATCTCCACGGCGGAGTGCATTGCTACCGCCAACTCTCTTAATCCTTAATGGCTTTCAGTGCCTTAAATGCCAGTCTCGGCCAATTGCCATGTACATATACACTGGCCTGCAGCCCCTCAAAGTGCACTCGGACTGCCTTGCTCGGATTTTCCACTTGTTGTGCACCGAGAATGCGGACATAAATCTTTTCGTAATTGTGATCGGTCAAAACAACGCAATACGAATAGCCCGAAATAGTATCGGTGCGCTTTTCGTCAACATATGCGTAAGTAGGGCGAACCTCGACCAGTTCCATTTTGCCGAGCTTGTTCAGATCGAGTAAATCACTAACTTTAATCATTGTTATTACTTCTCCTTAAATTGCTGTTGCCGATAATAAATACTCCTGCACTGTATCGACATTAACCAGTACACGAGTGCCGTCCATAACGTAGGGGATGGATCCCTCCTTGACGAGCCGTCTGAGATACGACTCCGTTACGTGTGTGCCGGGGTCATCATTCTTCATTTCTTTCACAGCCCCGGCAATTGTACGGATACGGATGGGTAGTCACCTCCACACGATTACTGTACCGAATCATTTTCTTTATCTTCTCGGTACATCTATATTATACATTTATCCAGCAGGGCATAACACGTAAAATATACCGATTCTTCCTCTATTTCATTTCTTGCCAAAATAAAAGCACCCTCACAAATCCTGTGAAGGTGCTTAAATCAATCAATTGTTACTGAAGTATGAGGTCCATTGCCTCCGCTGCTTTTGCTGCATTTTGCCGCAACGCATGTGCATAGATCAATGCCGTTGTATGCGGGCTACTATGTCCCAGACTTGCCGTTATCGCGGTTAGAGGGAGACTTTGATCGATTAGCAAAGTTGCCATTGTATGACGTAGGCTGTGCAAATGTACCGGGGGTAAGTCATGTTCTTTTACGATTTTATGGAAACGATGCGTCAGCGTATTAGGACGCATCAATACCCCGTCATAGCCTTCAAAGATGAAGCAATTCGGATTGAACTCCATACCGAGTTGCTTATATTGCTGCATCTGATAATCTCGATACTCGCTTAACGCTTGCATTGCTACATTAGATACCTTAATAATACGCCGGGATGACTTGGTTTTGGGCTCACCGTAGATTAACCCCTTGTGGGGGATATACTGGATGCTTGCATGGATATTGATGATATTATATGTAAAATCAACGTCTTTCCATTTTAACGCCAAAATTTCTTCTCGACGCATACCTGTATACAGCAAGACCGTTATAGCGGTTCTATATTTAGGCGGTTCATCCTGTATGGACGTTAACAATTCAAGAGCTTCTTCTCGAGTCAAGCAGCAAACTTCTTTTTCTTGCGTCCGAGGCATTTTAACGCGCTCCATCGGATTTTCTAATATATACTGCTGTTCAACAGCTGTAGATAAAATTGTCGATGTAAGGCGCAAATAATGTTTGACAGTGTTTGCATCTAATGTGTCTGTTTCGTTTTCCAAGAAAAGCATCGACACATTAGTATTAAGGGCTTTTGCAATCTGTGTAGCGCTATGCAAGGTGATGTTCTTACCGCTGATCGCGTATTTGATTACGCCTAAATTGAGCTGTGCATCTGCGGCGAAAGCCTTGAGCGTTCTGCTTTGCTGTTTGCATTTATCCCTCAGTAATCTGGGATTTCGTGCTCTATATGTAGGGACAATCCGTGTTTGCATGAGGTTGTCACGCATTTTAATCAGATGACTTGGGCGAATTTTATCGAGATACAGATGTCCGATGTTGTCATTAACTCGCGGAAGTAAATCGCGAAAATCAGATACCGTTTTAGGTTTCAAATTTACTTCTGCGTATTCTGCAAACCAGAGTGCGGCATACTCAGAAAATTTCATTCGGCGAACAGAATATAAGCCATTCTTAACATTGATCTCGAAAATTTCCGCTTGTTTTTTTACCTCTTTCTTAATTTTAGCCTCGGACATTCCCGGTTCCGGGGTCCATGTCATACAGCGCTCAATTTGTTTACCATTGCTGTCGTATCCATCATAACACCGAATGCGATAGGAATTTCCTCGTTTAACTATTGTTGCCATTGTAATTGTCGTCCTTTCGCTTTACAGCGGCGGGCGAATCTGTTATACTGATGTTTGAGCCGATATCCGTACGCAGATGCCCGTCTGAGTGTGATTTCGGTTAGCGTCTTGGAGTTGCCGCTCCGGGACGCTTTTTTACTTGCTTTTGCTTGGTCGCCCACGCCTCTTTTTGGGAACGGCCTTATCAATGTTGGTTTGCCAATTCTGATATTCTTCTGGCGAAAGATCTTTCACTTTCTTTTTGCGTTCAAGCTGTAATGCGTCACGCTGATTGTTTATATCTTCTATCGCCTCCTGCAATTGCTGTAATTTTTCCAATTCTTTCGGACTTGAATTTTTCCCCTTTGCCCGTATGATTTCGGCCTTTTCTCGGTACGAATCCCCTTGCGCATCCAATCGCCTCAGCACATTGCGATATTTTCCATTTTCGCCGCTTCGGTTGGCGTCTGATTCTTCTTTTGCAAGTTGCCCGCAAGTCTTACCGTTCGCATGTAAAAAATCGCAATACCTTTTCTTTTTCGTCGATGCAACAAAATATTTTCCGCACTTGGGACATTTTCGCAGAATCAAATCTTTTCGGTATATTATGTAATCTAAAAATGCAAAGCACAATTGGAAGCTATTGCGTATATCGTATGCGCTGGCAATTACTGACCACTGTTCAAGGGTCTTTTCCTTGCTATCTTGACTTGTTGTTTCTCGGAAAACTTCTTTGAGCCATGCAAGGCGGTCAACGGTACCCGCTGTATCTCTGCGGAATAGTGCCTCAATATACTTTTGCGGCATTATTTCATTTGTTGAAAAAGGCAAGAATGGGCTGTACGTCCATAATTCCAAATCCGAAAACACACGCTTGCAGGCAGTGGATGATATCGCATCCGTTAAATACGCATGGTATACATCCCATGTCGGTTTGCAGGATTCTGTGCAACCCTCTTCTAATGTAATCGCATCAAGCAGCAACCTAAGTGTCTCGTATGCTTTCTCAATTTCCTGCCACGCAGGGTCTAATTTGCTGTAATCATGCATTCCCAAAAACAATATTAGGCTTTCGAGTTGGTTGTTACCGGCGCTAACGTCTTTGATCGGCATGATTGTAGCCAGCACCTTATCAATAGGAACATCGTGTGAGATACCAAACCGTACCTGTAACCATTCTGCACAGTATTCCAGATCGGTCGGTTCCACTCTATCCCGATAGACTGCGTACCATGATTGTAGACCTCTATCCTTATATTCCTTTATAACGTTTCGCCGATGCTGCATTGCCGCTTGCAGTGAGTTCCGCGCAGCGTTAAATGCCGCCCCTAGTGGCAAAGGGGAAATTTGGTCGTCTCGATACAATGAGCCACGCTCTACATCTATATACTCGTCTTTGCCTGTATTTTTAGATGCCTTTGCGAGCTGGGGCATCCAAGTATCCACATCTGCAATATCTACATCAAAAAAATCATATAATGCCCCTCGTGCTGATTGCGTTACCGCAATATCGTACATATCCATAATAAACCTCCTCGTATTATAAAGTAGTAGTTATTAAAGTCCCTCTCCAAGGACAAAATGCTACAATAGACAAGGTGCTGTGGATTGGTTTA
>OLZW01000951.1_pt1 | contig 23014 bp, 29 predicted proteins | sample 1674281 | NCBI WGS metagenome assembly OLZW01 (sample SAMEA103958157, study PRJEB25191) | human gut metagenome | biome: human-associated habitat [ENVO:00009003]; feature: intestine environment [ENVO:2100002]; material: feces | place: Germany | collected 2013/2015
AAACTTTGGCAGACCGTGCCGGGCTCCGAACCCTGAAGTCGGATGCGAACCGGGTGGGGTCATCAATGTACTTTTTGAAAATCCATCGGTTTCACGCTTCTTTCTTTGAATTTTGCATGATGCTGCGGGCAAGCGCATCGCTTTTATGCCCCCTTCTCGGAAATTCCTTCAAAAATTTCCGCACCATCGTAGGTTGACACAGCCTTGAGCTGTTCCACTTGGTTGAAGCTGGCGTTCAGGGTGATCGAGATCTCATAGTCTTTTCGGACGCGAATCTTCTTGATGAACTGCTGCAAAATGGCGCGGCGTTCATCGTGGTTGGCGGTGTCGTAAACATCCGCCCATGTAAACAGCTCGTTGCAGATGTAGTTACTGCGCTTTGCCGTTTTGGTGGCTTCTTCGTATTCTTCCTGTGCCTGCACGAGCTGCTTTTCCAGAGTTTCCAGAGCCTCTCTTGCCTCGGCTACCAGTGTGCCCAGCAGTTCTTTGTCCAAGGCACTTATGCCCCGAATGACCAGAATGGTTTCGGCTTTCAGGTCGTCCAGCTCTTTCTGCTTGGCTTCCAAGTCTTTCTGGATTTTCTTGATTTTCTTCTGGATGCGGGCGGCATCGTTAGTCTTGACCGATTCCAGCAGCTTCTTCCGGGAAACCTCCCGGAACTGTGCGAAGATCTGCCGGACAACTTCTTCTACAATGGAATCCAGCTTAGAAACACCATAGCCGGACTGCCCATCGCAGTCACCCGGATGCCGGATCTTATAAAAGCAGCTATACCGGGGCCGGACTTCTTTCACCGTATGCCCATCTGCGTAGGTGTGTGTCCGTCCGCTGCTGGTCAGGCTCAAGCGGTTGCCGCAGTGACCGCAGTAAACCAGCCCGGTCAACAGGGCTTTGGAACTGGTGCCCAGTGAAGTGCCGCCACGCTCACAAGTACGTGCCTGCCGCAATTCCTGTGCCTGCTCGAACAGCTCTGGTTCGATGATGCGGAGCTGTGGGCACTCGGTTTCCACTGCACCGTTGATGAGGTATCCCGTGTATCCTTTGTTCTTGATCATCCGAACGATGCTGGTGTTGGGGATGTTCTTGCTGTTCCGGCCTACAACGCCCTGTTCATAAAGATAGTGGCTCAACTTCTGTGCGCCGTAGCCCTCATAAACATATTTGTGGAAAATCAGCCGGACGATCTCAGCTTCCGCTTCATCAATCACAAGGTCGCAGACCTCTTGGTTTTTCTTGTTTACCCGGCCAAGGCGGACACGCTTGTAGCCAAAAGCCACGGTGCCGCCCGTGTAGTGTCCCTCCCCGGTGAGCTGTTCCAGCCTTGTCCGGGTTCGTACAGAGGTTTTCAGGCTTTCGCCGGATGCCTGCCAGTAGCGGATGTAGTTCATCAGCTTGTCCACATGGGTGTCAAATCGCTGCTGTCCTTCGTTCACGCTCCAGACTTCGATGCCCTGCTTCGTGAACCACTCCACGATAAAGGGCGTTTCATCGTCACGGCGACCGAGACGGTCAAACATGAACACCAGCAGAATGTCAAACTTGCCCTCCATTGCGGCCTGTTGGATTTTCTGAAGTTCGTCACGTTCTTTGGCAGATTTCTTGAAGCCGGAAACGCCTTTTTCGGAAAACTCCTTGACGATCTCCCAGCCCTGATCTTCTGCAAAGTCGCGGCAGGATTCTTTCTGCATGGGGATGTCGTCTTTCTCGACCTGTCCCTTGGTTGAAACACGGTATAAGGTATAGACACGTTTTTTCATTGCAATCTCTCTTTCTTTGAGTGAGAAAGGAAAAATCAAACGTGTTTCGTCCATATTTTGTTTTCAAGGTTCAGTTCGATTTTATCTTATCTCACGCATTCAAGGAACACAAGGATGTCAGGCAGCGGTGTGCCCTGCCGTGCGCAGGATGGTGGTTTGCAGCAGCTTCTGGATCGCATCCAGACAGTCCGTATCCGCAGGCGCATAAGTAATCTTGACTTTGCAGCCTTTGACGGAAAGAGTTTCCGATTTAGCGGTGGTATCGCAGATAGCGTTCATAGGCCTCCTTTCTCCATACCCATTCGTTCAGATCGAGCTGATACAGCAGCGCATAATTGAGCCGAATGAGTTCCGGGATGCTCAACCGCCCCATCGGGCGGATCAGCCGTCCCTTGCTGATGGTCTGGACAGATTCTGCCAAGATCATAGAGGGCTGCAAAAAAGCCCGATTACCGTCCACAAGAACGTGGGCTTGGTGATCGGGCTTCTTTGCAGTATTGGATGTAACAGGCGCAACAATGAGGTTGGGCGAATAGCAGTTTGCGGTGTTGTTCTGCACCACAACCACAGGGCGGATACCGCCCTGCTCGGAGCCAAGGTGCGGCTCCAGATTGGCGTAGTAAATATCACCGCGCAAAAATTTTCGGTTGACTGGGATCATGTTCATCACCGCTTGCAAGGCAGACTGTGGGCACGGCCAGCACCGTTGTAGATGGACAGGATCTGTTTCATGTGGCGGTCTGCCACATTGCCAGTGTCGTTTTGTGCCAACCGGGTGATGGTCTTGGGATGCACTGTGCGCAGCCGGAGAATCAGCCGGTCCCGGCTGTATTCGCCCTGATACAGAGCCAGAAAACGAGCCATGCCATGCAGGATGCCCGACAGAAAGGAATCAGAATCGCCGCCCCACGCATCCACAAGGATACTCAGCATTTCCCGGTAAAGGGCAGCACCGTAACTCTTGTAGATGTAGTAAGCCGAGCAGATGCAGTAGATTTTCCACGGGGCACGAATCCCATCCAGTGCAAAGCGGACACCTGTGTCCTCCGTTACCGAAACAAAATCGCAGGCGTTTTCTTCGTGTGCCACCAGTTTGGCACGAAGCTGTTCACCCGCGGTCAGTTCGCTGGAAATGCCTGTCTGCACAGCAAATAGCAGAGCTTCATGCTCTTTAGAAAGGCCGTAGAATACCTTGCAGCGAATCGGGAGGTCACGCCCACCGTTGCACGTTTTCCGTGCCTCAATGGTGTTCTGACCATCAAAGACGAAGTAGCGGCCATCCCGGTAGCTGACTTTCGGCTCATTGGCGATGTACTCCGAAAAGTTTGCTGCGATTCGTGCAACCTTGCCCATGCGGAGCAGCCGCTGATATTCGGCGCAGGGGTTCAGCAGAACGCTGTCAACGTACCGCACTTCAAAGTTGCACTCCGGCAGGCTGGAAAGGTTCAGGTTAGAAAGCATCATAGCGTTTTCTCCTTTATTTTCAGAAGATACTGTACGGCATCTTCGGTCAAGTCATGAATGATCTTGCGGCAGTCCGAATCTTCAAAAACATCCGGGTATTCTTTGAAAATGCTATTCCAGCGGCGAATGAAGTCCTCTTTCGCACCCTGCACTTCGCACATCATCAGGGAACCGTTTGCAACGGCTCGTTCCTGATAGCGGTTGTCAATGGATGCTTTCAGAAAGGCTCTTTCTTCGGTAGTAAGCTGGCGTTGATGCCCTTGGATGCTTTTGCTGATTTCAGAAAGTGTTTGTTTTGAAGAAGCGGTTTCGGCTTTTCGGGGCTGACGTTCCTGCTTTGGCTTCCGCAATTCTGCAAGAGCAGCAGGAATTTCTGCCTTTGGCGTTTTTGCCAAGGCGGTGATTTCTGCATCCGTTGCCTTGATGCGCCCGGTCAGGATTTCTTCTCTTGCACCGGGGACTGCATCTTCCGCAGCGTCTACGCCTTTGGCATACTTCTCTGCTCTCTTTACGGTAGCCGCCCCAACGCCGTTTTGTGCGGCAATGCGCTCACAGGTGGAGAGCTGCTTTGCCCTCAATGGATCATTTTGAACCATTGAGGTGAACCGTCCGTTCTCATCGTGTGCCCGCTCTTTGGAGCCGCCCCGTGCCAGCTTTTCGGATTCATACAGCTTGCCCATCAGAAACTTCTTCCGTTCCGGGTCGAGATTTCTGCGTCCAAGCTGGTTCTGGCAGATCCATGAGAGAGCTGCGTAGCGGTTAGCCAGTTCGATCTCCTGTATCTGGTAGACAATGAACGGATGCTTCCGCAGGATGCGGTAGCGGGTATGCCCGTCCAGAATAAAGCCATTCCAGATGATAATGGGATTCAGCAGCCGCCCTTCGTGGAGAATGTTCTGCTCAAGCTGTTGTTCTTCTTCAAAATTCAGGGGCGGGATCTTGCCCTGAAATTCCGGGTCGATTTTAAGCGCATTCAGATTCATCATCGAAATGGCCTCGCTTCACATACTGCCCAGCGTTCTTATCGGGCTGCACATAATAATCGAAACCATAGCGAATCTGGCAGTAGGTGCAGACATCCTTGATCTTCTGCTTAGGGTCTGCTCGCCGGACGCGAACGCCCTTTGCCCCCTGAAAGGAATCCAGACAAATCGGGCAGAGGGTAGTCAAGCTGGCTTCGTCTACGCAGTTGTTATAAAATCGACTCATATAGATTTCCTCCATATCGGTATTTTGATGGGAAATGTAAAACCACCAGCCGAGAAATCCTCAACTGGTGGTTTGAAAAATACTGTTTTTCTCCTATTTGTCCTCGACACCCCGGAGGTGGGAACTTTTCGGCGGCGGATTTGCACCGCTCCATTGGCATCTCAGCCACCCCGTCTGCTTTCTGACCGGGCCGCGAATTACGGAAGTATCATTGTCTGGAAGTACCGAAAAGCTGCTTCTTCAATTTTCAAGGTACACGGTACAGTTTCGGGTTTGTCGTCCCCTGTTGGGGGCTGCCCTTGCTGTGACCATAGTGTACTTGAAAACTGAAGTTCTCGTTAGGAACCAGTAGTTCCGGTTTTGCCATTTTCACCGGAACCAATCGTTCCGGTTTACAACAGTAAAGCGTTTGATCAAGCAGATTCGCCCAGCATTTCCAGCATAACAAGAATCCGCCGCTGCATTTCTTTCAGTTCTTTGCGGAGCATTTGCAGCTGATCTTGCAGTTCCTGCTCCCGCTGGGACGCAGACACACCTAAGACGATGTAGTCCAGCGAGGAGCCAAATCGCTCCCGCAGCTCCACAAAGAGGTCGACAGACGGAACTTTCTCACCCTTCTCCAGATTTCTCATGTAGCGGTCACTGATGTTCAGGTCGATGGCAAGCTGTTCTTGTGTCACTTCACGGTCTTTTCGGAGGTTTTGGATTCGTTCACCCGTTGCAGCAGGATCATAATACATCACTCCCTCCGTTTCTTCCGCCGGGAGTGGGCGGAGCTTCATCTCCCATGCCGGATACGGTCAGCACATGATTTTTTAGCAGCACAAAAATACGGTTAGCAACAGCACCATGGTTTTTGGTGCGTTCTTCGATATTGGAAACTTTCAGCAAGCGAGACAGTCGGAAGTACCATGTGGTCATCTTGAACCACGGAAGCAAATAGGTCGATTTCATTATCAATAATCCTCCAGTTATTTTACGGAATGTGAGCATTCGGACAAAAAGGATCGTGGTGGCCCACGACACCTTGCCCTTAAAAGCGCAAAAACGCCAGCCTCCCACAGTGGGAAGCTGGCGCAATATTGCACATCGGCATGATTATGGGTGGTGAAGTAGAACAATTGTGCCGGTTTGTTGGTATTCGGGTCTACGGCAGCAGACAGGCTTTTTTTGATGCGTTACCCCAATAAAAAATCACAGTACCCTCCGTAGACGGTAACTGTGATCTTGTGGCGCATGAAATCGCCCGGACGAGTTACCGTTTTTTTATAACTCGACCGGGAAACGCAAAAATCGGCACTATACTTCCTACTCACAGGAAATACAAGGTTATACCGCGTCATTCACCAGAACGATACAATACTATTGAGGTGAACGATGATGCCGAATTCTGACTTAAAGGTACTTGGAGAAAAGGTTCGCATGGAGCGCAAGCTGGCAGGTTTAACACAAGAACAACTTGCTGAACGCTGCCATGTTTCAACGAAGCATATCGCCAACATTGAAAAAGGCAGCATGAATCCGTCTTACGAAATTCTTTTGGCGATTGCTCGTGTTCTGCCGATTTCGCTTGATGCGCTGATCACTCCGGGGATGGACAAGACGGAAATAGAATTAAAAGAGTTCAATCGAATCTATCTTTCCTGTCCAGAAGCGGTGAGAGAGACCTTAATGGATTCGACCCGTACACTGGCAAAGCATCTAACAGAGTTTTACAGTAAAATTGAAAATCCCTGAAAATGTTTTGCTTGTGGTACAGTATAGCATATTTTTCAAAGTCACTATACCAAAACGAACCCAAAAGCAAACCAATTTTATACCAATTCAGTCGATTCCCAAGCTGACCTGAATCTCTGTTTCCAAATCATTTTCCAATGCCGTATATAGTTCTTGTGGTGTACGGCAAAGAATTGCATTGAAATTGATGGGATTGCCCTCATTGAAAAGCCTTACATATCCCCAGCGGCATGGAACAACGTCCAAATAGGTCGCAGACTCTAAAAAGCTATGGAAGTGAGTCAATACTTCTTCAAATGTTTGCATGGTTTGACCTCCTGAATTAAGTCATCTCTATTTTAGAATATTCTTGGTCATCTATGCAAGGATGCCGATTTCGTACAGCGCAGAAAACGATAAAGCCATACCGAAGAATCCTACTAGGATCTTACGGTATGGCTTTTATTACAGATTGCGATTCAATCGCACCGATTCCGATGATGGGACAAATTGATATCCAATGTTGGAAACCGTTTTAATATAACGGGGGTGATCTTTGTCATCCTCTATTTTCTGGCGGATTCGACCGATCGTGCTGGTGACGGCTCTCAAATAGCTTTCGCTGTCCTTATGCCAGACTGCTTCAAAGATCTGCTCCTTTGTAAACAGTTTGCCCGGATGCTGTGCCATCAAACTCAAAACACCGTATTCATAACGACTCATGTACACCTCTGTTCCGTGTTTGAAAACACGGTGGTGTTCCAAGTTGATTTCCAGATCGGGACGGCTCAGAGCGTCTGTGGGATTCCGCATCAAATCGAACCATTCAAAAATCGTCTGCTCTTGCGGTGGGCAGTGATCCTTCGTGATGCGAACAACAACTTCAATTTTTTGCATACAATAGACAATCCTCCCCCAAAGCCAAATCTATATCACTCGATATGGAAAATCGGGTGTAGCTCGTATTTCCGCATTGACCGTGCACTACGATGCCGTGTGCTTTAGCCGCCGTCGTTTTTGGAATCCCGAAAGTTCAGAGCTGCCATCAGGCATCCAAACGCACCCGGCCAGAGAAGGCCGGTATAGCACAAAGTCTTTTTCTTTGCGACCAACTTTCCTTGGCAAAACTATACGGTTCTTGAATCGTTGCGGTTCGTCTAAATCTGCAAACAAAACGAAAGACCGCGCCGTAAACAGAACACAGCTTACGCAAGCAGGGCATTCGTCTATACAAATGCTATTTTGCTTTGCAAAATGCTTGTTGGGCTGTGCCCAAACCCCATTTGTTTTGCATCGTGCCGATGCAGGCTGCGCATTTGTTCCAAACACTTTTACGAAGGAGGCATTTTTTGAGAAGACAGGACTTGAAACAGTCACCATCATTTCCGGCGGCTTTCCCTGCCAGCCCTTCTCCACCGCCGGAAAGCGGCGGGGCTTTGCGGATGAACACTATCTGTGGCCGGAGATGTGCCGCGTTATGTGGGCGACAATATGATGCTGCACTGCGGAGACCCGATCTTCTGCACCAATTTGAACACCAGTTATTGGCAGTCCCATTTTTATGCGTATGCCAGACCACCCTAATATAGAAAGAGTGGTCGCAATACACAACCACTCTGAAATTATTTTTAATATTGCATTTTCCGATATTCTGTCGGTAAAACCTGCGTCACATCCTTGAATGCCTTAGAGAACTTCCCTTGGGTCTCATACCCTACCTGAGCGGCAATATCGGCAATGGTGGCATCGGTCTCCCGAAGTAGCTTCATGGCTTGGTGTACCCGATATTCCTTCATATAGGTGGCAATGGGCAAACCGTAAACTGCTTTGAACACTTCTTTCAGCGTAGAAGTATTGATGAGATACTGTTTAGAAAGTTCTTCAATCGTGAACCGCTGTTCCAAGTGCTCCGTCAACTGTTGGCGGATTCCTTTGATCAGTTCCGTCTGCTGGGAGAAATATTGAGTCAACTCTTTATGCTCCGATTTCATGTTGCTCAAATAAATCAAAATTTCCAGCACCTTCAATTTCAAGAGGGAAATTCGAACGGACGCAGGAGCAGAAAAGAGTGGGGCAAAAATATGTTCTAAATCGGAGCAGGACGGGATTGCGGATGGCTTTCCGGAGCAAAATCGATCTCGTAACAGGTCTGCCTCCACACCGGCATTCTTTAAAACTTCCGGGCAAATGGAAGAGAGCTGTTTCAGATCCACGGAAATGGAAATTCCCTCTGAATATCCTAGGGGAAACATCATGGCGGAATCCGCGCAGCAGGCCATACTGTGTACTGTCACATCACCTGTACCTAAATAGACGGCAGTACCGCCTTGCATATTCCAACCCACGCGACCACTGCGACAATAGTAAATTTCTAAAACAGAATCCGAAGCATCATGCCGAAACTTGACCTCTGAAGCAAGAAAAACATTGAAGGATACCTCTATTCCAGGAAAAGTTTCATATGCCTCTATACACCCTTTTCCAGCGGTAACCGCTCGAAACTGTTCTACCCGTTCCACCAGCCTGGCAATGCTTCAAGGCGAGGGTGCCGTTTGGAATCTTTTGAAGTTTTTGAGCGATAACTTTGGATTCTTCTTTTTTCATGGCGTTCCTTTTTGTTTTTCTACTTGCGATGGACAGGCGATTTTTACAAGCCACTCAATCATGTGATGAAAATTTCGGGCCTGCTCGGTATCAGCCGCTTTATAATAGACCTCTTTTCCGTCCCGGCGGCTAACGATCAGACCTGCTGATTTCAACTGCTTGAGATGGTGAGAAACTGCAGGACTGCTCATATCTACCATGGCTGAAAGATTGATAACACATTCCTCACAGTGGCAAAGCAACCAAAAAATGCGAATACGGCTGCCATCCCCCAGCTGCTTGAAAATATCAGCTACGGTTTGAAAGTTTTCTACGCTGGGCATGTGCGCCAGCTCCTGTTCAATACTCTGCCCATGATTGTGAGGCAAATATTTTTGAGGCATTCGGCATTCCTCCCTGCAGTCTATCTTACCACAAGCCGGAAGGGAAAGAAACCTCACTTCTGAGTTTCCTCTGTTTCCGGCCCGGCATCATGAGTGTATTCCAGGATACGGACACTGTCGCCTACCTCTTTCTGCACCAGCTCCCGCATACGCTTAGCAAAAGGACAGGGGTAACCAATGGGAGTCCCTTTGCTGATGCAAGAAGCAAAAGCAATGGTGTCAGCGCCCTGTTCTACCAGAGAACGGGCCCGCAGCACCGCTTTTTTTCCAGGGCAGCCACCGCAGTTGATGAAGCCCACTAACTGAATATCATCCGCTCCCATAAAAGCGCCTTTTCTCTCTCGGATCGTCCGAAAATCCCGGCTTCCGGGGCAGTAATCCTCTGTCTGCATACAACGAATAATGCCAAGTTTCATATTGGTTTCCTCCTTGATTTATTTAGGGCCGATCATTCAAATTGGGCCGCTCCATTGTTTATTATTATGTAACCAGCTTTTCCAACAGTTGGAGAGCTTCCTCCAGTTTTGGGTTGGGCTCGTCCGTATGCAGTCCCTCTCGGACACAGCCACGGATATGGGCCCGCAAAATCTCTTGATTCACTCGCTTCAAAAGAGCCTGAGTTGCCAACAGCTGATTGGAAATGTCCACGCAGTAGCGATCCTCTTCAATCATTCGCAAAATGCCGTCCAGTTGTCCTCTGGCAATCTTAATGGAACGGGTTATGTGAGCCTTATCAGCCTTCATGGGGGATAATCTCCGTGACTTCATAGCCCGCCTCGGTAACTGCCGCTTTCAGGGTTTCGTCGGTAACGGACTCCGGGACCTCAACAGTGGCCTTTTTGTCCTCTAAACTTACCTGGACATGGGACGCACCAGAGATACCCTCCAGGGCATGGGTAACATGCTTGACGCAGTTCTGGCACATCATTCCTTCGATCATCAGTTCTTTTTTCATCGTGGTTCCTCCATTTGATTGCTTTATTGTTGTTTGCTTGACGGAAATCTTCTGTACGGGAGATTTAGTGACAGAAGTGCTAGTCTCTGCTGTGTTGTCGGAGACCGCTGAGCCATGCTTCGGCTTGAAGAATCGCAGACGCAAGGCGTTGGACACTACAAACACCGAGCTGAAGCTCATAGCCAACGCCGCCACCATCGGATTCATCCTCAGATTGAAGGCTGTGTACCAGCATCCGGCGGCGATGGGAATGCCGATGATGTTGTAGAAGAAAGCCCAGAACAAGTTTTCTTTAATGTTGCGGATGGTGGCCTTAGAGAGTTCAATAGCTCCAGTCACATCCAACAGATCATTGCGCATCAGTACGATGTCGGCAGACTCCATAGCCACATCAGTGCCAGCACCAATTGCGATGCCTACATCGGCGCGGGCCAGAGCAGGTGCATCGTTGATACCGTCACCTACCATGGCTACCTTCTTGCCGCTTGCCTGAAGGGAGCGCACCTCACGCTCCTTATCCTGAGGCAATACCTCGGCTACCACACGGTCTACACCTACTTGTTTGCGAATGGCCTCGGCGGTCTTTTTATGGTCACCGGTAAGCATGACTACTTCAATACCCATGGTCTGAAGATCAGCAATGGCCTGCTTGCTGGTGGGTTTCACCACATCTGCCACTGCGACCATGCCGATGAGCCTACCCGCCGCAGCAAAAAACAGTGGCGTCTTGCCCTGGTCGGCCATCTGATCTTGAAGCTGTTCCAGAGCCTCGTCGTGGATGCCCTCGGCATTCAGTAACTTTTGGTTGCCAGACAGACAGACGAGTTCATTGATGCTTCCTTTGATGCCCTGGCCAGGAATCTGTTCAAACTGCTCCACGGGCAGGAATTGCGTGTTTCTTTTTTCCGCCTCGGCTACAATGGCGCGAGCCAGGGGATGTTCCGACAGCTTTTCCAGAGAGGCGGCGATTTGGAGCAGATGATCCTCTGTGACACCGCTGTGACACGCCAAGTCAGTCACCACTGGCTTGCCCTGGGTGATGGTGCCGGTTTTATCCATGACCACCACATTGACGCTGTGGGCAGTCTCCAGAGCTTCTGCGGATTTAATGAGGATGCAGACGCGCCTCGCCCAGTACCCACCATAATAGCGGTAGGTGTGGCCAGTCCCAAAGCACATGGACAGGAAACCACTAACACTGAGACAGCAATTGTCATAGCAAACTCGAAGGTTGCGCCGCAAATCAGCCACACCACCATAGCTAGCAGAGCAATACCGATGACTATCGGGACAAAAATTCCAGCCACCTTATCCGCCAACTTGGCGATAGGCGCTTTGGAGCTGGTAGCTTCGTCCACCAGTCGGATAATCTGAGAAAGTGCGGTCTCATCGCCCACTTTGTCAGCCCGCATCTTAAAGTAGCCGCTCTGATTGATGGTAGCGCCGATGACCTTATCACCGGCCTGCTTGTCCACGGGAATGCTCTCGCCAGTAATGGCGCTCTCATCCACCGAGCCGCTGCCATCAAGCAGCACGCCGTCCACCGGCACGCTCTCGCCTGCCTTGACGATCAGAATGTCGCCTTTCTCCACCTCTTCGGCGGGAATGACAGTTTCCACACCGTTCCGAACCACCGTGGCCTTCTTGGGGGCCAGGTTCATCAGCTTATTGATGGCGTCAGAGGTGCGGCCCTTGGCCCGCACCTCGAAGAATTTGCCCAGAGTAATGAGAGTGAGAATGGTGCCCGCTCCCTCGAAATAGAGGTCGTGAGCAAACTGATCTACCAGCGCCAAATTTCCGTGGCCAAAGCCCCAAGCAATTTTATAGAGGGCGTAGATTCCGTAGGCCAGGGAGGCACCGGAACCCAATGCGATTAGGGAATCCATGTTGGGCGATCCATGGAACAGGGTCTTAGAACCCATGCGATAGTATTTGTTGTTGATAATTGCTACTGGCAGAACCAGTAAAAACAGGGTCAGGGCGTAGATCATGGAGTTTTCCGTCCCCAGAAAGACACCCGGCAGCGGCCAGCCCAACATATGTCCCATTGAGATATAGAACAAAGGGATAGTGAATACAAAGGACCAAATGACCCGGCGCTTCATCGTTTCGTATTCCTTTTTCGCCGTGTCCACCGGGGAGACGGCCTGTGCAGCTGATTTTCCCTTGATCTGCTGTAGGGATGCGCCATAGCCTGCCTTTTCTACAGCGGCGATAATCTGCCCACTGTTTACATTTTTGTCATCGTAAGTCACCACCATACTGTTTTTTAACAGATTGACATTGCACTCTTGCACGCCGGTCAGGTTGGATACGCTTTTTTGTACCCTAGCCTGGCAGGCCGCACAAGTCATGCCTGTGACATTGTACTTTTCCTGCATTTTTTGAAACCTCCTTTGCCGGAAAATAGGACACCCATACGGGGTGTCGGTCTTTCTGGTTTCCAGTATAGTCCGGCAAGGAGGTTCTGTATTTCCCGTTCAGAAGAATTTTTGTCCCAAATGGAAGAGTTTCTGAAAACCGATCCGTCATAAACGCTGCAAGAGCATCCCTTCTAACTTCATGTGATATTGTTCCAGCACATCTTTCAGCGTGATCTCTTGCATTCTTTGTTCCGCTGTTTTTTGAATGTCCAAGTAAAAATCCCGCAGCACCAGTTGAATGTTCACGCCCACGCCACAAGCGGGGTTGGTGTGGATGTCCTGATGGAGCAGGGGCTTGTCGCCCTCTACTGCCAGATAGGCATCCAGTAGAGTGATTTTCTCCGGCTCACGAGCCAGAGCAGGTCGGGGATGTCCCTTCACGCTGACCAGCAGTCCACCCTTCCGCAGGGCGGACATGAGCTGGCGCACATAGGCAGGATTCGTCTGAATGCTCTCTGCCAGCTTGTCACTGGTCAGGTCGCAGTCTGGGTACAGAGCGATAAAAGCCAGAATATGAACAGCATCGCTAAGGCGGGTGGGATATTTCATGGCCTGATCTCCTTCTTTGCTTTGATGTTATTTTTATTATAACAGCATATTGACAGTGACGCAAGAGGATGCTAAAATAATTTGAAGTAAGAATAAAAATAACACCCGCTCGAAAGGAATGGTAAAAATGAACTTCTATGATGACCTGGTCATGCAGACCCAGATGAATTATTCCAGGCACTATCCTATCTATGCTTCCGGCAGTACGCCTTATCAGCTGACTGACAAAAAGCCGCTGCCGTATAGCGAACAGATCCATCGTTTGGTACAGGAGGTAAAGGAAGCTGACTGTGTGGTAGTGGGCGGGGCCTCCGGCCTGTCCGCTGCCGGTGGTGGAGATTTTTACTATGAGGACAACGACTCCTACCGCAAATACTTCCGCCCTTTTGCCGAGAAGTACCACTTCAAAGGTGCTTTTGCAGGGATGATGCACCCCTGGAAGACAAGGGAAGAGTATTGGGGGTATCTCGCCACTTTCCTTCACACCACCCAGACCGCACCTGTGCGTCATTCCTATTTGGATTTAGACGCTTTGCTGAAAGGCAAGGACTTCTTCATCCTCACCACGAACCAGGATACCCAGTTTGTCAAACTCTACCCGGAGGAGAAGGTGGCAGAGATCCAGGGGGATCACCGTTTCTTCCAGTGTGCCGCCTGTTGTACCGATGACACTTGGGATGCGGTAAAGCCGGTGGCTGATATGGTAGCCGCTATGGGGGATGGCACGAAGATTCCTACGGATCTCATTCCCCGGTGCCCCCACTGCGGCGGTGAGGCATTCCCTTGGGTGCGAGGATATGGGAATTTTCTGCAAGGAAAGAAATACGAAGAACAGTACGAAAAAATTTCTCGCTACGTACTGGAACACAAAGACCGCAAAATTCTGTTCCTGGAGTTGGGCGTGGGCCGAATGACTCCCATGTTTATCCAAGAGCCTTTCTGGAACATGACCCTCAGCTTTCCCCATGCTCGATATATTGCTGTCAACAACAAGTATGACTTCCTGCCCAAGCAGTTGGAGGACAAGGGCATGACCATTGTGGCTGACATTGCTCAAGTGCTGCGGGATGCACGGGATACCATGGACAGCGGAGATAACGATCGATGAGGGTTGCAAACCAAGCGACGCTTCAGGAACTTGCCGAGCGTATTGATCAAGCAGATGCTGTTGTGATCGGAGGCGGCTCCGGCCTGTCAAGCGCGGCTGGATACGACCACTACCATTGGTCCCCGGCACTTTCGGAGGCATTGGCTCCCTTTCGCGAACAGTATGGCTTTACCTCTCCGCTGGCTGGATTCTACCATTGCTTTTCCAGCTATGGGGAACAGTGGGGGTATTACAGTCAATATATCCGCTTCATGTGGGAAGCCCCTACCGGGCAGCCCTATCTGGACCTGCAGGCGCTTATTGCGGACAAACCTGCTTTTGTTCTGACCACCAATGTGGATCAGCAGTTTTTTCGAGTATTTCCCCAGAAACAAATTTGCGCCTTTCAGGGAGACTTTAGCTACTGCCAATGCAGTCAGCCCTGCCGGGATGATATTGGGGAAAACCGCGAACTGGTGAAGGAACTGACTGGTTGCTTGGTAGGCGTTCGCCTGCCGGAGGAGGCTGTTCCTCGTTGCCCGGATTGCGGACGGGTGCTGGTGCCTTGGGTGCGGGATGATACCTTTTTGGAGGGAACCTTCTGGCAGGATAGTCTGCATCGCTACCATAGATTCCTGCGACACTGGATAATGGATCAGTCCGACAAAAAAGTCCTGCTGTTGGAACTTGGCGTGGGTGAGATGACGCCCAGCATCATCAAACTACCCTTCTGGGAACTTACTGCCAAAAACGAAAACGTCTTTTATGCATGTCTTAATCGAGAGGCATCTCATAGTCCGGAGCATCTGCGGGAACGCAGCCTGTATCTGCAAGGAGATTTGGCGGAAACCCTAGCTGCCCTCCGACAGGTGCGATCCATCGCAGCAACCATAAAATAGAAAGGAGCGAACGAATATGATCGATTGGAACCCTATTGCGGAAAAATTCAGAGAAGCGGACGCTATCTTGATCGGGGCCAGTAACGGCCTGTCCATCACCGAAGGATTGCATTTGTTTGCAGATAATGCAGCCTTTGATGAATTGTTTGGAGATTTCAAACAAAAATACGGCTTACGTTGTATTTTGCAGGGCATGATGGCCGGATGGCCCAGCGAGGAGGAAAAGTGGGCCTTCTGGGCCCGGCTCATCCATCATTACTGCGGACAGTACCAGCCTACGCCGGTGATGAACGATTTGAAGGCCATTGTGGGAGAGAAAGATTACTTTGTCGTCACATCAAACGGAGAAGGTCACTTTGAACTGTGTGGTTTCAATCCGACGAAAATCTATGAGATTGAGGGCAACTGGTTTACGATGCAGTGTGCCCGCCCCTGCCACAACACCCTCTATTCAAGTTTAGAGGTGGCCGAAAAATTATCGGCTGCCGAACAGGGCGGCCATGTGCCTACAGAGTTGGTGCCGCGTTGTCCCAAGTGCGGAGGTCCCATGGACATCCATATGGGCTCGGGTCAGAGAATGATTCCGGATACCGCTGCCCAGGCACGGTTCCAAAACTTTCTGAAAACCTACCACGGGAAGAAACTGGTGGTTCTGGAGCTGGGCATTGGCTGGCGCAATCAGCTGATCAAGGCTCCGATGATGCGCTTGGTGGCCAGCGAGCCAAACGCCACTTATGTGACCATCAATCTGGGTGAGGTCTACATTGCGGACAATATTAAAGAAAAGTCCTTCGGACTGGACGGGCGGCTGGATGAGCTGCTGCCTGCTCTCCGGGAGGCGTGCGAGGCATGACGATTTCGGAGCAGGTTCAAAATGACGATACGAATGCATAAAAAAGTTAAAATCACCGTGCTGCGGACGGAATATTATCAGGAACTGGCAGAACAGTATGCAATTTCTTATTTGGGAAAGTGTCCTTTTCATCAGAAAGGTCAAGTGCTGTACAGCGATGGCATCAATCCACCGGATGGGATGTGTGGCGTTGCTTGGCAGGTGATTGCTCCCATGGCGCGTCAGTTATCCTTGGGAGAACTGGTTCAGCCGTCTGGCACTTAGCTCAATGATGATACGGTTGGTGTGTTTGCATGTCCAGACGGCATCCGGCCTGTTATTTTTCTCTTGGAGGCGGAGTAAGGAATGCAATGGGCAGACGGAAAGATTCGATGCCATTGGGTGAACCCGACTAATACCACTTATCTGCGATACCATGACGAGGAATGGGGTAGACCGGTCCACGATGACCATATGCTGTTTGAAATGTTGATTTTGGAGAATTTTCAGGCAGGTCTCACCTGGGAATGTGTCTTAAATAAACGGGAAGCGTTTCGCCGTGCTTTTGACGGGTTTGATTTACGGAAGGTGGCATCTTATGGCGAAGAAAAATTGACGGCTCTGCGAGCTGACTCTGGAATCATCCGTAACCGGCTGAAAATACGAGCCGCAGTGGTCAACGCACAAGTGTTTCAAAAGATACAGCAAGAGTGGGGCAGTTTTGACCGATACTTATGGCATTGGACAGATGAAAAAATCATCCAAGAAGTAGACAAGGTCAGCTCACCGTTATCGGATGCCATCTCAAAAGATTTGAAAAAGCGAGGCATGAAGTTTGTGGGGACCATAATCATCTATGCCTATTTGCAGGCGGTGGGAGTTATCAACTCTCATGAATCAGGTTGCTTCCTGAATCCTTTGCAGCAGTAGAGAATGCATAAAAAAGCCGGGAAGTTGACTCAAATCGTCAATGCCTCCCGACTATTATCATGCAGATATTAATATAGTTAGAATCATGGTATATATTTCATTCCCCATTGGGAAATGGCGTAAAAGACCGGCAGCAGGTCACGACCTTTCTCAGTAAGGAAATATTCCACCCGCAAGGGCATCTCGTTGTATTGGATTCGCTGTATCAAATCATCGGCTTCCAACTCTTTGAGGGCATTTGTCAGCGCCGTATTTGTAATTGGCTTTAGCATCTTTTTCAGTTCCCCAAACCGCATAGGACACTTGATGCACAGTTCATAGAGAATTTGGAGTTTCCATTTGCCCTGCAGCATTTGAACCACCGGCGTGACCGGGCAGTTTCCCTCGTCGGTTAGAATGACACTGCTAACCTTTTCTTTGAATTCTTCATAAGTCATAATTGGAGCTTTCCTCGTCTTTTGCGGTATATTTTTTGATACCAGGTACAAACAATTTGCGTACTTGAACAAAAATTGCTATCAGATATAATAAATATATCACTGGTTGACCATGCAGTCAACGACTGAAATTTCTTGGAAAGGTCTGAATTTTATGAAAGAACTGAACATTATGGAGGCTACTGTTCTGACCTCCCCCAATCCGCTGACACTGATCTGCTCTAAAAAGGAGGATGGTTCTACGAACCTGGCTCCCATTTGCTTTGTGTCTTACCTCTCCTTCAATCCGCCTATGGTGGGCTTCGCCACTGGCAAACAGTCCCACACCGGCAAGCGTGTGCGTGAGACCGGCAAAGTCATCGTCACTGTTCCCGGTGAGAGTCTGGCTGGCGCAGTAATGGCCTGCGGAGCATCTACCGGAGCCAAGACCGACAAGGTGGCCGCCAACAACATCGAGATGATGGCTGTGGAGGGCAGCGACATCCAGATTCCGGCGGACACCCGGCTGGCGATGGTGGCTACCTTGCAGCAGTCGGTGGAGGTGGGCGACCATATCCTGCACATCTGTCAGGTGGACAAGTTCCTGGGCGATGAGGACAAGAAGGGCCTGTATGCCTGGAACGGCTTCGGGAAAGTTGCACCTGCGGCAGAAGGCTAAATCTTAAAACGGTAAGGAGGCATCAGCGGTGGCTGTTTGTATTAAAGACTGTATTCAGAACATGAATCTGGTGATCGGCTGTACGATCGGTTGCAGCTACTGCTACGCCAGAAATAATGTCCGCCGGTTTCACATGATCGACGACTTTGAAAAGCCAGAGTTTTTTCCAAATAAGCTGCGGCTGATGGAGAAAAAGCGCCCACAGAATTTTCTGCTCACCGGCATGAGCGATTTTTCCCACTGGAATACAGAGTGGTGGGAACAGATATTTGCCAAGATGACTGAAAATCCGCAGCACCAATATCTGTTTTTGACCAAGCAACCGGAGAATATTGTGTTTTCCACTACCCTAGAGAATGCGTGGTTTGGTGTAACTGTTACCTCCAGTAAAGAGAAAAACCGTATCCAGACTTTGCGGGAGCATATCCATGGCGGACACTATCATGTGACCTTTGAACCTATGTTTGATGAGGTTGGCATGGTAGACCTTACCGGAATTGAGTGGATCGTCATTGGGACTGAGACCGGACATAGGAAGGGCAAAGCCGTATCGAAACCGGAATGGGTGTGGAACCTGACACATCAGGCCCATGCGCTTGGCATCCCTGTATTTATGAAGGAAGACTGCTTCCTATCATGGGAGAGGCACAGATGGTACAAGAATTTCCCCCGGCTTTTTACCGGGTATTGGAGGAACAGAAGACATGGCGGAAGTAAAAGAGAGCAGCATTCTGATTCAGAATGTAGAAACCAAAAATATTATGACAAAATCCACCCTGCCGGTGGGAGGCTATTCCGTCAATCCTTATGTAGGCTGTACCCATGGCTGCAAATACTGCTACGCCTCGTTTATGAAGCGATTTACCGGGCATACCGAACCGTGGGGTACATTCCTGGATGTGAAACATTGGCCAGCAATCAAAAATCCGCAAAAATACAAAGGGCAGCGCGTAGTCATCGGTTCAGTGACCGATGGATATCTGCCCCAGGAGGCTCAGTTTCAGAACACCCGAAAGCTTCTTGAACAGCTCCGGGGCAGTGAGGCAGAAATTCTCATCTGTACCAAGTCGGATTTGGTAATCCGTGACATCGACCTTCTGAAAAAATTGGGAAAGGTCACGGTCTCTTGGTCGATCAATACATTGGACGAAGGCTTTAAAAATGATATGGACGATGCCGTCAGCATCAAGCGACGGCTGGAGGCCATGAAGCAGGTTTATGACGCAGGTATCCGCACCGTATGCTTTATCGCTCCGGTTTTTCCCGGTATCACGGATTTTGAGGCTATCTTCCATCAGGTCAGAAATCAGTGCGACCTGGTATGGCTGGAAAATCTAAACCTGCGAGGCGGATTCAAAAAAGACATCCTTGACTATATACGTAAAAAACATCCTGACTTGGTTCCGCTGTACGACGCTATCTACAATAAGGGAGACAGAAGCTACTTCCGTGGTTTGGAGGATCAAGCGGAACGACTGGCACAAGAAAACAGCTGTCCCTTCGTGGACAACGAGCTGCCCTACGGACGAGCAGAGCCTGGGCACCCGGTCATTGTGGATTACTTTTACCATGAGGAAGTTCGTGGCTCGGAAAACACCGGGCGACGCAACCCCAAAAAATAATTTGTGAAATAAATGGGTTCTGACATGGAGCTGTGCTTCAATGTCAGAACCTTTTTTAGCACTGTTTACCCATTCAGAAGTTTTCTTATCCCTCTTGGAAGGACTTGTACTCCGTCCATTGCTTTTCGATTTTCCCCGCTCTACAATGTAGACAGAACGATTAAATGATAGGGGTTTATCAAGTTTTACATAAAATTATATTACCGGTAAGCATACGATGAGCAGATGTTTTTTATTGCCTTTCGAGTATAGATACGTTAAAATATACTTATTAAGCATGATGAATTTGGGAGGTATTTTTCGTGGAAATTAGAGTTCTTCGATATTTTCTGACTGTAGTAAGGGAAGAAAGTATCACAAAAGCCTCAGAAGTTTTACATATCACGCAGCCGACACTTTCACGTCAGCTTGCACAGATGGAGGAAGATATTGGTGTAAAGCTGTTTGATAGAGGGACACGGAAAATCAAATTGACAAATGAAGGAATACTTCTTCGCCGTCGTGCGGAAGAAATTTTGCAGCTTGTAGATAAGACAGAAAAAGAATTAGTGGAGCAAGAGGAACAGGTGGAAGGTAAAATTTCCATTGGGTGTGGAGAAATTGCTGCTGTACAACTTCTTCCTAAAATAATTGAGTCCTTTCGTCGGAAATATCCCCGTGTTACTTTTGACATTTTTACAGCCACAGCAGATTTGGTAAAGGAACAAATGGAGAAGGGACTACTGGATATTGGTTTGCTTCTTGAGCCGGTTGATATGGAAAAATATGAATTTATTCGCTTGAATATAAGGGAAAAATGGGTGGTTCTGATGAAATCGGATGATCCACTCTCCAAGAAAGAAACGGTAAGCGCAAAAGATTTGTCTGTACTGCCTTTGATTCTTCCTAGGCGTATGAATGTGCAGAGTGAGTTGGCAAGTTGGTTTGGCAACTACTATGAGAAACTGGATATTGTTTTTACCAGCAATTTAAGTACGAACAGCGCAATTATGGTGAATGGAGGCTTGGCATATTCATTGGTGATTGAAGGGGCTGTACCGTTCTGGAATCAATCAAAGGTTACATTCAGACCGCTTGATCCGCCACTTACAGCAACAAGTGTATTAGCATGGAAACGTGGTCAGCCGTTTAGCTTAGCAACCACAAAATTCATCAAACATATTCAATGCTTTTTAGGCATGGACAAACCATAAAAACTAAGTATTTGATATAATTCAATTAGAAAATTATAATATAGGTGTAGAGATAAAGCAAACAGCTTTAATTTCTGCACCTATATTTTTTATTGAGGAGGGAGTGCCATTTCATGAAACCGGATTATGATTCCCGTATAAACGCCGGATTAAGCAAAGAAGAAATCGCAAAAATTTCAGGATGCGAAGATCAAGAAATGCAGATAAGGATGTTGCGAAAATATCGGTACAAATTGCTTGATGAGGTACATGAAAAGCAGCAGTCACTTGATGCAATCGATTATATGATCTGTAAAACAAAAAAATAACAATAAGAGGAGGAAAAGGCGTGAATCAGCAAACAACTCTGTTTTCAAACGAGAAGTTGATGGCTATGATTATTCCCCTGTTTTTAGAGCAGCTGCTGATAATGCTTGTAGGGATGGCGGACACACTGGTGGTCAGCTACGCAGGAGAAGCGGCAGTATCCGGTGTTTCACTGGTAAATCAGTTCAATACTATTTTTATTTATCTGTTTACAGCATTGGCATCTGGAGGGGCGGTTGTGATCAGCCAGTATATTGGTAGAAAGAAAAATGATGACGCTGGAGAATCCGCCAGTCAGCTTCTTTCATTTTCTGCGATTTTTTCCATACTGATCGCAGTGATGGTTCTAATTGGAAATGAAGGGATGCTTCGTCTGATGTTCGGTAAAGTGGAAGATTCTGTGATGCACTCTTGTATTACATACCTTAGGATTTCTGCATATTCCTATCCGGCATTGGCGGTTTACAATGCTGGCGCTGCCCTTTTTCGCAGTATTGGAAAAACCAGTGTGACCATGTATTTGTCGGTAATTTCCAATATCATCAATGTTATTGGAAATTTCATTGGTGTACTTGTTTTGCGTGCAGGTGTTGCAGGTGTTGCATACCCTTCACTGATCGCTCGGACATTTTCAGCCGTGATGATTACAGTACTTTGTTTTCAGAGAAAAAATGAAGTGTTCTATCGCTGCAAGTGGATTTTCCGGTGGAATGTGGATTTCATGAAACAAATTCTAAAAATCGCTATTCCAAATGGGATGGAAAACGGTATATTCCAGTTAGTCAAAGTAGCATTAAGCGGTATCGTTGCACTTTTTGGAACATATCAGATTGCTGCAAATGGTGTTGCACAAAGTATCTGGTCATTGGCTGCGCTGGCGGGAGTCGCTATGGGTCCCGTATTTATAACGGTCATTGGACAGTGTATGGGAAATGGGGATGCAGATGCTGCGGAGCATTATTTTAAGAGATTGACAAGAATCACATTGCTGATTTCATCGGCATGGAATCTTTTGATTTTTCTTCTGACTCCATTCTTTATGAAATTTTATGCTTTGCAGCCGGAGACCAAACGGCTTGTAATCTGGCTGGTTTTAATCCATAACGTGTTTAATGCAGCAGCATATCCCTTTTCCGGTGCGCTTAGTAATGGGCTGCGGGCAGCGGGTGATGTGAAATTTACCATGTATGTTTCGGTTATCTCCACGATAGCGGTGCGTCTGCTTTTATCATGGCTCTTGGGAATTGTTTTGAAAATGGGCGTGATCGGGATTGCTATTGCAATGGTTTGTGACTGGAGCATTCGGGCGGTCATTTTCTTCTGGAGGCAGAAGTCCGGAAAATGGAAAACATTTCAGGTGATATAGATTCATTTATAATAAGTTCAATATCGGTATATTATGCCTTATGGTCTTAGCAAGTTTTGCCGTTTTGCTGTGAATGTGTGGGAGGTCAATCCTGCTGGAAAAGCTGATGAACAGGTTGCCAGAGAAGGGCTTTCCTGTATGGAAGTTTGGATGAAAGAACTGGGACTTACAATGAATCTCCATGAGTTGGGGGCAACAGAAGAAATGTTGCATGGTATTGCAAATGGAACCATCATCATGGAAGGTGGATATAAGGTGTTGAATCATGATGAGGTATTGGAGATTTTGAAGAACAGTTTGTAAGCATTCAAGTAGGAGCTTTTATAACGATAATATAATAGAAAAAGGCAAGTGCTGTGAAAGAAATTTTTCTTTGATGTTGCTTGTCTTTTTTTAATTCATCACTTGACATTGTGGCAAAGAAATCCTGAAAGGGGACGAGTAGAAAAAAGAGCAGCTGCATGAGCAGGAAGAAGAAAATAGACAGAGCAGTTGATGATGTGGAATGTCCGGTGCAGTGTGGGTGTAATGCTCATGTTGCATCGGTTTTTTTGCGTAAAAATAATATTTGATAATGTTGATTTTCAACTGTTCTTAACTCAAATATTGTATCTTAACTCAAAA
>OLZW01000955.1_pt1 | contig 22944 bp, 17 predicted proteins | sample 1674281 | NCBI WGS metagenome assembly OLZW01 (sample SAMEA103958157, study PRJEB25191) | human gut metagenome | biome: human-associated habitat [ENVO:00009003]; feature: intestine environment [ENVO:2100002]; material: feces | place: Germany | collected 2013/2015
TGCTCGGAGTTTCTCTTCAAAAGCAACCCATTCATCCATCGGATAAATAGAAAGGCAACCATCCAACCCTCTTGTCAGTACGAACTCTTCCCCTAAGAGTTCCCTGAACCTGGAAGGGATGATCAGACGCCCCTTCGCGTCGATCGTATGATTATACTCGCCCATGAACATGAAACCCACCTACTCTCGTGAAACACGATTCTCCCCTTCGTGCTTCCAGGGTGCAAATGGTGTATTCTGCCACTCATCCCCATTCGCTACCACTATTCACCACTTTCTACCACTTATGTAATCATTCTAAACTATTTACCATGAAAAAACAAGTGCATATCCAAGTTTTTTTTCATTTCATGAAATATCCACAGGTTTTTTTTCAACCTGTTTATTTTCTGTGCATTATTATGAAATGAAAAAGCTTCCGGACAGTCGCCGGAAGCTTTTTTCTGACTTTATGTTCTGTTATTTTATGACATTTTAAAGGCCTTTGAACGCAAAGGAAAATTTCATCTTTCCATTGGTATCCAGAAGGTATTCCGGATGGGTGCGGGCACCCCAGCTGTCATCTCCCCCAACACCCATCTGCGCCTTTGCGGCACGGACAACGGTATAATGGATTGCCGGAAGCTCATAGGGATGCATGGCATTTTCCATTTCATGAGGAGTATATGGAAGTGCCGAGAACATCATCGGGCCGTTTTCTTTATCCATCTCAAAGAGCATTCCTCTACCCTTTCTGTCTGTGATCTTTGCCCAGCGTACTTCCTCTTTGTTTCCGCATTCCTGCGGCACAAGATAGCGTGCCATATTGTCTGTCACGAGATTCTCATAAATGCCGAGCTTTGCACCATGCTTCCGGTCTGCATAAGTCTCTGCCGGTCCCAGGCCGTACCACTGAACATGATCATAATCCGCATTGAATTTAAAGAGTACTCCGAACTCCGGCATATCGCCCAGCTCTTTTACAGGATCATAGGTCAGCGTTGTCTTTACTCTTCCATCTCCGGTTACCTCATAGGCAAGACGGCATTCACTGGCAGGCGTAGTTGGCAGAATGTAGGTAAAAGCAACCTCCACGCTGTTTTCGTGAACCGTTGTCTCCGGAGCATTGGCCGGACCATACATGCCTTTTCGGTAATCCTTATGACTTGCGTACATGCTGGCGATCTTCCACTGTGCATAGCGCATCTGCATCAGACTTCCGCAATCATTATCTGTAGGTGCTCTCCAGAAGTTGGGCTTCGGAATCGCTTCGATCATTTCTCTTCCTGCATATTTATACGAAACCAGACCACCATTGAGAACGGAGAACAGCACTTCGAAATTTTCCCCACGAACACCGATGTTATGAAGGCTTCTCACAAGCTCCACGCCACACGCAGGAGCTTTCGGTGATCCTTCCACCTGATAAACATACTGGCCGAAAGCAACCTCATGTCCTGCCTCTGCCCAAAGTGTTTTTTCTCTGAGAAGGAAGGCTACGGTTACCGTATATTCGCCCGGGCGCTGCTGTTTTCCAAATGGAAGTCTGTAGGTCTGTTGGCTTAAAGGCTCCACCGCTGTATCCAGTGTCTCTGTGCGGAGAACATGACCGTTCTTTGCAAGAGTCACTTCACATCGGAATGTGTCCGTATTTACAAAAAGATTTTTGTTGATGATCTTAACAGAATCCTCACTTACCTGCGCAGTGATATTCTGGTAGTTGAATTTTACCTCCTGCATCTTTGGTGAAGCATCTCTGTCTCCGCCGTATGCGATACCGTTTCCACTGAAATTATAATCTGTAGGACGTTCACCGAAGTCTCCGCCGTATGCCTGGAATTCTTTACCGTAACGGTCTTTTTTGTAAATAGACTGATCAATGTAATCCCAGATAAAGCCACCCTGATATTTCGGTTCTGTATCTGTAAGATCTGTATATTTATGCATTGCACCGCAGGAATTTCCCATTGCATGGGTATACTCACAGCAAATAAACGGCTTGCTGTCATCCTTTGCAAGGAACTCCCGGATCGCTTCTACGGAAGGATACATCTGGCTTTCCATGTCACTGGTGGCATTGTAGCTGCGATCATGGAAAACCCCCTCATAATGTACCAGTCTTGTAGGATCATTCTTGTGGTAGAACTCAGACATCTCAAAGATATCTTTTCCACCAAAGGATTCATTTCCACAGGACCAGATCAGGATCGCCGGGTGGTTCTTGTCACGCTGATACATGGAATTTACACGGTCCAGCATCATGCCCAGCCATTCCGGTTTGTTGTGCGGAACGATATCCGTGTGATCTCCGGTAAATTCTGCTATATCCCAGGTTCCGTGAGATTCCAGATTGTTTTCTGCGATCATGTAAATACCATATTCATCACAGAGACGGTAGATCGGAGATGCATCCGGATAATGACAGGTACGGATCGCATTGATGTTGTTCTGTTTCATGGTCACGATGTCTTTGAGCAGTTCCTCCCGGGACACATGTCTTCCTGTGACAGAGCTGAACTCATGGCGGTTCACACCCTTGAATACGATACGTTTTCCGTTAAGGGTCATGATACCATCCTTCATTTCAAAACGGCGGAAACCGACTTTCTCCGGGATAATCTCCTGGAGCTTTCCGCTTTCATCACTGATCTCCAGCTCCAGATCATAGAGATTCGGCTCTTCTGCACTCCAGAGAAGGGGATCCTGAATCTCCCAGGTACAGGTATCCTCTCCGTTCAGAGATCTTTCCTCCTGCAAAAGGATCTCTCCCTTTCTGGAAAGTGTAAGCTTCATTTTTCCTTTTCCCCAGGTACTGGTCACGATCTCAAGCTCGGCTTTTTTGAGAGTTTCATCCGGAATGGCACGGATCCTGAGATCATATACATGGACATCCGGTACCGTAAACAGATAAACATCTCTGTAAATTCCGGAAAAACGGTAAAAATCCTGATCCTCGCACCAGCTGCTGGCTGTCCATTTAAACACCTGTGCCGCCAGCTTGTTCTCGCCGTCCTTCAGATATTCCGTAAGCTCGAATTCTGACGGAGTAAAAGAATCTTCACTGTATCCCACAAATTTTCCATTAAGCCACAGAGCCAGGCCGCTCTCTGCTCCCTGGAATGAAACAAATACTCTTTTTCCTTTCATGCTCTCCGGCACATGGAAATATCTCACATAGCTTGCCACCGGGTTAAAACGTTCCGGGATCTGTCCCGGATGAAGTTCTTCATGGCCTTCCCACGGATACTGGACATTGGCATACTGCGGTGCATCATATCCTTCCATCTGGATATGTGCCGGCACATAAATGTCCTCCCAGTCCTTACAGGAATATGCTTCTTCCTCGAAGCCTGGGATAGCAGATGCATAATTCCGTGCATAATGGAACTTCCAGAGACCATTCAGACTGTGACGGAAAGAAGTTTTCCCATCTTCTCTCTCTTCCTCACAGCGATAATATGTATGATCTGAGTGGGCGTCCATTCTTCCGTCGCTGAAATACCGGGGATCTTTTAACAGAGAATGATCAAATTTTTTCATTTTTTCCTCCTGCCCGGCAGCTTCTGTTTTTTCTGCCGGATCCTTCGTTTTTTGTGCTATGATCATTATAGTATAATCCACCGGATTATGGTATAATATGTTTCGCCAAAATATATAACATTTAGAAACAGGTGAATATCATGTCGATCTATTTCAGAAACACTCCGGTCAGTGCTCCCTTCATGTTTGAATCTCTTGGGAACCACTGGAATCAGGTTAATATCTTCCGTCCGGACGGATATCCGTATTATCATTACCTCCAGACTGAAAAGGGTACCGGACGCATTGAAGTCCGTGGAAAATTTTATACTCTCGGAGCCAACGAGGGCATCCTCATCGCCCCCGGTGTCCCTCATTCCTATCACAGGGAGTCTACTTCCTGGACCACGATGTTTGCCACCTTCACAGGAACACTGGCAGGCAACATCCCTTCCATGACAGACAACCAGGAAGTGATCCTTATCGAAAAGGAACAGGGGGCCAGTATCCGGAAAATGATTTCTTCTACCTTGCGTAAATATCATCAGCCCACACCGGATATGAAATCTCTTTCTTCCGACTGCTATAATTTTCTTATGAATTTTACAGACTGTGCAGCTTCTCCGAAGATACAGGATAATCCTCTCTACCAGAGATATGTGATTCCGGTAATAAAAGAAATCGAAACCGGTTATCAGCAGGATATCACTGCAGCGCAGCTGAGCCGGAGCGTTTTTGTCTCTCCGCAGTATCTTTCCCGTCTGTTCCGCCGTTTTATGGGCTGCTCGGTTTACGAGTACGTTACCATGTACCGCATCAGCCGCGCACGTGAGCTTCTGCTTTCCAGACCGGATATGAAGATCCAGGATGTTGCCGGCGCTTCCGGATTTTCCGATGCCAGCCACTTTATCGCCATGTTCCGTAAAGTCACAGGCACAACTCCTCTGGATTTCCGAAAGATGTACTGATATATTCCTACTGCACAGCACAAAAACTGCCCTGCCGAAAACGTCGTAGAAGACGTTTTCCTGCAGGGCAGTTTTCTGCTGCTCTTATCAGCCAAATGCCGGTATCCTATCCTATATTCTGATCCATCAGACAAAAGCACCTGTATCCTATATCTGTTTGATCTCAGTTTCCGTAATATAATTCCAGAATACGGTCAACTCTTTGGCTAGCCTCCAGATTCTTCAGAAGATCGCTCCTGCTCCTGATCTGGCTGTCCAGCTTCTTCCGTTCCTCCTGCAGCTGCTGCAAAAGTAACGCTTTCCGAAGAGCTTCCTCTTTCTTCTGTATCTCGTTCTGATCCATTTTTTTCTCCCTGTACAGTCTCTGTTTCCAGATTCTCTGCTACATTTTCCCGTTGCTGTTCCGCTTCTTTCTCTGCCTGCTGATCTTTCTCGATCCTTCTCATCCGTACTTTTGCCCGCTTTCTGGACATCACGCGTTTCACTGCAACTACCACGGTGCAAAGAACAAAAAGTATTACCGAGATCACCAGTGAAACATCCACGCCGGTTCCCGGAAACAGTATTTTATCTGTGCGGAACCACTGGATCACTGCTCTTCCAAGACCATAGCCTGCCAGATATCTCAGAAAGATCTCTCCCTGAAATACTTTTTTGCGAAGCAGCATCATAAGCATCAAAAGCACAAGCAGACACCAGAGACTTTCATAGAAAAACAAGGGCTGTACCAAAATCCAGGTACCACCGTCCACGGTTTGAAGCTTTTCACGCATAGCCGTGGTGACCTCTCCTGCCCGTACCGCAGTCAGCGGCAGCTGCATGGAAAAAATGTTGTCTGCATATTCCCCGAAAGATTCTCTGTTAAAAAAGCTTCCCCACTTTCCTATTATCTGCCCGATCAGAAGTCCCATGCAGGCAAGATCTGCCATCTGCCAGAAGGATTTCTTTCGGATCCTGCAGTAGACCGCACCACCCAGCACACCGCCCAGAAGTCCGCCATAAAACATAAGTCCTCCGGACCGTATATTCAGAAGCTGTCCCGGATCATTTTTATAAAGGCTCCAGGAAAAAGCCGCATAAAGCAGCCTTGCCCCTGCCACACCGGAAAGCAGCGTTATGATGGCCAGATCCAGATATGCATCCGGATCTTCATGATTTCTTCTGGCTTCCAGTACCACAAAAAAGATTCCCAGAAGCATTCCTATCGCGATCAGGACGCCATAGATCGTGATCTCAAAGCCAAAGATCTCAAAGGATCTCGGCACATGATCCAAAACCAGATTTAATCCGGGAAACCGAATTGACATATCCATAAAATCACCTGTTATAATTTTTCAGCTTACAGCCGGTATTTCACAGACGTTGGTGATCACACGTTAAATCTGAATAAGATCACATCTCCGTCCTGTACAACGTACTCTTTTCCTTCCATACGTACAAGGCCCTTCTCTCTGGCACCTGCATAGGAACCGCAATCCAGAAGATCCTGATAATTCACAACCTCTGCTTTGATAAATCCACGTTCAAAGTCTGTGTGGATCTTACCTGCTGCCTGCGGTGCCTTGGTTCCGATCTTGATGGTCCATGCTCTTGTCTCATCCTCTCCTGCTGTCAGGAAACTCATAAGTCCAAGAAGGTGATAGCTTGCGCGCACCAGCTTCTCAAGGCCGGACTCTGTCAGTCCCAGATCCTCAAGGAACATCTTTCTCTCATCCTCATCCAGCTCGGAGATCTCCTCCTCGATCTGCGCACAGATCACAAATACCTCGCTGTTCTGTTTGGCAGCGTATTCACGTACTGCCTGTACATACTGATTGTTCGCCCCATCATCTGCGATATCATCCTCTGCAACGTTAGCCGCATAGATCACCGGTTTTGCAGTAAGAAGATTATAGGTTGCAAGCCATGCATCCTCATCTTCGTTCTCTGTTTCCAGAGTAATGGCAAGCTGTCCCTCTTCCAGATGCGCCTTTACTTTTTCAAGGAATGTAAGCTCTTTGGCAGCTTCCTTATCCATACGTGCAGTCTTGGTAACCTTGGCAATTCTTCTCTCGAGGATCTCAAGATCAGAGAAAACAAGCTCCAGATTAATAGTCTCGATATCGCGGAGCGGATCAATGCTTCCATCTACATGAACAACATTGGAATCCTCAAAGCAGCGTACCACGTGAACGATAGCATCTACCTCACGGATATTTGCAAGGAACTGGTTTCCAAGTCCCTCTCCTTTGGATGCGCCTTTTACAAGACCTGCAATATCGACGAATTCGATCACTGCCGGTGTTACTTTTTTTGATTTATAAAAATCTCCGAGAAGATTCAGTCTCTCATCCGGAACGGTTACAACACCCACATTGGGGTCGATAGTACAGAACGGATAGTTTGCGGATTCTGCTCCGGCTTTTGTCAGTGAATTGAATAATGTACTTTTTCCTACGTTAGGAAGACCTACGATTCCTAATTTCATCTCTCTATATACGTCCTTTCGATATATTTATTTACAGTATTTTTCAGATACTCTTTAAACAGGCCTTTCCGTTTTTCAGGCCATTCCTGTCCCATATTACCATACACAGCCTGAAATCGCAACTGTGAGGCATTTATTGTTACTGTCAGTCCCTGGACATGATCATCAGAAGCTGCCCGCTTTCATACAGGATCTCTGCGGTTTCTTCCGAAATCTCATTGCTGACGGTCAGGCCACTGTCTTCTACTGTCAGATGATATCCGTTCAGCGGATACTTAAATCCCCTCAGAGTGAGGCCTGTCACATCACCTCCCACAGTAAAGAATGAAACATATTTTCCAAACTGCTCCTCTCTGTGCAGTATAGTTCCGCTTTCTGCAAGTGTGATATAATTCCACTGATCTGCGATCGCAATACGAACGCCCTGTTCCTTACCCATGGAAAGCAGTCCCAGATTCGCCAGCACATGATCCAGCCTTGTGCCGGTAGCTCCCAGGATCAGGATATCCTTTGCACCCTTGCGGATCATCTGGTTTACCGCAGACTGTGTATCCGAATCATCCTTCTCTGGCTTCAGCCTGATGATCTCCGGTCCCTTCAGGCTTTCCATATATTTTTGGCCTTCTTCGGAAAGACTGTCAAAATCCCCAATTGCAAGATCCGGAATAAATTCCCGGTTTTTCATAAACCATTCCATCCCCTTATCTGCAGCAACAAGAGTGATTTTCTCTCCTCGGCTTTCTTCTATTCTTTTTTTTAAAAAATCGAGGGCAAAACCATTCTGGATATTGCCCCCGCTGATTATTATTGTATCGATCATTTTCAGTCCAGCTCTTTTTTGATATTGTGGATTTTTTCTGTAATGTGTCTTACATTGGCTGCCACATCGCCCTTAAATACCCAGGAACCTGCGACCATGAGGTTTGCACCGGCACGCATAACCGTCTCCAGTGTATCATCATTGATACCACCATCTACCTGGATATCAACATCCAGCTCTTCTTCATCAATAAGCTCACGAAGCTCCTGGATCTTCTCCGTGCATTCGTCCATGTATTTCTGTCCGCCAAATCCTGGCTGAACAGTCATTATCAGCACCATATCCACATCTTCAAGAAGATGGCTGATGTCATTTACCGGTGTGGATGGCTTGATCGAAACTGCCGCCTTTACCCCTGCTGCCCTGATCTGCTCCAGTGTACGCTCCAGATCCTCACATGCCTCCGCATGTACAGTAATGGAATCTGCTCCGCATTCTACAAAATCGCGGATATATCTTTCCGGTTCTGTTACCATCAAATGTACGTCGAAAAACATGTTGGATTCTTTCCGGATCGATTTGATCACCGGCATTCCAAAAGAAATGCTGGGAACAAAATCTCCATCCATAACATCAATATGCAGATATTCAACGCCTTCCTTTTCCAGAATTTTGATCTGTTCTCCCAGTCTGTTAAAATCTGCTGATAAGATCGACGGGCACAATCGGTATTCCATGACTCAGTATCTCCTTTTCTCTTTTAATTCCTGGTGCAGCTCCAGATAATCTTCATATCGGAGTCTGCTGATCTCATTGTTCTCAAGGGCTTCCTTAACAGCGCAGCCCGGTTCATGTATGTGACGGCACCCCTGAAAGCGGCACTGTCCTTCATATCTTCGGAACTCTGGAAAGTAATCCTTCAGTTCCTGCTCCTCCATATTTTCAATATATAAGGAGGAAAATCCCGGCGTATCCACAAGGAATGTATCCTGTGCCACCGGTATGATCTGTGCATGGCGCGTGGTATGTTTTCCCCGTTTCAGCTTACGGCTGATCTCACCGGTTTCCATCTCCACTTCTTCCTGGAGGGAATTTGTAAGAGAAGATTTTCCCACGCCGGATGGGCCGGCAACCACAGTTGTCCTGCCCTGAAGCACTTCTTCGATCTCGTCGAGTCCTTCTCCCTTCAGGGCACTTGACAGGATCACCTGATAGCCGCAGCTCTGGTATGTTTCATAGAGAAATTCCAGCTCTTCCGTTGTTGCCAGATCTTTTTTGTTAAAACAGATGACTGCCGGAACACCTTCCCTCTCCATCATAATGAGGAAACGATCCAGAAGCATGAAGTTCGGCTTCGGATTATCCATGGCAAAGATCACCAGTGCCTGATCTACATTGGCCACAGCCGGACGGATCAGAGAATTCTTCCGCTTGTGGATCTCCGTCACACTTCCCTCCAGTTCCTTTTCATCCAGAACTGTAATGTCCACATTGTCACCTACCAGAGGCTTGAATTTATCCTTACGGAAAATTCCCTTGGCTCTGCATTCATATGTATTGCCGTCTTCTGCATATACGTAGTAGAATCCGGCAATACCTTTGATTATCTTTCCCTGCATGATCACTCAGCTTTCTTGAATGTGACCGTGTAGGTTCCAAGCTGCTGATAATCCCCGTCTACCTCTTCATAGAGATAGATGGTTCCTGAGGTAACGCCCTCAGCACCTGAGATATCAAGCTGATACGGGAAGCTGATATTCTGTCCATCAATGATGGTGGATGCCTTAGGCTCACCGTTTACATCCTGGATCAGTTCCAGACGGATCGCGCCTCCATTGTAGCCGGACGGGGTATCCAGTGTCTGTGTACATTTCCAGCCTGTGTTTGCATTGACATCTGCTGTAGATGTAGTTGTGGATACTGTGCTGTCCGCAGATGCTGTGCTGTCTGTAGATGCTGTACTGTCTGTAGATGCTGTACTATCTGCAGATGCTGCGCTGTCTGTGGATGGAGCCTTGTCACCGGAGCTGATGGTAATGCTGATCGGCTGATCCGGGTCTGCTGCCGCATAGGCTTCCGGATCCTGTGCGATAACTGTACCTGCAGCTTCTGTACTCTGCTGTTCTGTTATCTGGATATCAATAAATTTACCTAAAGTAGTAAGCGCATCATCCTTGGTCATTCCTACAACACTCGGAACCTCAGCATTATCGCCATAATCAACCCCTCGACTGACTGTCAGTGTTACAGAAGAGCTTGCCTGCACAGAAGTACCTGCTGCCGGTTCGACATTGTAAACATATCCCGGATCTACCAGTGCATATCCGTTGTCATCTGTGTCGCTGTATTCTTTCTGGACATTTACCTGAAGTCCAAGATCTTCCAGAGTCTGCTGTGCATCGATTCCTGTACGTCCATCCAGATCTGGGATCGTAACCTGTGCTGTTCCGGTGCTTACCCAGTATTTCACAGTTGTATTGGCTTCAACCTGTGTTCCCGCAGCTGTCTCCTGACGGGAGATCCTGCCTTTTTCCTGATCGGATGCCTCCTCACCGGCCATCTGGACACCCAGATGCGCATCGTTTGCAAGTGTTTTAGCCTCTTCCTCTGTCTTGCCTACAAGATCAGGAACAGTTGCCAGACCGTCAGCTGCTGATTCCTGCTTCGCTTCTGCCTTGCTGCTGTCTGCAGCTCCGCTGCTGCCGGTTCCAAACAGTCCTGCGGCACGTCCAAGCACTACCACAAGAACGATCAGAAGGACTGCACCTCCGATCAGTGCCGCAATCGTCAGGCCTCTTCCGGAACCATGATGCTTCTTTTTCTTTCCGGATCTATGCTCGGATCTCGGTCTGTATTCTTCCTCTGCATCATCGTAATCGTTATCGTCGTATTTTTCTTCCTCAAGTGCGGTGATCTCCGGTTTTGTGATCTGCTTCGGTGTATGTTTGATCTCACCAAGCTCTTCTTCTGAGATCACAACCGTCTTGGCATCGTTGTCAACTGTAGTAAGCTTTACAAAATCACCCTGGGGATCGATCAGAGAATGCTTCAGGTCTGCGATCACATCCTCCATACGGCTGTAACGACGATCTACACTTTTCTGTGTACATTTCAGAATGATCTGCTCCAGACTGTACGGAAGGTCCGGTGTATAAACACTTGGCGGAACCATCTCTTCCTGCAGATGCTTGATAGCGATCGCCACAGTGGTATCTCCGTCAAAAGGAACTCTTCCTGTGACCATCTCATACAGTGTGATTCCAAGAGAATAGATATCGCTCTTCTCATCGCTGTATCCGCCTCTCACCTGCTCAGGTGAGCTGTAATGTACAGATCCCATTACATTGGAGCTGATCGTATTGGAAGATGCAGCTCTGGCAATTCCAAAGTCTGTCACCTTTACTTTACCATCTGTGGAAATAATGATATTCTGAGGTTTCACATCTCTGTGAACGATACCATGGCTGTGTGCCGCCTCCAGACCCATAGAAACCTGGATTGCGATACTTGTAGCCTCTTTAATGGAAAGCTTTCCCTTCTTGGAGATGTATTCCTTCAGAGTGATACCCTCGATCAGTTCCATAACAATGTAATAAACACCGCCGTCATCTCCTACGTCAAATACATTGACGATATTCGGATGTGTAAGACCAGCTGCCGCCTGGGCCTCACTTCTGAATTTCTTTATAAACGTGGTGTCTTCCCGAAACTCCGGTTTCAGGACCTTCACGGCAACAAAACGGTTCAGCTTATGGTCCATAGCCTTATAGACATCTGCCATTCCGCCAGTTCCGATTTTTCCTACGATCTCATAGCGCTCGGCTATGATCATTCCCGTCTTCAACATGCTTCCACCTCATTCGTGAATGGCTCTACCAGTACGACTGCAATATTATCCTTACCACCATTCTGATTTGCTTCCCGAAGGAGCGCACTGCCCTTCTGATCAATATCTGCTTCCGGATCGGATATGATCTCCTGGATCTTCTCATCTTCAACCATATTGCTGAGACCGTCTGAACACATCAGGATCGTACATCCTTTTTCAAGTTTCAGATCAAAGAAATCCACATCCACCGTTTTCTCCGCGCCAAGTGCCCTTGTAATGATGTTCTTATCTGGATGATTCCGTGCTTCCGCTTCGCTGATCTCGCCCATTCTCACCATTTCCTGTACCAGGGAATGATCTCTGGTGACCTGGCGGATTCCGTCCTGGATTACATATAAACGGCTGTCACCCACATTGGCTACATAGGCATACTGATCTACAATAGTCGCCACCACCATAGTGGTTCCCATGCCCCGGAGGTTTTCGTCTTCCTGCGCACGGTTTCTGATCTCCGTGTTCGCAGCTTCGATCGCATGACGAATAACCTTCACAGGATTGTAATCCGCATCTTCACGGATTTCATCCACAAGGATCCGTACTGCATGTGAGGATGCATAGTCACCGGCGTTATGTCCGCCCATTCCGTCCGCGACTGTGAAAAGATTAGGCAGATTTCCAACCGGACCTTCAGATGCAAACACGTAATCCTGATTCATCTTCCGCTTCTGCCCTACATCAGTAGCTGAGTATATCCTCATGTCACTTCTCGCTTTCTGTTTTTTCCATGTAACTTTTTCTTAGCTGTCCACAGGCACCGTCGATATCGCTGCCCATTTCCCTTCTAATAGTAACATTAATTCCGTATTTTTCAAGTTTTATTTTGAAATTCTCCACAGCCTGTCGAGTAGACCTCACATAGGAGCGTTCCTTGATGGGATTGACCGGAATCAGATTTACATGGCAATTGATGCCTTTTATACGGCCTGCCAGCTGTCTCGCATCTTCTTCACTGTCGTTGACGCTGGCTACAAGACTGTACTCAAAGGTGATCCTTCGGCCTGTTTTGTCAAAATAATTTCTGCAGGCATCCAGAACCTCATCCATGGAATACTTATTCGCGATCGGCATCAGTTCCTGTCGTTTTTCATCATTTGGAGCATGAAGGGAAAGTGCCAGAGTGATCTGAAGCTTTTCTTCAGCCAGATCATACATCTTCGGCACGATCCCACAGGTAGAAACCGTCACATTTCTCTGACTGATCCCAAGACCGTTTTCATCGGTAAGGATCCGGACAAAACGGACAAGATTGTCATAATTATCCATCGGCTCACCGGTTCCCATCACAACTACATTGGCCACACGTTCGCCGGTATCTGCCTGGATACGGTAAATCTGATCCAGCATCTCGGACGGTTTCAGGCATCTGGTCAGTCCTCCGATGGTAGATGCACAGAATCTGCATCCCATACGGCAGCCCACCTGAGAAGAAATGCACACAGAATTTCCGTGGTGATACCGCATGAGAACACTCTCAATCACATTTCCATCTTCCAGCTGAAACAGATATTTTCTGGTTCCGTCAATTTTTGAGATCCTTACATCTGCCTGGGTCAGTGCTGTGATCGGATAAGCCGAAAGCTTTTCCCTGAGGCTTTTGGAAAGATTTGTCATTTCATCCCAGGAGGTAACCAGCTGCTGGTGAAGCCATGCATAGATCTGTTTCGCCCGGAAAGGCTTTTCACCGATCTTTGTCATGAATTCCTTCAATTCCTCCATGGTCATGGATTTTACATCTGTCATTTTCTGTTATTTCCTTCTGAATCTGGCAATAAAGAATCCATCTGTCTTATGTATTCCCGGCAGAAGCTGCAGATAGCCAAGCTTCGTGGATTTACAGTGCAGTTCCTCCGGAATATACGGATCCAGGCTTTCCAGCCGGTACGGATAATTCTTTAAAAACCATAATACATTTTCTTCGTTTTCTTCCCGGGCAATGGTACATGTGCTGAAGATCAGCGTTCCATCCGGTTTCACATACTTTGCAGCCTTATCCAGGATCATTCTCTGGAGCATTACGATCTCTTCCTGTTTCTGCGGAGTTGCCCGGTATTTGATTTCCGGTTTCTTGCCGATAACTCCATAACCGGAGCACGGTACATCCGCGATCACAATATCCGCAGCCTGTTCGGAATCCGGATCATATACCGTTGCATCCTGAACTCTGGCTTCCACATTGATCACTCCGGTCCTGTGGATGTTTTCTTTGATAAGATCTGCCTTATACTGACTTACATCTCTGGCATCCACATTTCCGTAATCCCCCATTTTGTCTGCCGCATGGATGCTTTTTCCACCTGGTGCAGCGCACATGTCGATGATATGGTCACCTTTTTTCGGACTTGCAGCTTCCGCTACAAGCATAGAGCTTACATCCTGCACCAGGATCTTTCCCTGAAGGAAGGTCTCAAGTGTCAAAATATGATTGTAATCGGAAATCTTCAGTGCATAGGGAAGATAAGGAGCCTGTTCTACTGTCACTCCCTGAGACTTCAAACTGGTGACGATCTCTCTCAGAGACGCCTTATGAGTACGGCACCGTACTGTGATCGGTCTTTCTGTCAGAAAATCCTCCAGGATCTTCTCCGTAGTCTTCACTCCGTAGGCTGCTTTCCATTTTTCTACCAGATATTCCGGCATGGAATATTTCACAGAAAGATAACGGACTTCGTTTTCTTCCCTGGAAGGAAGCTCCAGATCACCGATCTCTCTTGCAATCGTACGGAGCACCCCGTTGACAAAGGGCTTTAGATTGTAAAAGCCTTTTCGCTGTGCCAGCTTTACCGCTTCATTGCATACTGCACTGTCCGGAACACTGTCCATAAATTTCAGCTGATATACCGCACTTCTCAGGATCTCACGGATCTGCGGTTTCATCTTGTTTACAGAAACCTTGGAAAAAGAATCGATGACATAATCAATATAGATCCTGTATTCCAGGGTTCCCTCACATACTCTTGTAATAAAGCTACGTTCCTGTTTCGGAAGAAACTGATATTTGGAAAGCGCATTCCGGATCGCAATATGGCTGTGCTCACCCTCCTCCTCGATCTGTAACAGGATCTCAAGGATCAGTTCTCTGGTATTTACTCCGCTGCTAATCACGATCTCTACCTCCTGCAAGGATAATCAGTCTCAGAAGCTGCAGAATAGATGCCGCCAGAGCTGCTACATAGGTAAGCGCTGCCGCTGTAAGTACTTTTCTTGCACCCTTTTTTTCATCTGCACCTAAGATACCTGTACTTTCCAGCATTTTAAGCGCTCTGGAAGACGCATTGATCTCAACCGGAAGTGTCACCAGCTGAAACAGTACTGCCAGTGAAAACAAAACAATTCCCAGAGTTACCAGCGGATCAATGGAAAAGATCAGTCCTGCGATAAACAGCGGCCATGAAAGCTGGGAACCAATATTTGCGGCAGGTACAATGGCTGAACGGATATTCAGTGGTGCATAATTGATCGCATCCTGGATCGCATGGCCACATTCATGTGCTGCCACCCCCACAGCCGCCAGAGAATTTCTTCCATAAATATCTTCTGAAAGGGAAACCGTTTTCGTTCTCGGATCATAGTGATCCGTAAGACTTCCGCGGATCGGAACCACCTGTACGTCTGTGATCCCAGCCGCTCTCAGGATCCTCTGTGCAGCTTCCGCACCGGTGATACCTGAATGACTCCGGACCTTTTTATAGACTGCAAAGGTACTGCGCAGCTTCGCGGATGCCGCAAGAGAAAGAAGCATTCCGATCACGAGCAAAAGAATCGTGGGGTCCATTCCCCATCCGTAATAACCATATCCGTACATAACTCATCACTCCCTGGAATCTCTGAACATGTCTCCTGGTTTCAACTGATATCCCCGAAGGAACGCATCCGCTTCCATGCGTTTTTTGCCTTCCAGCTGCACTTCATGAAGCACGAGTACCTTCTGGCCGCATGCTACCTGGATTCCTCCTTTGTCAGCGGCTATCACAGTTCCCGGTGCTTCCTGTGCCTGTTTTTCCAGAACAGAGCTCTTCCAGACCTTCAATGTTTTTCCATTTATAAAGGTAAAAGCGCTTGGCCATGGATCAAGGCCTCTTACCAGACGCTCCAGTTCTTCCGCATTTTTGCTGAAATCCAGAAGCCCCATTTTTTTGGAGATCATGGCAGCATATGGTGTGGGACTCTCCTCCGGCTGTTTCTCGCGGGTTGCAGTTCCGTCAAAAATGGACGGTAAGGTCTGTACCAGAAGCTCTGCACCTGCCTGTGCGAGCTTATCAAACAAGCTTCCACCTGTCTCATCTTTGGCAAGCGGAACCACGATCCTGGAAATCATATCACCGGTATCCAGACCGGTTCCCATCTGCATAATGGTAACGCCGGATTCTTTTTCACCGTCGATCACCGCCTGCTGGATCGGTGCAGCTCCACGATATTTAGGAAGCAGAGACGCATGGATATTGATACATCCGAATCTCGGCATATCCAGGATGCTCTTTGGAATGATCTGCCCGAATGCCGCAACAATGATGATGTCCGGTGCAAGATTTTTCAGTTCTTCCACAAATTCAGGATCTCTTACCTTCACCGGCTGCAGTACTGGGATCCCGTGTTTCAGTGCTTCTTCTTTTACAGGAGTAGGCATCATAGTTTTGCCTCTGCCCTTCGGTTTGTCCGGCTGTGTGATCACAGCCTCCACTTCATATCCGTTCTCTGCCAGTGCTGCAAGAGGCGCCACCGCAAAGTCCGGAGTTCCCATATAAATAATCTTCATAGTATCCCGCCTTTAGTCTTCTTCATCATAAGTTACCTTGTGAAGTTCTCCCTCCACAAGTTCTGTATACATTTTTCCATCCAGATGGTCAATCTCATGACAGAACGCTCTTGCCAGAAGGCCCTCTCCCTCGTAGATCTGTTCGTCCATATTTACATCAAGTGCTTTTACCTTCACATAGTTCGGACGTGTTACCTGTCCTGCCATTCCCGGAACGCTCAGACATCCCTCGTCACCGGTCTGCTCGCCGCTTGTCTCAAGGATTTCCGGATTGATCAGCACGATCGGGCCCTCACCTACATCGATGACAACGATACGTTTCAGGATTCCTACCTGTGGTGCAGCGAGGCCAACACCCATTGCATCATACATGGTATCCAGCATATCTGTGATCAGTTCCCCGATCCTCGGTGTCATTTTGTCTACTGTCCGGGATTTTTTTGTCAGTACAGAATCCCCCTGTACACGAATTGTTCTAAGTGCCATTTTTCTTCTCCTTTAATTCATATCAAATTGAATGTATATTTTCCGGAATCCGGAATTTATCTCTATATATTTCTCCAGCTTCTCTCTGACTGCGGTGAGAAAGCTGATATCTCTGTGCTTCAGATGGATCACCTGACGATAAACATCCTTTACCTTGCCTACCGATGCAGCTGCAGGTCCGATCATGTGAAGCTCTTCCTTCGGACTTACCCTGCGGATAAAAACTTCTATATAATACATGGCATTTTTCAGAAGTTCTTCATCCTGGCAGGCGCCAAAAACAGTCATCATATGGGCTGCCGGCGGATAGTCCAGAAGCATCCGATACCCCATTTCTTCTTTATAAAATTTCTCATAATCCTGAATAGCTGCAGCCTGGATACTGTAATGCTCCGGCTGATATGTCTGGATCACCGCCTGCCCCGGCCGATTCCCTCTGCCGGAACGTCCAACTGCCTGAGTCAGAAGCTGGAATGTACGCTCCCCGCAGTGATAGTCATCCATATTCAGCGAAAGATCTGCTGCGATCACTCCTACCAGGGTCACATCCGGAAAATCATGTCCCTTGACGATCATCTGGGTCCCCACCAGAATATCTGCCTCATGCTTTGCAAAAGAAGCCAGGATCTTCTCATAGCTGTCCTTGGTCCTTGTGGTATCAAAATCCATTCGAAGTACCCTGGCTTTCGGGAATTCTTTTTCAATGACCTTCTCGATCTGCTGGGTTCCTGCCTTAAATCCACCAATGTGCGGTGAGTCACAGGATGGACAGATTTCCGGCTTCACAGTCTCATAGCCGCAGTAATGACAGATCAGACGATTGCCATTGTGTTCACTTAGAGACACATCACAGTGGGGACATTTCATAACGTGGCCGCAGGCTCTGCAGGAAACAAAGCCCGCATATCCTCTCCGGTTCAGAAACAGCATGGCCTGTTCTCTTCTTTCAAGGACCTGCTCCAGATCCCTCTTCAGCTCCAGACTCAGTACCGAGCGGTTTCCTTTCTTTAATTCTTCCCGAAGATCCACGATCGATACCTGTGGAAGAGGCCTTTCCTCATAACGTGCGTTTAACTTTACCAGAAGATATTCTCCGTCACAGGCATGACTGTAGGCTTCCAATGACGGAGTGGCTGATCCCATGACCACACGGGCATGTTCCATTCGTGCCCTCTCAATGGCAGTCTCACGTGCATGGTACCTTGGCGTATTCTCACTTTTGTAGGTGGGTTCATGCTCTTCGTCGATAACGATCAGTCCCAGATCTGAAAACGGTGTGAACAGTGCGGATCTGGGTCCTACCATCACCTGGATCTCACCACGTTTTGCTCTTTTGAACTGATCATAACGTTCTCCCTGGGAAAGTCTGGAGTTCAGAACCGAAACCTTATCTCCGAACATGGCATAAAAGCGCCTGACTGTCTGATAAGTAAGCGCGATCTCAGGGATCAGCACGATCGCCTGTTTTCCCTCCTCCAGTACCTTCTGGATCAGGCGCATATAAACCTGGGTCTTTCCGCTTCCGGTCACTCCGAAAAGAAGTGCAGGCCTTGGGTCCGGCTCCTGCCATTCCCGAAAAATCTGCTCTGCCGCCAAAAGCTGTTCCTGGTTCAGACTCAGTTCCATGTTCTCCTTCACCAGGCCGAGCCCCTCGGGAATGCGATACATTTCCTGACTTTCAATAGTTATCAGACCTTTTTTTTCAAAAAAATCAAGAACGGAAATGCCGGCACCAAGCTCTTTGGAGGCATAGGTATAATCCAGGCTCCCGGCCTCCAGGATCGCCCGCAGGAACCGCTCACGTGCTTTAAAGCGGCTGCCTTCCAGCTTGCCAAGAAGTGCCTGCCCCTCTTCCTTTTTCCCTGTAAAAAGAATCAGTCTTTTCTCTTTTGCACGGACCTTGTCTTTTACAGGCAGAACTGTTTTCAGTGCCTGGATCATGGTGGAGCCATAGGTCTCCTTCATCCAGGCCGCAAGTGCGATCAGCCGGGATTCTGTTGTCTCACTGTCTGTGGACACTCCCCGAATCTCCTTGAGCTTTGACGCATCATATTTTGCCGTTCCGGAGATCCCGGTCACATAGCCTTTCCGAAGGGTATTTCCCTTTCCGAAGGGCACTGTGACCACAACTCCGGGTTTTATTGCCTGTGCCAGTTCCTCAGGTACACGATACTGAAAATCCCGGTCCAGTTTTTCATGGGAAATATCAATGATCACATCTGCATAGATCATCCATTTACGCTTTCTGATCTTCTTCCAGGATCTCCCGGATCAGTACACGCTCATCCATGGGATATTTCTTACCCTTGATCTCCTGATAATCCTCATGGCCCTTTCCGGCAAGGACGATGATATCTCCCGGCTCACCGTGATGGATCGCGTAGGCGATCGCCTCTTTACGATCCGGGATCTCTACATATTTTCCATCTGTTTTTGCCATTCCGATCTTGATATCATCGATGATGGCCTGTGGATCCTCATCTCGCGGATTATCTGAAGTAATGATGGTCAGATCTGCCATCTTTCCTGAAACCTCACCCATCTCATAACGGCGCAGCTTGGAACGGTTTCCGCCACAGCCAAACAGACATACCAGTCTGTGCGGATCATATTCCTTCAGTGTTCCGAGAAGGCTCTCCAGCGCCATGGCATTATGTGCGTAATCGATCATCAGTGTGAATTCGTCAGATACCTTAATCATCTCAATACGGCCTTTGACCCTGGCCACCTTCAGAGCTTTGATGATATTCTCCTCGGATACCTTAAAATGACGGCAGATGGCAATGGCAGTCAGAGAATTGTAAATGCTGAACTTACCTGGAATATCGATCTCCACAGGAAAATCCATAAGTCCCTTAACATGATAGGAAATTCCCAGATAGCCCTTTCTTCCAACGAGTCTGGCATCCTCTGCACGGAGATCTGCTTTTTCGGAAAATCCATAGGTTTCAAGTTTACAGGTATGGCCTTCGATAATGCGGTCAAAGTGTTCATCGTCACGATTTACGATACCAACCTTACACTGTCTGAGAAGCATGGATTTGCAGTGCAGATAATCATCAAAGTCCTTGTGCTCATTCGGTCCGATATGATCTGGTTCAATATTTGTGAAAATTCCAAAATCAAACACAAATCCCTGGGTCCTGTGAAGCATCAGTCCCTGTGAGGAAACCTCCATAACGACCGCATCGCAGCCTGCTTCTACCATATCGTGAAAATATTTCTGTACCATATAGGATTCCGGTGTCGTGTTGGCTGCCGGGATATGCTTCTCCCCGATAACAGCCTCGATGGTTCCGATCAGACCAACCTTATATCCGGCATTCTCAAGGATTGATTTCACCATATAGGTTGTAGTTGTTTTTCCTTTGGTTCCGGTGATACCGATGGTTTTGAGCTTTTCTGCCGGATGTCCGAACCATGCTGCTGAAATAAAGGCCATGGCATAACGGGTATCCTCTACCTGGATCACTGTCACATCCTCCGGTGCCTCCACCGCTTCTTCCACAATGAGTGTCTTCGCACCCTTTGCCACAACATCAGGTATAAATTTATGTCCATCCACGACCGCACCTCTGATGCAGATAAAAAGGCTCCCTTCTTCTACTTTACGGGAATCATATACAACAGAAGAAACCTCCTGCTCTGTACTTCCCTGAAGGCATTTGTATTCAAGATGTTCCAATAAGGATAAAAGATTCATTTTTCTCCTCCATCTTCCCTTTTTCCGGTCTGACGGGCAGCACACCGGAGGCGGGAAATATACTGTTCTTATTTTCTGTACATACCATATAGAATAGCACACCTCCCCCCTGTTTTCAACGTTTCTTTGAGGTACGGTCGCCTTGTAAAATATCAGCTTGTTACTGTTCACTCCGTTCTCAGTAACATCAGCTTTTTCCATAAATATCCGCATATTTTTTCCGGAGCCAGATGCTGCCCAGCACAGTCACCAAAGCTGTCACTGCCAGAAGCGTCCACAAATCCCTCCTGGTATCATCTCCGGTCTTCGGATGTGTGGACGCAGTTCTTGCCATCTGTATCTGACCGGAAGCCGGATCCTGGTCATCACTCTGCAAATAAAGCCTTTCTTCCGGTGTAACGGTCACCCTTCCTTTTACCGTGACAGAAGCGGAGGCCTCCATCAATCGCTCTCCGGTTTCCTGACTTGTGACCGTCACCTGGTTAAAAAGCTTCTGATCCGCTGTTTTTCCCGGGATCTTCACCACAGCCTGAAGAGAAACTGCCTCTCCCGGCGGGATCTGTTGGATCATTGCCTTTGTACGGCTGCTGTTGAGCGTTACACCTTCCTGCTCCAGAAACTGTGCATGGATCCCTGCTACCTGAAAGCGCTCCGTTCCCACAACCGAATGAAGCGTTTTTTCACCGGTATTCACGATACATATCTGATAGGTCACAGTCTCACCCGGTGCAGCGGTTTCTTTGTCTGCAGTTTTCTTTACAGAAAGATCCGCCTTCAGTGCCTCCAGACCATTTATAGTGGAGGCGTTCTTCCGGATCACTTCATCCGCTCTGTCCTTCACCCTGGCCTCTGCTTCCACCTGGTGCTCCAGATCTTTTTCCTGTTCATCCATAAGCGGCGCCTGTACATAAAAGCTCCGGCTCTCTCCGGCTTTTAATTCTGCAAATTCCGCCACAGCTCCTTCTGTCAGAAGGCCTTCTGCATCTTCCCACAGCTGCCGGATCTTAGGGCAGGAAAGGCTGCTGGTCAGACGGATATCTGCAAGATCCAGCTTTCCGATATTAGTGATCTCCACCTGATAACGGATGGTCTGCCCTGCTTTCATTTTTTCATTCTGTGCAATTACCGACAATTCCATATCAGCCTCAGCAGCCTCCACGTCCAGCATAGGCGAGATTCCCTCTGCGATCACCAGCTCTTCCCCGTTTTCTTCTGTCATGAGAAAGGTTCCCGCACCGGTACAGTCCTTCTGAAGCGGTTCCTCCTGAGTCACAGGATAACTGCTTTTCTCTGCCGGAAAACGGTATTCCTGCCGCAGAATCAGTGGGATACGGAAAAAGATCTCATCCTGCCCGTTCTGCTCCACGTTCAGCACGCTTTCCAGCTTTGTGATCTCTGTAGCTTCACCGCTCTGACTCCTTACAGAAATCTGCTGTGCAGCCATATTTTTCGGGACAGAATCCGTTTCCGGAACAAAATACTCAGAAATATACGTGACCAGCGTCAGCTTTTGCGTCTCCTCAGACTCACCTTCTTCATTCCCTACATTTTCCCCTCCGGTCGACGTTCCTTCCGGTGTGAGCGGACCCGTTTTCTCCTGCTCTTCATCCTCCGGCTGTACTGTTTCCCCGGATGCCAGCTGCTCCACGTGCTCATATCCTTCCTCCATTTCTATTCCGATTCCTTCCACAACCTTATCCACCGGCAATTCCTGTTCTGCCTTCTCTTCCTGCTGCAAGTCATCCTCCGGCAGCTCCTGCTCCGGCTCTTCTTCCTGCTGCAAGTCATTCTCTGGCAGCTCCGGTTCTATCTCTTCTTCCTGCTCCACCAATGGATCTTCAATCTTCTGAAGTTCATCGTCCCACTTCTCATTTTTCTCCTTATCCTCCGAAAACCTTCTCCCGGACAGCCATTCATTCAGGCCGCGAATCCGGATTCCAAGCTCCGCCTGTCCGGATTCTATGTCTTTCCAGAACACACTCTGATCGATAAACGGTGCCTGTCCCGGCAAAAAATCTGCTCCCAGAGTCAGCTTCGGTTCTATTGTTCCTCCCAGCATGGCTCCTGCCAGCACTGTCACAATTCCGGCTTTCTTCATCTGTTTCCATATTCTGTTTTTCATGGCTCTTCCTCATTTCTGCCTGATCTGGCATTTCTTATACACATGTTTTTTTACAGAAGCTTACTTTTCCACAGACAAAGGCATCCCTCCCCGGCAAATGGTGCATGATCAATATTTTTTTCGATAAAATAAAATGGATTTCTGCATCGAAACGATGCGTGAACAGATCCCGCAGAATGCAGGATCAAGACTTTTTCAATGTATCACATTTTCAGACCATGCGCAACCGGATATAAAAATTATAAAGTTTGTTTAAACTTTCTTTATAAATTTTCCATTTCTTTTAGATTAACGACAT
>OLZW01000956.1_pt1 | contig 22915 bp, 19 predicted proteins | sample 1674281 | NCBI WGS metagenome assembly OLZW01 (sample SAMEA103958157, study PRJEB25191) | human gut metagenome | biome: human-associated habitat [ENVO:00009003]; feature: intestine environment [ENVO:2100002]; material: feces | place: Germany | collected 2013/2015
ACGCGCCCCTCGGGCGGTTGGTCAGCGACAGCAACAACATGAGAAATTGAACATGGCTCATACGATAGCACGGACGTGGACATCGGCGTGTTGCCCATGCCGAGCATCGTCACCACCATACCGGCAGCAACTGCGGAACACGCACCTCACGACGCCGGATCAACAGCCAGCACAACAAGTTGCCGAAGATCATCACACCTACGAAAAGCACCATCATCGGCCAGAACGTGTAGGCCTGATCGTATACGAGACGCTCGTTGGACGTTCCGTACATCGCCGCGGACGCCGCTTGCCCCTCACGCCACATCAGACACCAGCGTCCCCGCAGTGCCTCGAGCAGTTTCCATATCATCGGATTGACATCGGTGGCGGTTCTGTTCAACAGCCATGGACGCGCGACCCATGCTATGCATGCCGACACCGCCAGGGCGATTGCCCCGTACCGATTGACCTGCGCCAGCAGTTCCCCGACGCATTGACCCAGAATCGCCACCGAGGCGGTCAACAGGAACAGCGCCAGGAACAGCAGCATCGGATTGGCCGTATCGCCTCGCACGCCTGTTCTCATGGCCGCGTATGAACCGCCCAGATCACGGTTCAGGAATCGCAATCGTCCGAATGAATCGGATGGTGGCACACAAGCCAGCCACTGCAGGTCACTGCCGACACGGAACGTGATGAGGATATCGGCATCATGGTTCGGCGTCAGCACGAACCCCAACGTCATGACCACCGAGCAGGCAAGGGAGAAGCAAAGATTGGCGAACATCTCGGTCCAGAAATACACGGCCCGGCCCACGCCCATGGATATCAGGGAACGAAAGCCACTGACAGCCGGAACCGCCGTCAGAACCGCGCACATCACCAACGTCGGGCCAAGCACATGGTATTCCACCACATAATGACCTCCGGATACCAAGGCCAAAATCAGACCCCACAGCCACGGCACGCAATAACCGGCCAACACGTACGCCATCAACACGACGCAACGCGCGGCAAGCTGCCTTGTCAGCGCGAACCGCATCCCGGCCGACAAGCCTTTCACTTCATCCATCATGACGCATACCCCTTGTCCATGCCGGTAATCTGGATGACATACTCATTGAGATCGAAAGACCTCATGACAACGTCCTCCGGCATCGGTGCAGATGGCACGCCACGCACGCCGACAGTCAGCAGACCACCGAGAACGGTTTCCGACAGCGTACGCAAACCATTGTCGGCCAAGTACCGCCGCACCGATCCGACCGGCCCCGACAGCATCCGCCCACGTTGTGCCAACTCGTTCATGTCGAAGGATTCCAGCACCCGCCCATGGTCGAGGACCACGGCATGTTCGACCAGTCCCTCCACCTCCGTTATGAGATGGGTGGATATGATCATGGTGCGAGGTCTGTCGCCATACGACTCAATCACGAAGCGGTAACACAGGTCACGGGCCGCAGCGTCAAGACCATCAGTCGCTTCATCAAGCAACACGATATCGGTCGGCGCGCAAAGCGCGGCAACCAGCTTCGCCGCGCCACGCTGACCGGTGGACAGTCTCATGAAACGAGCATCAGGCCGCAGCCCGAAAGCCTGCATCATACGCCCCGCCAACACATCATCGAATCCGCCGTATCGCCGCGAGATCAGACGGAACACCGATCGCAGACGCCATTCGACAGGATATGGCCAAGTCTCGTCCATCAGCATGAGACGTTCCCACATGCCGCCGCCATCCGTCATACGGTTGCCGTCGAACGACACACTGCCGGCATCGGCCACGAGTCGGTTCGCGATGATGTTCAGCAATGTGCTTTTGCCGGCACCATTGCGCCCGAACAGACCATGTATCGCACCGCTCCGTAATTCCAGATTCACTCCGTTGAGCAGGGACGTTCCATGACGGCTCTTGCTCAGATCGCTGATGACCAGACTCATCGATAGGTCCTTCCGATGATGCGCTGTAGTTGTTCGCAGCTGATGCCAAGCGCCTTTGCCTGCGCGACGAGTTCGACGACCCGCGTGGTGAGCAGTTCCTCGCGTTTGGCGTCACGAGCCTTCTCCCGTGCTCCCGTGGTGACGAACATGCCAAGGCCGCGTCTTTTCTCCAGCAGACCCTGATCGACCAGGAGATTCATGCCTTTGAGCACCGTGGCGGGATTGATCGCATACGTGGACGAGATCTCGGTGGTGCTGGGCACCTGTTCGCCTTCCGCGAAGGCACCGGAGACGATAGCTTCGCTGATTTGTTCGGCCACCTGCCGGAACAATGGCGTCGTTCCCGAAAAATCGAATCGCATCCGACGCCTCCAGCCGCCTAGTCGGTTCAATATCAACGTCATCCACTCTAACCGTTGGTCTGCCGCGATGCGGCAACGAACAGCCGGCGAAGCATCTCTCAAGGACACGGCACACGTCATGCGCGTGCCTTGAAATAGGCGAACAACTGCCGTTCGCGGATCGTCATACCCCCAACCGCAGTCCCGGCAAGCATCCCGACCGACATGGCGCCCGGAACACGGCATAGCATCGCGACAACCGGCATCGCGTCACCGGATCCGGTCAATATGAGCGGCACGATCGCGACAACCGGCAGACATGCCACGCAAGACGCCGCCACCGTGGCCAGCGTCTCCAAAAACAGCTGCAGCAGCATCGCGGTTTTCGGATACCCCGCATGCAACGCGCTCGCTATCTCGATTCTGCGCATGCAAACCGATGCGAACCCCAACGCCATTGCGATGACGAACATCAACAGTGGCGCATACCGGGTGATGCGGGCATCGAAATCCGCCGGGCCAGGCATATGCGACCCCAGCATGGTATTGATCCGGCTGATTTTCGCATGCGGCGTTTCGTTGCTTCCACTCGTCCCGGCAGAGGTGGAGCTCGCAGCGGCGCCGACACCGGATTCGGCATCGGCGCGAATGGAGACACGCAGCAGGCTTTCGATACCGTCGGGAACCGGCCACGCACGGACCAGACAGGTGTCATAGGCCTTGGTATCGTTGCCGGGCGAGATAATCGCATAGCCGTATGTTGGTTGCCTTCCGTCGCTTGGCCAATCGAACGTCGCGGAAACACGCATGCGTGCGCCACCGACGAGCGGCAGCACCGTGCCGGCATGCGCGCCATACGTGCGCGCCACAGCCGTCGACATGATCACACCGGAATTGTCCTTCCGTATCCCTGTCGCCGCGAATACCTGCGCGACATGTGCGCTTGCCTCGTATGTCGGAATCTCGGTCGCGGGCAATGACGCGATGCGCACGCGGTCGGACGACTGCCGGAGGGCGGCGGCGCCCAACACTCCGTTCGCGGAACGCAGCCCTTCGCAGGCCGCGCCGTCGATTCCTCCCTGCAAAGTGATCGCATAGGTGGAGGCACCTGATTCCTTCCATTTCCGGGCATCGCCGATCAACCCCGTCATCTGCGTCAGGTCTGCGCACATGCATGCGACCGCGCATATCGACAGCAGCAGCCAGATAAGCGCGCATCGGCTCGTACCAGTGGCGACGTTGCGCCAAGTCTCACGCAGCACCGCTTTCAACCGCATCGGTTTCATTGGTAATCCTCCAAATCGATGACATCGGTGGCGGCGTCGCGCGTGCGATGATCATGCGTGGCGACCACCACGATCATGCCCTGTCTTGACAACGCGCCCAGTCGCGCATTCACCGTATCCGCCGTATGTACATCGAGTTGCGCGGTCGGCTCATCGACCAGCAGCAGATCGGCGCCCGACGCCACGCCACGCGCCAGCATGAGCCGTTGAGCCTCTCCTCCGGACAGCTCCCGGTATTCGCTGGACGCGCGCTCCGCCAGACCGAACTGGGCAAGCAGCTCGCGCGCGCATGCCTCCGCCTGCGGCACATCCAACCCCCGCGCAAGATAAGGCAGAGTCACATGGTCGATCACGCTTCGGCGCGCCACTCTGATGGGATTTTGGAACACCCAGCTGGTTTTCCCGATGTTCAGCCGCTGAATGGATCCTTCCGACGGCTTCACCCACCCCGCCAGTATGGACAACAATGTGCTTTTGCCCGAACCGGAAGGCCCCACCAGCACGTACACGCGATCGGGCCGCAGGTCAGCATTTAACGAACGGAACAGCCAAGTGTCTCCAGTGAATGTGTGACCGACATCGCGCAACGTCACCAGTTTTCCCGGCGTCCGCTCATCATCCCCCTTCATCAGAGGACCCGTGGAATCAACGGGATCACTCATCGGCATGGTTTGCCTCCTTGCGGATTCGTGCGCACTTTGCCCAATGCCGCGCCGGAATCGACCGTGGCCATTGAGCGCCCCAAACGGGAGCCGATCACGGTGACCGCGACGGGCTTGCCATCGGACACCACGCAGGCCTGTTCATCATGTTGCGCGTAGAAAGCGGTGGGTGGCAGCGACCATACATCGATTGGAGTTTTCAGGAGCCATTGCAGGGTGAAGGTCACATCCGACGCGCCGTCCGACGCGCTCCCGGAGGACTCAGCTGTGCCGGCCGCCTGCCGATAGGCGTCGCTGCCCAGCAATGCCGCCAGCGTCGATGAGTCGGTAATCACCGTCGTTTGTTGCGGCATGTCAACCATTCGACCGTCCACGTCAAGCACCCGATCTCCTGCGACCACCTCGTCCTGCGGCATGGTCACGGATACCGATTGCGATTGCGAATCGGTGGTCAACAGTTCGGATTTCACGTCGATTGATGCGCCGATGCCGGCAACGCAGGAACGGATCGTCACGGATTGCCCATCCAACCACACGTAAGCGTCTTTGGCTAGCGTCCACCCGTTGTCCTTGACCAGCCGTGCCGCGCCGACGGTATCGGCGAGCGCATTGTATGCGAGAATCGTGTCCCAGGTCATCGCATCGCCGTCGGGGGCCGCATATCCAAGCCGTCGCAGCTCGGCGTTCAGCGCCGCCACGTCGCGGCCTCGCATACCGGACTGCAGGTCGCGGAACGGCGGAACGGCGGTATGCAACGACAGCAGCGGCACTTCATCCACTGCGATGAAGCTTGTTCCGGAATCGATGGTTTGTCCGGGCGCGCAACCATAGGCGGTGATGGTGCCCGATTTGGGCGAGGCCACGGTGCGCCCCGTTCCGGTATGGACCGTGACGGTGACGTCTCGAGCATCATCGAACCGGCTTTTCGCCGCAGTGATCGAGCCGGAGGCCGTTGAGGATCGCAACGATTGGGGTATGGCCGGTCGGACCAGCAGGAATCCGCATCCGACGCCTGCCGCCAATGCGATGACTACCAACAGCGCGACGACCGACATGGCCAATGGCTGACGTCGTCGCGTCGCCGACCGCCGCTTTCCATCCGCATCCGTCCGTCGGTTCCGAACATGCGACCATGCTCTGACGGGTGTTTTGCCGCCCGCCATCACAATGCCCCACATTGTTCGATGATGGCCGCTTTGCGTTTGTCGTAGGCGGGATTGTCCTTGAGGGCGTATTTGCCGATCAGGTCATCGAAGCTCGTTCCGCCGGATTCGCCCATCGTCGCCAGCTCGTCGTAGGCGTCGGCGGTCACGGAGTCGTCCACGATGCCGTGTTTTTTCAGGCAGGCCAGTGTCTTGTCGTTCTGCTGGCGCGCGAGTTGGTCGTTATCGACGTTCTCGGGATTCTCCTTGAGGCTCAGATACAGGTCGACGATGTTCTTGTATTGGGTCTCATTCTGGCAGGCTTCGTCAGCGGCATTGGTGGCGGCAATCTCATCTTCGCTCAAGTTGCGCTTGTCAAGCGCGTCGTCTCCGTAGGACGGGCTGATCGACCCACCGGGGTATCGCGCCTCGCCGGTGTCCACTGTGATGCCTTTCGAGGTCAGGCATTGCGCGTAGCTGGAACCGAGCTGGACCAACTCCTCTTCCGTGATTTTGCCGTCCTCGAGAATCTGGGCGGCTTCAGTGCTACCGGAGTTCTTGATTTTTGCGATTTCGTCCCGATACGACGCGTCCGCGGCGTTGGCGTCCGCATCGCCGCTGATGGCGGACGCCTGGCCCCGTGACGACTGCTCTTGCTTCCGATCTCCTGCCGTGCCGCACGCGCCCAACGATATGCTCAAAGCAAGAACCGTCAGTATTGTCACGATTCGCCGTGGCCGTTGCATCCCGTGGCTTTGATATGTTCCATGCGTCATCGCAGTCCCCCGATCATGAACATCCGGTCATGCCGGACCATCCATCCTGTTGGTTATATGGTTAGTTACATAACTAACTAACCATGTAACCAACAATATCGACCGACACGCAATCGGTCAAATCGTTATAGAAAAGAGACGCACCACGAATATGCGAGACTGTATGGCGCGCACGGATGAGGCATGCGGAGCGACACCTACAGCGAGGCGGCCTGCACCAATCGCTTGGTGTACTCGTCCTGCGGATGGCCCAGCACCTCGGAAGTCGCGCCGGTCTCGGCCACGCGGCCGTCATGCAGGACCAAAATGCGGTCCGCGATGTGTTGCACCACGCCCAGATCGTGGGACACCATGATGATCGCCATATCGGGTTCAGCGTTGCGGATGGCTTCGAAGGATTCAAGGATCCGGACTCTTGCGGCCACGTCGATGGCGCTCATCGGCTCGTCGGCGAGCAACACCTTCGGCCCGTCCACGATGGCGCGGGCGATCGCCGCGCGCTGCGCCTGCCCGCCGGACAGGTCGACAGGGAAACGGTTGGCGAACGTTCCCGGATCGAGGCTCACCATTTCCAGCACTTCGGCCACGCGTTCCGCGACGCGTTCCCGTGGCCAATCCGGATGATGCATTCGCAATGGCTCGCCTATGGATCGGCCGATGCGCCATCGCGGATCCAACGAATCGAACGGGCTTTGGAACACCAATCCGGACTGCATGCGCAACTTGCGCGCCACATCGCCACGAACCGGCTCGCCGCAGTATTCGACGCTGCCGCCGTCCGCGGATTCAAGTCCCAGCAGCACGCGGGTCAGCGTGGTCTTGCCCGATCCGGAGCCGCCGATCACGGCGAGGCACTCCCCCGCACGCACGTCCACATCCACGCCGAACAGCACCTGACGGCGCTCATGTTTCGCGCCATACCATTTGTCGAGGCCGCGGCCGCACAGCACCATGTCCTCATCTGTGTCAGTCATGGTCCACCTCCTTGTGCATGGGATTCCGCACGGGTTTCTGCCCGACATCCTGCCCTGCGTGCAACGACAATGCGCGTGCCGACTGGACCAGCCTGTGTCCCGCGTCGGTGTGCGGATGGTCCAGAAGCGCGGTCGTATCGCCGGATTCCTCAATCCGCCCGTTTTCAAGCACGTAACAGCGCGTGGTGGCCCTGTTCAGCACCGCGAAATCGTGCGTGATGAACAGCATCGACGCGCCCGACTCGTCCACCAGCGACGTGAGCAGGTCCACGATCTGCCGTTGCGTGATCGAATCCAATGCGGTGGTCGGTTCGTCGGCGATGATCAGCCGTGGCGAGGTGACGAGCGCCGTGGCGATGCCGACGCGTTGGCGTTGGCCGCCCGACAGTTCATGCGGGTATTTCGCCAGCACGTCCTCGCCGAGGCCGACCTTGGCAAGCATCGCTGTGACGCGTTCCGACCGTTCGGTAAGCGACAGATCGTAATGCAGGTACAGCGGAAGACCGACCTGTTGCGCCACGGTCATCACCGGATTCAACGCGGCGGACGGATTCTGGAACACCATGCCCACGTACCGTCCGCGCAGGTCGGCGACCGCTGCGTCCGACGCGCCGACAATCTGCGTACCACCCAATTCGACGCTGCCCGTCACCTGTGCGGTCGCCGGCAGCAGACCCATCATGGCGCGGGCGATCATCGATTTGCCGGAACCGGACGAGCCGACCAAGCCGACACGTTCGCCGTCGGCGATGTCCAAATCGACATCATCGACGATCGGCTTGCCGTTGATGGCGATGTTCAGATGACGTATGACGGCGCTCATGCGGCCTCCCTCAACGCGGGATTGGTTAGCGGATCGATCGCGTCGCGCAACGCGTCGCCGAACAGGTTCAACGCGACCACCACCATGGTGACGACCAGGCCGGGCCATAGAACGGCCATGGGATAGACGCTGATGAATTTCACGGACGTGGACAGCGAATGCCCCCAACTGGGCACGCCGGCTCCGACGCCGACGCCCAGATACGTGAGTCCCGCCTCCGCCAGCAGCGAGGTGCCGGCGCTCATGGACAACTGCACGCACAATACCGGCAGCGTGTTCGGCACGATATGCGTGAAGAACACGCGCACGGAGCTTGCCCCCGACCATAATGCCGATTCGACGTATGCCGAACGTGCGGCGAGCAGTGCGGAGGGCCGTAGGATGCGTGCCAGGTTCAGCCCGTACGCGCAACCGCAGGCGGCGATGACCACCGCGGCGGACGCGCCGAACGGCACGGAAAGAATCAATGCGATGAGCACCGTCGGAATGGAGATCAGCGCGTCGACCACCACCACCGATGTGGACGCGAGCGCACCGGAACGCGATACCATGGCGGCGACCAGCAGCAGTCCGATCGCGGCGGCGACGATGACGGTGAGCACGGCGATCATGAGATTCGTGCGGGAGCCGGCCATCAGCCAGCTCAGCACGTCGGCACCGGTGCCGTCGGTGCCCAACGGGTGCGCTGCGGACGGGGAGGCCCACGCGTTGAATCCGTTGGTGTCGAGCAGCGAATACGGCGTCCATACGAGGGACAGGGCGGATACGAGCAGCCATGCTCCGATGACGATCAGCGCGTATTTGCCGCCGGCCTTGGCCCAGATGGTCGAAAGCACGGTTTTCATGGTGGCAGTGGATGTCACGTCGGTGACGGATCGCATGGGTCTCGACGTAGTTTGCGCGGACGACGCCGGTTGCGAGGATGGTGCGGGTTTCGATGCGTTCATGCTTCCGCCTTTCCCGAAACGACGCCGGAATGTTTCAACCGCGGGTCGAGCGCGCGGTGCGTCAGATCGACCACGAGACCCAGCAGCAGGAAGAACGCGGCCAGCAGGAACAGTTCGCTTTGCACTGCGATCAGGTCGCGGTTGCCGACGTCGGTGACCAGCATGGCGCCAAGACCCGGCAGGGCGAACAGGTTTTCCACCACCATCACGCCGGTGATCATTTGCGCGAAGGTCAGGCCGACCACCGACACCAGTTGCGCAGTGGCCAGACGCAACGCCACGCGCAATACCGCCTGTTTGCGGGTCATGCCGCAGGCCATGGCCATGTCCACCGCCTGCGATGAGGCCATATCCCCCACTGCGGCACGCGTGTAGCGCATGATGGACGCGCCGGCTGTGATGCCGGTGGTGAGCGCCGGCAGCAGCAGACAGGACAGGGCCTTTCCCGGCGTGGCCCAGCCGGTGTCGGGGAAGCCTTGCGCGGGCAGCAATCCCAACAGTCCCGTGCCACGGGAGAACAGCAGGATCAGCAGTAGGCCGCCCCACAATGCGGGCACCGCGCCGCCCACGATCGCAATGCCGTGAAACAGGCCGCGCAGCCGCGGATTGCGTGTCAGGACGGCCGCGCAGCCAAGCGGCAGGCCGATCGCCAGCGCGATCAGCAGGCTCAGCACAATCAGAGGGAACGTTACGGCGGCGCGCATGGCGATCTGCCGCGCGACCGGCCGTCCGCCGACTGTGGACACGCCGAGGTCGCCATGCAGCATGCCCGCCATCCAATCGCCATATTGTGCGGCGAGCGGCTTGTCCAAGCCGAATTCGGCGCGCAGCGACGCAATGCGTTCGGGGGTGGCGTTCGTGCCGGCGATGACCGCGGCGACGTCTCCCGGCAATACGCGCAGCATCACGAACACCAGCGCGGACAGGCCCACCAAAGCCGCTACGAACAGCGCCAGCCGCTTTCCCACGAATCGCATGGAAATACCGTTCCCTTACTTATTCTTGGAGATCCGCCACAATGGCAGCACCGTCTGGCTGAGCTTGCTGGGGAAGCCCTGCACGTGCTTGTCGACGGCCACCGTCACGCGGTAGCCGAACAGCCAGTCCGCCGGCGCGTCCTCGCTTACGGCCTTCGCCGCCTGCTTCAGGTATTTCGCGCTGTCGGCCTCGTCGGTGGCTTCCAAAGCCTTGGCGTACAGTTTCTGCGCCTGCTTGCCGTCGTAATGGTAGTAGTAGTCCGGCGTGGTCCACTTGTAGAAGTCGTGGCTTTCGGCGTGGTCCACCAATGACAGCTCGTAGTCGCCGTTGGCGTGCACGTTCTGCAGCCATGTGGAGAATTCCACATAGTCGATCTTCAAATCGATGCCGATTTTGGCGAGCTGGCTTTTAAGCTGGTCGCCCAGTTCGGTGCCGTACGTGTTGGCGTAGGTGAGGGTGAGCCGCAACGGCTTGTCGGTGGTATAACCGGCTTCCTTCATAAGTTCCTTGGCCTTGTCCACGTTGTACGGGTACAGGCCGGTCAGGTCCTCGTAACCGGGGTCGACGGACGGGACCGGACCGCCGAGCGCGTAGTCGACGTTGCCTCGGGAGGCGATGATCTCCTTGTGGTTGATGGCGTATCGAATGGCCTGGCGGACGCGCTTGTCCTTGAGTTTGGCGTTCGTACAGTTGAAGGCGAGGACGAACTTGTCGCTGCCGTCGGCCGCGGACACCCGATATGTGTTGGTATCGAGCGATTTGGCGAGCGTGGCGTTCACAGGAGAAAGCACGTCGACATCACCCCCTTTGAGCGCATTGACGGCCGCGTTGTCATCGGTGATGAATTTGAGCACCACATGTTCGGTGGCGGGTTTGTGCGCGCTGCCCCAATATTTCGGATTGGCTTTGAGCACCATCTTGCTGGCCGGGTCGAAGGATTCGACGGTATACGGACCGGAACCGACGGCCTCGGTCTTCGCGTTATACGTGGCGTTCTTATCGAACACCAATCCCGGGCGTCCGGTCAGATACCACAGGAGATTGGAATCAGGGGCATCGAGCGTGAGCCTGACCGTGTCGGCATCGACGGCTTCGGCCTTATCGAGGCTTTCCACCTGGTTGGCGTTGTAGTACTGCTTCTCCTTGAGCTGGTTGATGGACCACGCCACGTCGTCGGCGTCGAGTTTGTCGCCATTGGAGAAACACATGTTGTTGTTGAGATGGAACGTGTAGGTTTTGCCGTCCTTGGAAATGTCCCAGGATTTCGCGAGGCCCGGCTGCACTTTGTTGTCGGAGTCGCGCGACAGCAGCGCTTCGTAGACGTTGCCGATCAGCACCTGTTCGATGGCCGATCCGGACTGGTGGCGGATGTCGAGGCTGACCGGGGCGAGTTTGAGCCCGATGGTGACGGTGTCGGCTTTAGTTACGCCGGAAGTGTTCGCGTCATCGTTTTTGCCGCACGTCACTGCAATGGCGACAATCACCGCGACGGCGGCGATGATGGCGATCAACGCGATAAGCCACTTCTTCGGGCCTTGCGATTTCGCGCCGTTCGACGATTTCGCACGCGCGTTCAGCGTGGCGTCGGTGCTTGCCGTGGACTGCGGCTGCTGTTCGTTCTCCTGTTTGGTTGCGTCGGCTTCGCCGTGCGCACCGGTAGGTGACGACATGGGATTTCTCCTCTTCGTATTTTCGATTATGTGTTGTGATTGCGGTTGACCGCCTGCGTGAGGTCGATCACCACGGCCTGATTCTACTGTCCGCCATACCCGCGGCCCGTTCGGATTCGCCTGCAAAGCGCGCGGAGGCTTCGGCCCGGTTATATACTTGACGCAGTCGCGGCAGGTCACAACGAGAAGGACGGTTGATCCATGGCGCATATTCTTTTGGGGGTCACCGGCAGCATCGCCGCGTTCAAGGCCTGCCATCTCGCCTCCGATTGGAGCAAGCAGGGGCATGAGGTGCGTGTGGTGATGACCGCCGCCGCACAGGAGTTCGTCACTCCCCTGACGTTCAATTCCCTCACCCACACGCCGACACGCACGTCCATGTTCGCCGCCGGACATCGTCCCGGCGCTACGGCCGACGTGGCACCCGGACCGGACGGTCCGCTGCAGATCAGCCACGTGGCCGACGCGAAGTGGGCGAATCTGCTGGCAGTCGCTCCGGCGAGCGCCGATATCATCGCGAAAATCGCCTGCGGCATCGCCGATGACCAGCTGACCAGCACCATACTCGCGTACGACAAGGGACCGAAGATCCTGTGCCCCGCCATGAACGTGCATATGTATGAAAACGCCGTGACGCAACGCAATCTCAATACCTGCCGTGAGCTCGGTTGGACGATTGTGGAGCCGGAAAGCGGCATGCTGGCCTGCGGCGACGCCGGCAAGGGACGTATGGAGGAGCCGGCACGCATCGAAACGGCGGTGGAAGCGCTGCTGCTTGCGAATCGTCCGGACGGCGAGCTGCCGCTTAAGGGACTTGCCGTGCTCGTCACCGCCGGCCCGACGCAGGAGCCGCTTGATCCGGTGCGGTTCCTCACCAACCATTCCACCGGCAAGATGGGGTATGCCTTGGCCGAACAGGCACGCGATCTGGGCGCGCAGGTGACGCTTGTGTCCGGTCCGGTGGCGTTGGACGCCCCGTATGGCGTGGATGTGGTCGATGTCACGACCGCACGGGATATGTTCGACGCGGTGACGAACCGGTTCGCGGACACGGACATCACCGTCATGGCCGCGGCCGTCGGCGATTTCCGTCCGGTCGAGCAGGCCCGGGACAAGATCAAGAAGAACGGGCGCAGCGGCATCGAACTCGAACTCACCTCGAATCCGGACATTCTGGCTTGGGCCGGCGAACATAAGCGGCCGGACCAGACATTGTGCGGATTCGCCATGGAAACGCGCGACCTTGAGACCAACGCCGCGAAAAAGCTCGCTTCCAAGCATTGCGACATGCTGGCGGCCAACAACCTGCGCACCCCCGGCGCCGGTTTCGCAGCGGACACGAACGTGGTGACGGTGCTGACGCCGGGCGAAACCGCAGACAGGCCAAGCATCGAACGATGGAGCAAGATGGGCAAGGACGCACTTGCGAAACGTATTCTTGTCAAGCTCGCAGCCATGCGTGCGGACGGCGAACGGCGCTAACCGCAGCATTTTCGAATCGCAATAACCGTATCAATCGCAATAATCGCAATATTTCAACGGAACTTCCGCAAAACGCGAAGGAGAACGCAACATGCTTCTGATGGCTGTGGATATCGGCAACACGAACGTCGTGATCGGTTTCATCGACGATGGGCGCATCGCGGGCACGTACCGCATCACCACGAAGGCGAACCACACGTCCGACGAATACGGGCTGATGATCACGCAGTTCCTGGCTTTGAGCGGCTACAAGCCGGCGGATGTCGATGATGTGATCATTTCGTCCGTGGTGCCGAAGGTCATGCATTCGTTCCGTGCGAGCATCGTGAAGTTCCTCGACATCGATCCGATGATCGTGGGACCGGGCATCAAAACGGGACTCAACATCCGCATGGACAATCCGCAGAACATGGGCGCGGACTGCATCGCCGACTGCGCGGGCGCGTATTACGAGTATGGCGGGCCGATTCTGGTGGCTGATTTCGGCACGGCCACCACGTTCAACTACGTCACCGCGGACGCGTCGGTGATTTCCGGACTGATCACCACCGGTATCCGCACCGCCGCGGCCGCACTGTGGGAAGGGACGGCGCAGCTGCCGGAAGTGGAGATCACCCGTCCGAAGTCGATTCTGGCGAAGTCCACGAAACCGGCCATGCAGGCGGGCCTGTACTACAACTTCCTCGGCGGCATCGAACGCACGATCGCGCAGTTCCATAAGGAGATCGACGAGGATTTCCGTGTGGTAGCGACGGGCGGATTGAGCCGCGTGTTCGCCGACGACACGAACATGATCGACATTTACGATCCGGACCTGATTTTCAAGGGCATGCGGCACATCTACGACCGCAACGTCCGCTGATTCAAGAGCCAGCGACGGGAACCGGCGATCATAGCCCGGCAATCTGAAAACCGACGGCCTGCGGATAATGCGCTATCCGCAGGCCGCAATCGATTAAACCAATTACACAGACGCTATTGGATGGTGAAGCCCTGGTTGGCTCCGTATTCTTTCAGGTCCTTCTGCCATAGGGCTATGCCGCCCTTAAGTTTGATGCGGTCGGACGATTCGGTGTTCTTCAACGCATCGCCGATGTTGGAGGTGCCGGAGACCTGACCGCCTGCGGCGATGATGTTGAGCCTGTTCTGCTCTTTGCGCAGCAGGCTCGACCATTTGTAGGCCTTGCCCACCGTGGACCGGAAGTCGCTGCGCGCATACACTTCGAACGGCAGATACTGGTATCCGGTCGACACGTTCTCCGCGGCCTGGGACAGCACGCGGTTGTATTCCTGCCCGCCGAAATAGGGCACTTCGATGCCACGGTCGTCGGTCACCGTGGTCTTGCTGAGGAATTTCGAATCGGATAGGGTGTTTTTGTCGGCTGGGAACGCGCCGCCATCCACGCGGGTTGTGATGCCTTTGGCATTGTGGCAGGCGTATTCGATGAAACGGTATGAGGCTTCGGGTTTGCGGGAACGTTGCAGCACGGCAAGGGCCGAACCGCCGTTTTCCGATGTGGTGGCCTTGCCGTCGGGCGTCGGCATCTGGGCCACGCGCCACAGGCCGGCCGCGCCGGGAATGTCGGACATGAGCAGCGAAGGCAGCCATGCGCCGGAGAACAGCGAGGCGACTTTGCCTTGTCCCACGGCCGATTTCCATCGATCCGACCATGACGTGAGGTTTGTTGCCACCAAACCCTCATCGATCATCTTCTGCCAGAATTCGGTGAATTCGCGGGTGCCTTTATCTTCGGTGAGTCTGATGGTCACGTTCTTGCCATCGTTGGACGTGGAGAACGGGCGTCCGCCGGCGAGCCAGATCATCGTGTCGTAGAAGCTGGCGTCGCCGGAATCGGCGGTGATGTACACGCCGATTTTCTTGAGTTTTTTGGCGGCCTCGTAGTAGTCGTCCCATGTGCGGATCTTGGACGCGTCCACGCCAACCTGTTCGAACACGCTGTTGTTATAGAAGAAGGCCATCGGGCCGGAGTCCATGGGAAGCCCGTACACCCGTCCGTTGAGCTGCACCGACGCCCAGGTGCCGGGCGTGTAGAAATCGGCATAGCCTTCGGTTCTGCCGGTGATGGGCACGAGCTGGCTGCTGACCGCGTACTGGCGCAATGCGTAATATTCCAGCTGCACCACGTCGGGAATGCCGTAACCGTCTTGGATGGCGTTGTTGAGTTTGTCGTAACCGCTGGTGTTCTTCCAAACCACGTGGATGTCGGGATTGTCTTTTTCGAAGCCGGCGATGACCTGTTTCATGCTCGGCTCCCACGACCATACGGTGATCTGTGTGCGTGTGTCCGTATTGGCCCCGCATGCGGCGGCGCTGGCCGCCATGACGCCCGCGCAGCAGATGGCGATGAGCTGCTTCACCAGTTTCGCCGATTTCAGCACCACGCCCACGGACCTCCGTTTTGTATTTCGCCTGCGATTACCACCATAAGATTATACGGGTCATGCGGAAGCCACGCACAAGCCTGGAAAGACTCCCCATATCCACCCAAATACGCCGAATGCGGAAGAACCGCTCCGGAAGCGAACTTCCAAAACGGTTCCCTGCGATATCGCATCGGCGGCTAAGCCGGTACGCAATCAAGCTTCGATGCCGAGCTTGGCGCGTTCCTTCTTGGAATACATGAAGGCCGGCAGCTGACGGCCCTGCTTGAGCCAGGCATGGTATTCGGCGGTGGCCGCGAACTCCACATCGGACGCGGAGTTCAGGCAGGTTTCCACGGAATCCTGGATGACGCCGATGATGAAGCCGACGCCCACCACCTGCATGGCGATGTCGTTGCTGATGCCGAACAGCGAGCAGGCCATCGGGATGAGCAGCAGCGAGCCGCCTGCCACGCCGGACGCGCCGCATGCGCCGAGCGCGGAGACCACGGACAGCAGGATGGCCGCCGGCAGGGAGATCTGGATGCCGAGCGTGTTGGCGGCAGCCATGGCCATGATGGTGATGGTGATGGCCGCGCCGTTCATGTTGATGGTGGCGCCCAGCGGAATGGACACGGAGTACATGTCCTTGTCAAGCCCGAGCTTCTCGCACAGCTGCATGTTGACGGGGATGTTCGCAGCGGAGGAGCGGGTGAAGAACGCGGTCAGGCCGGATTCCTTGAAGCAGCGGTAGACCAGCGGGTACGGGTTGCGGCGCAGGAAGATGAAGATGACGAGCGGGCCGAACACGAGCACCATGAGCAGCATGGTGCCGACGAGCAGGAGCAGCAGGCTGCCGTACTTGGTGAACGCGGACAGGCCGTTGTCGGCCACGTTGGTGAACACGAGGCCCATGATGCCGAACGGGGCGAGGTTGATGACCCAGCGGATCACCTGGGACACGGCGTCGGCCACGTTGGCCATGAACGCTTTGGAGCTTTCGTTGGCGATGGACTTCATGGCGAGTCCGAACAGGCAGGCCCACATCAGGATGCAGATGTAGTTGCCGTCGATGATGGCCTGGATCGGATTGGCCACGATGTTGGTCAGCAGCGTCTGGATGACTTCGGAAAGGCCTTGCGGCACCACGTCGGCTTTGGCGGCCTTGCCCAAGGACAGGGTCTGCGGGAATAGACGGGAGGTCAGCACGGCCACGACCGCTGCCAGGAACGTGGTGAACAGGTACAGGAACAGCACGGTGCCGAAACGGCGGTCGAGTTTCGACGTGCCCTGCGCAAGGGCGCTGGCCACCAGTACGAACACCAGAATCGGTGCCACGGCCTTCAACGCGGCCACGAACAGGGTGCCGAATTCGCCGATCCAGGTCACGTGGGGCATGGTCAATGCCAGCACGGTGCCGATGATCAGGCCGACGATGATACGGACGATCAGCGATGCGCCGTTGTAGATGTCGGCGATGCCGCGGACGGCTTTCGAGATTTTACCCATGGTTCTCTCTTACTCTCGTGATGCCGGAAACGCTCCGGCAAGTCAACAGAACGCCATGATAATCGGGCGTGTCGGACGAGATAGGGGAATGTCCAAAATCGTAGGTTTCTATAAGCCCGCGCCCAACGGCACGTGCGATACGAATCGACGTGGCTCGCCGTTGAGCGGGTCATCGAATCGCAGTTCGCGCGCCACCAATTCCAAGGGTTGCGAGAAGTCGTCGTACGCGCGCTGCACGATGTCCGGGTAGAAATCATCGCCCAATATCGCCAGTCCGAGCGAATTCATATGCACGCGCAACTGGTGCGTCTTGCCGGTTTTCGGATGCAGCGTGTAATTCACGTACGGTCTGCCGGCAACGAAGCGGATGCCGCTTCCCCGTTCGATCAGCGTTTCCGCGTTGGGCACGTCGGCGCTTTCGTACGCCTGCAATCGTCCGCGATCCTTGTTGATATGCGACCTGCGTACCAGCGGAAACGGCAGGTGCCGGTCGATGCGCACCGCCGTTCCATATCGCGGCCGCTGCGTCGGGGCGAGCGGTGCCAGGCATTCGTAGGTTTTGACGGTTTTGCGATTTTGGAACAGCATCTGGTACGCGCCTCGCGCAGACGGATTACGTACGAACACGACGACGCCTGCGGTCAGTCGGTCCAAACGGTGCGCCGGCGTGATGTTCGGCTCGTCGTACCGCTCGCACAACCGGACCAGCGCGGTTTCGCGATACCACATGCCGCGTGGCGTGGTGGCGAGGAAATGCGGCTTGTCGATGACGATGATGTTCTCGTCCTCGTACAGAACCTCATATTCGAAGGGAATATGAGGTTCCTCGAGCACGTAACGGTGCCTGCGTTCGTCACTCAACGGTGACTGACTTGGCGAGGTTGCGCGGCTTGTCGACGTCGTAGTTCTTAAGCTTGGCCATATCCATGGCGAACAGCTGCAGCGGCACCACGTCCACCAGCGGGCTCATCAGCGTCGGGCATGCGGGACGCCAGAAGACCACGTCGGCGTAACGTTCCACGTCCGGATCGTGTTCCTCGGCCACGGCGATGATGTAGGCGCCACGGGCCTTGACCTCTTCGATGCCGGAGATGACTTTGGAGTGCAGCACGTTGCGTCCGCGCGCGGGCGGCACGATGAACACGACCGGCTCGCCCTCGTCGACCAGCGCGATCGGACCATGCTTGAGCTCTCCCGCGGCGAAGCCCTCGGTGAAGGTGTAGGCGATCTCCTTGAGCTTCAACGCGCCTTCCATGGCGACCGGATACCCCACATGACGTCCGAGGAACAGGAAGGACTTCGCGTCCACCATCTGCTTGGCGGCTTCCTGCACGGTCTTGGTCTGGGTGTCGAGGACCCACTGGATCTTGCGGGGCATGTCCTTCAGAGATTCCAAAGTCTGGGCGATTTCGTCTCGATACATGGCACCCTTGACTTGGGCCAGATACAGGCCGAGCACGTATGCGGCGGTGATCTGCGCCACGAACGCCTTGGTGGAGGCGACCGCCACTTCCGGACCGGCGTGGGTGTAGAGCACCGCGTCAGATTCGCGTGGGATGGACGCGCCCTGCGTGTTGCAGATGGCCAATACCTTGGAGCCCTGTTCACGCGCGTGGCGCAACGCCATCAGCGTGTCCATGGTCTCGCCGGACTGCGAAATGGCCACCACCAACGTTCGGGGGGTGAGGATCGGGTCACGGTAGCGGAATTCGTGGGCGAGTTCCACTTCTACCGGAATGCGCACCCAATGCTCGATGGCGTATTTGGCCACCATGCCCGCGTACGCGGCCGTGCCGCAGGCGATGACGATGATCTTGTCGATGGCTTTGAAATCATGCTCGTCGATGCGCACCTCATCGAGGTTGATGTTGCCGTTCTCGTCGAGACGCCCCAGCAGAGTGCGCTGCACGGCGGCCGGATCCTCATGGATCTCCTTGTCCATGAAGGAGTCCCAACCGCCCTTTTCGGCGGCGGACGCATCCCAATCCACGGTGTAGGTCTTCGGATGTTCCACGATGTTGCCCATGAAGTCGGAGACGACCACCTTGTCGGCGGAGACCATCACGGCCTGGTCCTGGTCGATCTCCATGGCACGCTTGGTGTAGGCCACGAACGCGGCAACGTCGGAGCCAAGGAAGTTCTCCCCGTCGCCGAGGCCCACCACGAGCGGCGAATCGTGACGGGCGCCAACCACGATGTCCGGCTGTCGCACGTCCGTGGCGAGAATGGTGAACGCGCCTTCCAGCATGCGGGCCAGACGGCGGATGGCCTTGAACAGGTCAGGCTTACCGGTTTCCTCGATGATCTTGTCGCTGATTTTGCCCAGCAGTTTCGCCGCGACCTCGGTATCGGTTTCGGAGACGAAACGATAGCCCTCCGTCTGCAGGTCGAGACGAAGCTGGGAAGCGTTTTCGATGATGCCGTTGTGGATGATGGCGACCTTGCCGTCACGCGACGTGTGCGGATGCGCGTTAGTGTCGTTCGGCACGCCGTTCGTAGCCCAACGCGTATGGCCGATGCCCACGGTGGCGTCCGGCATCGGATCACGTTCGATGTCCTGCACCAGGTTGGCCAGACGTCCGGCCTTCTTACGGACGGCCACACGCTCCATGCCAGGCGCCGTCAGCGCCACGCCGGCCGAATCATATCCGCGGTATTCCAATCGCTGAAGTCCTTGGAGACACACCTCCAAAGGCTTGCCGCACGCGGTCCGAACATTTCCTGCATATCCTACGATTCCACACATAGCTCCTTAGCCTATCGGGTAAGGATGTCAATCATGAAACCAAGCCGCGCGTCCTTACAAATCTTTGCCATATATGCGAAATCCCACTCCCCCAGGGAAATCGTGCGAACCAGTGGCGCACGCAACGCGCCCATCGTCGGCGGCAAAAAGAAAACCCAACCCACCGGACGTCTGCGGACGCTTGACGTCAGTGGATTGGGAATTTACGGCAGTACGACAGCCTTACTTGCTACAGGACGTGCTGCAAGAAGTCCTTAAACCTCGACTCCTTCGGATGGTCGATGATCTCCGGTCCGCCCTGTTCGACGACCACGCCACCGTCCATGAAGACGATCTGGTCGGCGACCTCGCGCGCGAAGCCGATCTCATGGGTGACGACCACCATGGTCATGCCTTCCTTGGCGAGGTCGAGCATGACGTTGAGCACTTCGCCGACGAGTTCCGGATCGAGCGCGGATGTCGGTTCGTCGAACAGCATGATCTCCGGCTTCATGGCAAGCGCGCGGGCGATGGCCACGCGCTGCTGCTGGCCGCCGGACAGCTGTGCCGGATAGTAGTCGAGACGCTCCCCCATGCCGACGCGGTTCAGCTCCTGAATGGCGAGTTCGCGGGCTTCCTTCTTGTCCATGTGCTTGACGTGGACCGGAGCCTCCATGACGTTTTCAAGAGCCGTCATGTGCGGGAACAGGTTGAAGCGCTGGAACACCATGCCGAGTTTGGAACGCTGTTCGGCCACTTCCTTGTCGTTCAGGGTCTGCAGCACACGTTCGCCGCCCTTGTCGACGTACTTGTAGCCGATCATTTCGCCGTCGACGTCGATTTCGCCGCCGGTCAGGGTTTCCAGCTGGTTGATCAGACGCAGGAACGTGGATTTGCCGGAACCGGACGGTCCGAGAATCACGGTGACGGTGCCGGGCATGACGGTCATGTCGATGCCTTTGAGCACGTGCAGGTTGCCGAAGGCCTTGTGCACCTGGGTCGCCTTGACGGCGGGAACGATTTCGTTGGTTGTGATTTCGCTCATGGTCATTCCCCTCACGCGGTCATTCCCGCGAACGTGGCTTCGTTCTGCTTGTCGACGTCATCCTTGGGTTCGCCGAAGGTCTTGCCCGGCAGCGGCGTGCGCTTGCCGCGGGCTCCGGCGGGACGGGCGTCGAAGCCCTTGCCGAAGTGCTTTTCAAGTCGCGACTGGATGACCATCAGGATGGAGGTGATGACCAGATACCAGATGCACGCCACGATCAGCAGCGGAATCGGCTTGTACAGACGGGTCGCAATCGCCGTGGTGGCGAACTGCAGTTCCAGCGTGAACGGCACGGCGTTGACAAGCGACGTGGTCTTCAGCATGCCGATGAACTCGTTGCCGGTCGGCGGGATGATGATGCGCATGGCCTGCGGCAGCACGATGCGACGCATGATGAGCGTGCGCTTCATGCCGAGGGCCTTTGCGGCTTCCGTCTGCCCCGGATCGACGGCCTCGAGGCCGGCGCGCACGATTTCGGCCAGGTAGGCGGCTTCGTTCAGGGCCAAGCCCAGCCATGCGGCGTTGAACGCGGTGATGACAGACTGGGAGTCAATGCTCCAGAATTCGATTGAGGTGAACGGGATGCCCACGCCGATACGTGGCACCAGCACCGCGAACAGACCCCAGAAGACCAGCTGCGTGTACACAGGGGTTCCACGGAAGAACCAGATGTAGAACCAGCTCACGCCGCGCAGCACCGGGTTGATGGATTTGCGCATGACCGCCAGAATGACCGCCAGAATGATGGCGATGACCATCGAGATGACGGTCAGCAGCAGCGTGTACTTGATGCCTTCCAGTACGTTCTCGTTGAACAGGTATTTCCAGACCACATTCCATTCGAAACGCGGATTGGTGACCAAAGCCTGCACCAGCATCGCGGCGAAGAGCGCGACGATGATGGCCGCCACGATCGGACCCGTACGCTTGACGGGCAAGGCTTTAATGCGATTGGGAATATCGAGGCCGTCGCCGTCGACTTGTTTCTTCGCCATGATGCTGTTTCCTTTTTCTATCTATCTGATGAGATCAGTTGAGGTCGGTCGGATTGATCTCAGCCTTGTCGAGAGCGCCGGACTCGACGCCCCAATGCTTGAGGATCTTCATGTACGTGCCGTCATCCATCAGCTTCTGCACGGCCTTCTGCACGGCCTCGTCGAGCTGCTGGTCGCCCTTCTTGATGGCGATGCCCTGCTTGGCCACGCCTTCAACGTCGCCGAGCGCCTCAAGCTGGCCGTCGGTCTGGGAGATCGCGTAGCCGGCGACCGGCGAATCGGCGTAGAACACGTCGGCCTTACCGGTGGCCACTGCGGTGGCGGCTTCGGCCTGACGCTTGTAGGACATCACTTCGGCCTTCTTGTCGGCCTTGCAGCCCTTGGCGATCTTGTTGGCCTCGTCCTCCTGGACGGTGCCGGTCTGCACTGCGATCTTCGCGCCGCACATGTCGGAGGTGTCGAGCTTCTTCGGGTTGCCCTTCTGCACGGCCCACGTGGAGCCGGCGCGGTAGTAGCTCACGAAGTCGACGGACTGCAGACGCTCTTCGGTGATGGTCATGGCGGTGATGCCCAGATCGTACTTGGAGCCGATGGACGGGACGATGGTGTCGAACATGGAGGAGACGATCTTCGGCTTCAGGCCCAGCGTCTGGGCGATGGCCTTGGACATGTCCACATCGTAGCCGACCGGCGTCTTGCCGTCTTCGGCGTAGAATTCGGCCGGAGCATAGGACAGTTCCATGCCGACGGACAGCTCGCCGTCCTTGACGGTCTTCGCGGAGGCGGCCAGCTTGGCCAGCTCGTCATCCTTCTTGATGGTGCTCACATCGTAACCAACGGTGGTGTTCTTCGCCTTCGAGTCGCTTTTGGCGTCACCGGAATCCGTGGTGCCGCATGCGGCGACGGAGAACATCATGGCCGCGCTCAGCGCGAGAGCGGCAAACGATTTGAATTTCAACGACATAGTGGGTTCTCCTTCTATTCTCTTCCCATCCACTGAACGGTAATCGTCCATTTGCCAATCAGACGTCCAGTATTCCAAAGGCACACGATAAAACCGCAATGCTACGCCGACGTTAATCGGCAAAAAGCGTAGGGGCATCGATCTATATACGTCCGATGCCCCTACGCCCGCAGCGTCAGTGCGCCGATCAGCCCAAATCGGTCGGGTTGATCTCGGCCTTGTCGACGGCGCCGGATTCGACGCCCCAATGCTTGAGGATCTTCATGTACGTGCCGTCATCCATCAGCTTCT
>OLZW01000965.1_pt1 | contig 22836 bp, 8 predicted proteins | sample 1674281 | NCBI WGS metagenome assembly OLZW01 (sample SAMEA103958157, study PRJEB25191) | human gut metagenome | biome: human-associated habitat [ENVO:00009003]; feature: intestine environment [ENVO:2100002]; material: feces | place: Germany | collected 2013/2015
TCGAGGCAATTTCACCAACTTCCTGGCTGCTGTTCAAAAAGTGGGTTATGAAGATTTGGTACGCGGGAAAGGTCTCGCAACGATTTTTGCTCCCGATGACGAAGCATTCCAAAAGTATTTTGCTCGTCATGGTTACAGCTCGGTCAATGACGTGCCTGACGCAGAGTTGAGCAATATGGTTACCTATCATTTGCTTTATTACAGTTTCAATGCCGATCGTTTCATGGAGTATCGTCCCGAAGGAACAACGGCCGATGACGATTATGTGGGACTTTATTTCAAGTATCGTACCCGTAGCCGTGATGCGAACGAGATGATCGAAGACCCGTCGAAAGGTAAAGAAGTAGAAGTGCTTCATCAAGAGAAGTACATACCCGTCTTTACTCCCAATCTTTACGGTTGGTACAACAATCACGGTTCGAGCGGATCTACCGGTGCGGTGAACTATAATTATTTCTATGATTCCTATGGTTCGGACTTGTGGCAAGGCGATAATTGGGTTGCAGGCAACGAACCTTATTTCAGAGTATCTAATGCAGGAGTAAAAGAGTACAGTATTATTACCGATAACGGTTATCTGTATGTTCTCGACGATGTTGTAGAGCCTCTCAAAACTATTTATCAGACCATTGCTGCCGACGACAACTTCTCGACTTTTGCACACGCGTATGACCGCTTCAAAGATCTTACTTATAATGAGTATTTGTCGTTGAATTATAACAATCGCGACTCGGCATTCCTCTATCAGTCGACCGGTCTTCCTTCCATCGCCTATGAAAGGACTTCTCTTACTATTAGTTCAGGAGAGTCGACTTCCGATATGGAAGCTACGCTTTTGGGCCCGTTATCTTCTAATACCCTTACTGTATTTGCTCCGAGCAATCAGGCAATGGAGTCTTTCTATACGACTTATTGGGAGCCTTATTACGGAGTGAATAATTGGGATTCGATCAAGTTTACCCCTCTGCTTGCTTTGATGGGCGAGCAAGTTGGCACGCACAGACTTTGGGCATCGGCAGGGCCGCTGCTTCCCAGTGAAATTTCCAAAGGAAATGCAGTAACGGCGGTAAGTTATACCCCTATAACCATTGATCCTGCATCTGATGTGGTTACGAAAGCGTTTTGTTCCAATGGTACTTTGTATGGTGTGAACAGTTTGATTTCAGTGCCTAAGTATTTTTCTTATGTTACGGCACCGGCGTTCATGAATCCCAAGTACAATATGTTCCTCTTGCTGATGGCGCGTTCGGGTGTTCTCGATCTTTACACGGCTGAGACGCAGACTTTCTACGCATTCTATCCTTCTGATGATATGCTGAAAAATACACAAGTGGGTGATGGTAATTCCGAAACATTGATTTATGAAAATGCTCAACCCAATAAGTACGGATATGAAGACATTACCTATTCCGACGGAGAAGCAACCGTGTCGCTCGGAATGGCAGCTTCTGCCCGTATTGTCCGCAGTCAGGTATGCGATAATATGATCGAAGTGGCCGGTAGCGATGAGAAAATTTATCGTACGACATACAGTACGTTCAACTATCTCTATCAAAAAGGCGACAGCATTTTCTCTACGGCGAAATATAATTCGCATTACGGTTTTCAAGGAGCCCAAGACAATAACGACATGATAACCATTACCGAGATGACCTCCGATTTGCCCGAGGTGCGCAACGGTCGTGTCTTCTCTCTTGACGGAGAAAAATCGGCAACGGCTCTTATGCCCGAAGAGAGATCTTTTGAAGAAATTTCTCCCAATCAGTCTCAAATTCCGTGGGAATTTTTGGAAACCACTGCCGGTACACGTAACTTTTACCAGACCGGTATTGCCGGCTCTCTCAACGATTCGACGGGTCGCCTTCAAGTATACGAAACGATAAAAGCCCATGACGGTGGCGGTACGACGGTACCTCGATATATCGTTTTTGCTCTTTCCAATCAGGCTGTTGTAGATGCTTGGGCCGACCGTATCATTACAAACGGACGTAATAACCTTTTCAGCCGTTATATGCCCAATCTTTTCGTTTCGGTAGAGCGCAGCCGTCTCATCGACTATCCTTTCCCCGGCGACGGTATGGGAACCCGTACGTTGTACACGTTCAAGACCAAAACCAATACCGAGGGAGAGTATACTTCGATACAGCTCGATGATATGGGTACGCACTTGCAACTTACCGATAGCAAAGGCCGGAAAGTGAAAGTCGTCAATTCTTTCCCCTATATCTATGCCGATTGCGCCGTATATATAATCGATAGTTATCTCGATTTCGGCGACGATAATACTTCTACTGTGCAATAAAATAATAAACAAGTAAATACACGCTATGAAAATAACACGGAAAATATACCTGTTGTTGGTCGCTTTTGTTGTCTCTCAGGCTATGGCGGCGCAAACGGTTTTGACCGGTAAGGTATTGGAGAAAGCCTCAGGCGAACCTCTTGCCGGAGCCAGCGTTTTTGTGCAGAACAAAGATGAACGTACTTTGGCCAGCGTGCTTGTCGATGCCAACGGCGAGTACCGTATCAAAATACCCGACGAGCAAAATCTCGTAATTAATTTCTCGTTTATCGGTATGCAGAGCTATACCGTAAAATATACCGGACAAAAGGTCTTGAATGCATCCCTTTCCGAAGATAGCCACGAACTCGACGAAGTCAGCGTTTCGGCTAAACGGGTGGAGAGAAACCAAATGGGTCTTACCCCCCGTGAAGAACTCGGTGCCGTGCAACGTATGAGCATGGAGGGTCTCGAAACCGCTCCTGTTACCTCGGTGGCCGAGGCCTTGCAAGGAGCCCTTTCCAATGTCGACATCGTTACCGGAGCCGACCCCGGTTCCAACAGTACCATTCGTATTCGTGGTACGCAGTCTCTCAACGGTAACGTCGATCCTTTGATCGTTGTCAATGGCGTTCCGTTCCCGGTAAGTATCGATGACGATTTCGATTTTGCTTCGGCTTCGACCGATGATTATTCCCAGTTGCTCGATATATCCCCGGCCGACATCGAGTCGATCGAGGTATTGAAAGATGCTCAGGCTACGGCCATGTGGGGTACCAAGGGTGCCAATGGTGTATTGGTCATCAATACCAAAAAAGGTGCTAAGGGTAAAATCTCTTTCACTTTCAATACCAGTGCCGAGGTGAAAAAAGAGGCGAATACCTACCCGCTCTTGAATGCGGCGCAATATGTCTCGTTGATGCAAGATGCCCTTTGGAACTCGATCAATGATTTAGGTTATTCGAGCAGTAATGCTCAAACATATTTGGATCTTTTGAATAGCGATGAGATCAACTTCAATCCCCAGTCGTTGCTCTTCAACGAATACAATGTCGATACCGACTGGCTCGATGAAGTATCGCGTATCGGTTACACGGTCGATAATTCGTTCTCTATGTCGGGTGGTGGCGACAAGGCTACCTATCGTCTCTCTTTGGGTTATCTGAAAGAAAACGGTACGACGATCGGTGCCGACGTGCAACGTTTCTCGACCCGTTTCAATATGAACTACCGTTTCTCCAAGAAATTGGATATCACTTCGGAGTTCTCGTTCACCTACAATATCCGTAATTCCAACTGGTCGGAAAAAGTTAACGGTAAAGAACCCTCCAATCCGCGTGGTATGGCCATCAATAAGATGCCTCAGGAAAGTCCTTACTTCATGACGGCCGACGGGTCGGCTCGTACCAATACCTATTTCTCTCCGTATGAAGATTTCGGTGAGACCTTTATCGATAATCGCAACTACAACCCGGTCGCTATGGTCAATGAAGCGGTAAACCGACTCGACTCGTATTCTACCCGTCTCAGTTTCCAGCTCCACTACCAGATATTGCCGGTGTTGAATTATTACGGTACGGTAGCTCTTACCGCCGACAGCAAACGTACGAAAAAGTATCTTCCTAATGAGGTAAGCGGTGTGCCCTGGATCAGCACGAGCGATCCCAATTTGGCCAATGACTGGTACAACCGCAGTTCCGATGCGTCGAACGAGCAGCTTTATCTCTATACCGAGAACCGCTTGGTGTATAACCAGACTTTCAATGATATACATAACATCGTGGCTTCGGGATTCTTGCAAATCGAGCAGACGACGGCGACCAACTACGGAGCGCAAACAGCCGGTAACGCATCTTATTACCTCTCCGATCCTTCGACGGGCGGTTATATCGTAGACCTTAGCAGCGGTGAGTCTACTACGCGCAGTATGTTCTCCAACTTCTCTGCCCAATATAACCTTTTCGACCGCTATATGTTCAATGCAACCTTCCAGGTCGAAGGTTCTTCGGCGCTTCCCAGTCATACCCGTTGGGGAATGTTCCCGACATTCGGTATCGGTTGGCAGCTCGGCGACGAACCTTTTATGATGAATCAGGAAGTTATCTCTCTGGCGAAACTGCGTGTGAGCTGGGGACAGACCGGTAACGCTCCTTCGGGCGTATCACCTTATGTGGGAACGTTCAGTGCCAACTCATCGGGTTATCTCGATATGCCGTCGATTTATCCTTCTTCCATTCAGTTGGACAACATCGATTGGGAGGTTGTCGACAAATGGAATGCCGGTATCGACCTCGGTATCCTCAATGACCGTATACTTTTCACCGTCGATCTTTATAAGAACGTAACCAATAATATGTTGCAGAAAAAAATGAAACTCCCGACTTCTACCGGTTTTAGCAATATCGCTTGGTTCAACTCCGGTAAAATGACCAACCGCGGTTGGGAGTTCCGTATCGACCTCAACGATATTGTAAAGACCAAAGATTGGCGTTTTACTTTCTCGTTCAACATTTCTCAGAATGAAAACAAGGTAAACGAATTCCCCTCGAACCTCGATATGGAAAACTACGAGTTCGACAATGGAAAGTACGCATACCTTATCATGTCGGGTAATCCGCTGGGATCTTTCTACGGTTATCGCTATAAAGGCGTGTATCAAAATACCGAAGATACCTATGCGCGCGATCTCAACGGTAACATAATCAACGACATCAACGGAAAACCTGTTGTCGTGCAGAATGGTACCGAAAAGGTTTACCCCGGTGATGCCAAGTATGAAGATATCAACGGCGACGGTGTGATCGATGCCAACGATATTGTGTATCTCGGTAATTACAGCCCGAAGATTATCGGTGGTTTCAACTTCCGTCTTTCTTATAAGAACTGGCAGCTTTCGGCCAACTTCCAGGGTCGTGTCGGCCAGAAAGTATTCAACCAGACTCGTCTCAACTCCGAGATGATGAGAGGAAAAAGCAATCAAAGTACCGCTACTTTGCGTCGTTGGAGAAACGAGGGTGATGTTACCGATATGCCGCGTGCTCTTTATGGCAGAGGTTATAACTCGTTGGGTTCCGACCGTTATATCGAAGATGCATCGTTCTTGCGTATGAAAACGATAACATTGAAATATTCGTTCCCGAAAAATCTTACGAAGAAAATGCACCTCACGGCATTCGACCTTTACTTGACGGCTTATGACTTGCTTACTTTCACCAAGTACTCAGGACAAGATCCCGAGGTCAGCGAAAAGAAGATGGACGATAGCGGAATCGTTCGTTTGGCTGTCGACGGCGCGTCTACGCCCAAGCCTATTCGTGTGAAATTTGGTATTAACCTTCGATTCTAATAATTTACCGATATGAAGAAGACATATATATATTTACTTGCATTCGTCCTTTCTTTCTCGGCCGTGTCGTGTGAAGACTGGATGAATATCGACCCGGCCGGTAAGCAGAATACCACCAATTACTGGCAAAATGCGGGCGAAGTAGAGGCCGTCTTGGGAACTGCATATCTGAATATGCGCAAAGCGATTACCAACAAGACGTTTGTCTATTGGGGAGAAATGCGGGGCAACGGGCTCGGCATCATTGAGGGTAGCGCATACGATATCCGTAACGGAAATATCCTACCCAGTAACTCGCTTTGCAAATGGGAAGACATGTACAATGTCATAGGTATGGCCAACTCGGTGATCAAGTATGCTCCTACCGTGGTAGAGAAAGACGCATCGTTCAATGACGGAGAAATGCGCTCTATATTGGCCGAAGCCTATTTCTTGCGCGCATTCTGTTATTTTACGCTTGTGCGTACTTTCCGCGATGTGCCTTACGTTACCGAACCGTATGTCAATGACGATGCCGATTTTTGGCTTCCCAAGACCGACGGAAATGAGATCCTCCGATCCGAAATAGCTGCCATTACTCCCTATATCGAGTATGCGAAGGAATTCTTCCCCGAAGAAGTCGATACCAAAGGACGGGCTACCCGTTGGGCGATCTACACGCTCTTGGCCGATATGAACCTGTGGCTGAGCGCTTCCGATGCAAGCAATGCGCAGACCTATTTGCAGAATTGCGTCAACGCTTGTGATGCGGTAATTAATAGTGGCCGTGTAGGTCTTATCGCCGGATCGGAATGGTTTACCAATTTCTATCCCGGAAACAGTAACGAAAGTATTTTCGAATTGCAATTCTCCAATGCTCTTTCACAGACGAACTCGTTTATGAACTGGTTCGGTGGTACACAAGACGTAATATCTACGGCAAACGGACGTTATTTCTATACCAGTGCTATCAGCTACATGAGACTTGCTTCGCTTGCTCCGACCGATGTACGAGGAGCCGGAGGTTCTTATCCCGCTACTACGACAACTTATAATTATACGACGGTGTGGAAATACTATGGTTCTGATATGCAGGGGACCGTCAGAAACGACTTGGAAAATGATCAGAACTGGATCATTTACCGGTTGGCCGAGGTCTATCTGATGAAAGCCGAAGCTCTTGCTTTGCAACAAGATTTCAGTGGGGCGATAGATATTCTCAATGATGTGCGTACCCGTGCCGGTAGCGATGAGTTGCAAGAAACACTGTACGGAAATGAATATGACGTGATAACGGCTATTTTGGATGAGCGTGCTGTCGAACTTTTCGCCGAAGGAAAAAATTGGTACGATTTGTTGCGTACCGGTCTTCGTTATGAGCATAATCCCAATTATCAGGATCTGTTGCTCGATGAGTGTACCAATGGCTTGACATCGATTTCGGCCGCTTTGGTACGTTCCAAGATGAAGAGAAATATCCCTTATTCGTGGTATTTGCCGATCAGCACCAGTGAATTGGAGGCCAACCCCAATTTGGTACAGAATCCGGCTTATGCAAACCTCGGAAATTAATTTAGTAAAGTAATATCCTATGAAACATAAAATTTTATATCTGTTCGTGGCTGTAGCTATGCTTTCGGCATGCAACGATAATCTTGAGGATTCGACTTTTACGATCTCCGAAGAGGTTCCGGCAGCTACATGGCTGAAAGAGAACGGCTATTCCCAGTGGGTGAGTCTTCTCGAATATACCAATCTGTACAGTACCATCAATCTCAATGCCGGAGATTACACCCTTTTCGTCCCCAATAACGAGGCGGTAAACGCTTATCTCTCGGAAAATAACTATCCTTCGGTTTCGTCGATCAACATGGATTATGCCAAATTGCTGGTAAAATACCATACCATTGCGGGTAACCAGTATTCGCAGGTCGATTTTACCAATGACGTGTTGCCCGATACGACAGCAACCGGCGACCGCCTTACGGTAACGTTCGATGATAATGGCGATTATTTTGTGAATACCGAAGCGAAAATTACGAATTTCGACATCGCGACGACCAATGCCACGCTCTTTATCATCGACAAGATGCTTTCTCCGGTAACGGAGTACATCTATGATCGGTTGGAAGACGATGCCGAATGGTCTCTTTTCAAGGAACTGCTCGAAGCTACGGCTCTTGATTCGCTCGTTAAGCAACCCGAGAGCGGTAAGGCATCGCAATATACGCTCTTCGTCGTTCCCAATTCGGTTTTTGGTGCAGCTAATATTTCCAATCTTAGTGCTTTGGCCGATACCCTCAATGCTGGGCAGGATCGCGAAGCATGGAAAGCAACCGATAATGCCATGTATCGTTATGCTGCTTACCATTTCCTCTCGGGGGCATATTCAACCAATGATTTTGTCAAAGTCGATACAACCTCTACATCTTCTCAAGTTCTTATTTTGGAGACGCTTTCGGAAGCCGATTTCCTCGAATTCCAGAGTATCGAATCGAATTTCTATATCAATTACGATACGGCTTCCATGTCGGGCGTACAATTCCTGGAAACGACCAACCTCCTTTGCAAGAACGGTATGATACATACGGTCGATGCCCCGATGTATATCAAGGCTCCGAGCACGATTCCTGCCACGACGTGGGAGTTGACCGACTATGATGTATTGGCTCGTGAAATACCCGAGTACCGTCTCTCGTCGCTTACGTCGGCATTGGACTATCCTCTCGGCGATCTTCTCGAGAAATACGGTGCGTCGTTCCCCTATCAGTGGCAGACATTCGCTTCCCGCTTCTCTCCGGTTTCCTATTATGTGGGAACATCGACCGACTCGATCGGTAAATACTTTATGAACCACGATGCATTGAATATCGACCTCGGACAGTATGGTTATGTCGAAATGGAATCGCCTACGATTGTTGCCGACTCGACGACTTATTATGTAGGGTTGAGCTTCAACAATACGTTTGGTTCTGCTCCCGGTAACCGTATTACCATCTATCTCGATGACGAGCTGGTAGGTACGATGTATACCAGTGGCGGCAAAGCTCCTTCCCGATTCAAAAAAGATCCGAAACCCGAGGAATGGATTGCCATACCTAAGGTAGATCAGAAAAAACCCGAAAATAACGAATATATCGTAGGTGAAGTAACCTTTGAAACTACCGGTAAACACAAGTTGCGTATCGAGGATAATCAAGGTGGAGATATTTACCTCGACTATATTTTGTTCACTCCTAAAAAATAAAAGCGATGAGAAATATGAAAAAAACAGCATTCTTTCTTCTCCTTGCTGTCTGCGGTCTGTGGGCTTGCAATGACAATTGGAATGATTACTACGACGGATCGTCAGTGAGCGGGAGTGTCGATACGGCAACAACAGTATTGGATTGCTCTATCATAGAGTTTTTCCAAACCCATGCCGAGTATGCCGAGTTCTATAAACTCCTTCAAGACGTAGGTGCCATGTCTTCGCTCGAAGCCGATCAGGAACTTACGGTTTGGGCAGTTGGCAATTCCGGCGTAACGGCTGCTGCCGGCGAATATACCGAAGGGTCGCTTGCCACCGATACGACCCGTGTCAAATACCATGTCAATTATCTTTCCTTCAATCGGGATCAGCTCAAAAACGGAGCCCGTTTGAAAACGTTGAACGGTATTTATGTGCAGATTACCATCGACGAGGCCGGCGATATATATGCCAATGCCTCGAAAGTCCTCAAAACCTATCGCCTCAACAACGGTGTGATACATGTTATCGATGAAATGATGGCTGCCCGTATCAATCTTTACGAGTATATCAAGCAGTTGCCCGATGAATATTCGATATACCGTGATTCTATCATGGCATACAGTGTCGAATTGTTTGACGAGTCGAAATCCACACCTATCGGCGTGGACAAGACAGGTAACACCATTTACGACTCGGTATTTGTCGTGTACAATCCGTTGTTCGATACGGTCGAGATCAATTCGGAGTTCAAGCAGTTCACCTGCTTCATTCCCGACAATAACGTGATGAAAGACTGTTTCACAAAAATGAACTCCACGTATGAGGCTATCGGTCGTCCGCTTATCGACGAAAGTGCCGAATATCCCTATTTGGCGCAGAGCGATATGGAACTTGCCATAAACTGGATAAAAAGGGCTACCATCTTCGAAGGTACTCTTTCCGAAGCCGAAGCTTCGGTACCAGATCTTTACTCGGCTTATGATAAGCAGTGGAAGAATACCGATATGAACGGAAATCCCGTGCAGGTAATCGATGTGCAGAACCCCGAAGAGTTATCCAACGGCCGTGTGTATTACGTACAAGATTTGAAAGTTCCCAACAATGTGGTTATAACGCGCCTCAAACAGTTTGTTTACCACTATGAGAATATAACCAATCCCGATTCACTGGCGGCTCTCTTCTGTATCCGAGGAACAGCGGGGGCAGTAAAGGTTTCAGATCAAGACGCCATTCCTACTTTGGCCGCCAATGCGGGAGCAGATTGGAATTCGCCGGCTTTTGCCGAGTACACCTATACCTACTTTGCCAATTATAGGGTATTGGAGGCAACTGGTGCAGAAGATGCAACCGAGTTCTCGGTTGCGTTCTCTCCGGTAACACCGTATGCTCCCTATAAGATAACCGAGTATAAAATTCCCGCAGGTGAATATACGCTCTATTTGGGCTTCCGTTCCTCGGCCATGTGTACCGGTAACGTCTATTTTGCAACGGCCGATACTCAAAACGGCGGGCTCGAACTCGACCCCTCTTCGGCCGATGCCGCCGGTGTACAAGATGTGAAGTTGATGTCGCCTTATAAACCTATTGCGTCGAATATCGACTTTACGGCAGCTACGCCGTGGAACTACGACCGTGCCGAGGGTGGTGAGATGCCGCAGTACTCGAATGGTAAAAACCGTTGGAACTCCAATGGAGGTAAAGTGGGTACCGTAACCGTAGAAGGTGAAGGTATGCAGTCGGTACGTATCAAAGTCTCGTATGTATCGGGAAATCTGAAAATGCAACTTTATCACTGGTGTCTTGTACCTACCGAGAATAATTATTGATATCAAACACACAATACGATATGAAAAAACTTAGAAACATATTTCTGCTCCTGTTGATTGCTTTGGTGTCGATGCCGGCAGTTGCGCAACGTACCTATACGATCACAGGTCAGGTGGTCGACCCTTACAACGGGTCGCCCATCGAAGGAGCCGTTGTTTCGGCAACAAACCTGAAACAATCGGTAACGACCGATGCCAATGGCGCGTTTAAGGCTGAACTTTCAAGCCTAAAAGGAGAATTGAATGTTTGGTATCCCGGTTTTTATACCAAAGTGATTCCCGTTAACGGCCGTACAAACTTCAAAGTCATACTGATTCCCGAAGACAAGTACGGTTATAACGACCAGATTCTTACACCCAATGCCGTTACTCCCGGTCAGGATAAAAATACCAATACGTATGCTCGTCAAAGTAAAGATTTTACTTCGTCGACAGTCGATGTAGAAAAGACATTTACCAATATTCCCGGTCTCTATGTGGCCGAGAAAAGCGGTATGCCCGGAGAGGGGGCTTTCTTCCAGATTCGCGGTAACCGCACGGCCAATGCTACCGGTATGCCTTTGATCGTTGTCAACGGTCAGCCTTATTTCGGCGACTTGAATACGTCGGGTGTCATCAACGGGTATTCGTCGAGTATCTTCGATGCGCTCAATGCTCAGGATATTGCCAGTGTTTCGGTATTGAAAGGTGCCGATGCCGCCATGTACGGTTCTTTGGCATCGAACGGCGTTATCGCCATCGAGACCGAGCGGGCTATCGGCCTCGATACCCGGGTGGAATTTATCGGACAATATGGTGTCGATCTCAATCAGTCGACTTTGCCGGTTCTCAATGTAAAAGATTATAAAAAGTATGTCTCGGCGTTGGGTCTTACCGATGGTGCTTATGAGGATATGGACGATCTTATTACCGATTTCCCGTATCTCTCGCAAGATCCCTCGACCTATGTCAATCCTTATCTTTACAACAACAATACCGACTGGCAGGACGAGATTTACAGCCCCGGTTTTGTAACCGACAACACCTTGAAAATAAAAGGTGGTGATGCCATTGCCAAGTATGACCTTTCGATCGGTTATAAGCGGAAAGAAGGTCAGGTCGATAAAACCGACTACAATCGCTACTACGCCCGTTTGAACTCCGATATCGCTTTGAGCCGTAACCTGACGCTCACATCAGCTTTGTCGTTGGCTTACATCAACAGCAATTTGCAGGAGCAGGGACTCTCTTATGAGACCAATCCTCTCCTCACGGCTTTGCGTAAAGCTCCTTTGTTCTCGCCTTTTGAAAAAGACGATAAAAACCAGCTTTTGCCCGAATATGCGCCTATTCGCGACGAAAACGGTGAAATCATCACCAATAATGCCGTATCCAATCCCTCGGCTGTTGTCAATACGATACAAGCCAAAAACAATATCTATGATGTTCAGGCTCTTTTCGGTCTGAACGGAAAGATCAAAGAACATTGGACGCTGGGTGCTTCGGCCGGTCTTTATTACTACAAGAAACAAGAATCGATCTTCATTCCCGGTGCAACGAACCAGACCATCATGCCGTTGCAAAACGGATTGGCCGAGAATACTTCGCGTGTGGGTGAAACCGAGTTGCTCAACTTCTATTTTGCGGCTCGTACAGGTTACAACCAGACTTTTGCCGGAATGCACAACCTGAAAGGTTCTTTGGGCGTGCAGGCTGTTATCAACAGCACCGAGTACGATAGCGGTGAAGGTATAAACGCCGAGAGCGACTACTATTATCTCTTGGGTAGCACCAGCAGCAATATCGGTCGTAAAGTAGGCGGATATATCGACAAGTTCAACTGGGTCAACATCAATGCCAATTTGACTTATACCTATAACCACTTGGTAGGAGTAGGAGTAACGTTGGCTTCGGACTACGCATCTTCTTTCGGAAACGATGCTCCGTCGATGGCCGTGTTCCCCTCTGTAAATGCCGCATTCTATGCCAAGAATGCTCCCGGTGTGCGCAATGTCGATTTCATCAATCAGTTGACTCTTCGCGCCGAATATGTAACAACGGGTAACAGCCGGTTCTCTTCGGGTCTCAGCAAATATGCTTACTCGCAGGCCAGCTTCCGTGCTTTGTCCGGTCTTGTACGTGCCGGCGTTGCCAATACCGGCCTGAAATGGGAAACCGACCGTACGTTCGATGTCGGTCTCGATATTTCGTTGTGGAACAACCGTATCGATGCCTCTGTCGATTATTATAACGGGAAAACCAACGACGTGATCATGCTTCGCAGTATTCCGTCGGTATTTGGTACCAGTACGATGTATGACAACATCGGAACCTTGAAAAACGAAGGTGTCGAAGTGGGATTCCAGTTTGCTCCCGTATATACCAAAAACTTCAAATGGTATATCGGTGCCACACTTGCCCACAATAAGAACCGTCTTTCTTCTCTCGACGGCAATGCCTCTATCATAAGCGAAATGAGCGACGGAGCAGCTATTATTTCAGAAGTGGGTAAACCTCTGTACAATTTTTACGGCTATGAGACAGCCGGCGTATTCTCTACGCCGGAAGAGGCTGCGGCTGCCAACCTGAAAACTCCGGGCGGTGTTGCTTTTGGTGCCGGTGATGTACACTTTGTCGATCAAAATAATGATGGTGTGATCGATGAGAAAGACCGTGTAAACCTCGGTAGTGCCGATCCTAAAATTTTCGGTAACATCTATACGACGTTGCGTTATAAAAATTTCGAATTGTCGGTTAATTTCGGATACAGCCAGGGTAATAAATCTTATAATGCCGTGCGCCGTATCGGAGAGAGCATGAGCGATTACGGTAATCAGCTCGTGTCGACCAACCGCCGTTGGCAAAGCAACGGCGACATCACCACGATGCCGAAAGCCACTTATGGCGACCCGATGGGCAATAATCGTTTCTCCGACCGTTGGATCGAAGATGCTTCGTATCTCAAAATCAAAGAGATTTACGTAAGCTATAAATTCAACTTCTTGCGTGGAACGACCTTGTTTGCTTCGGCCGAGAATGTATTCACCTTTACCAAGTATTTAGGTCTTGATCCCGAAACAACTTATTCTTACGATGCTTCGTTGCGCGGATTCGACTATGCCAAAGTGGCGCTTCCTCGTTCGTTTAAAGTCGGTGTTAAGCTCGAATTCTAACCATAAGGAGATTTAAGATTATGAAAAATATAATGGAAAAATTTGCTGCCTTATTTATCGTTGCGGCTCTCTTTGTCTCATGTTCCGATGAGACGACCGACCTCCTCGATGAAGGCAATTATGTAGGAGTCAACTCCGAACTTTATTCCGGTCTTTGGGGGTGTGCCTCGACCGTAGCCGATGTGGCCGATCAGGCGCTTATTCTCGAAGCTCTCCGGGGCAATCTGCTCGAACCGACCGAAAATGCCGGAACCGAGGTATGGAATATCTGGAAATACAGCGACCTCAATGGTAACACCCTTGCCGACCCTGCGGGTTATTACCGTGTCATCATGAATGTCAACGACTATGTGGCGCATGTCGACAAGTATCGCAAAGAGAACCCTACGGCCCTTAACTTCGAGGAGAAATACGGTGTAACATTCGACTTGTATATTTCTACCGCGATCCGTTATAAAGTATGGGCTTATATGATGCTTGCCAAAATATACGGTGAAGCTATCTATTTCGACGATCCGTTGAGCGAGTATCAAGACATTGCCAAATATCCGAAACTCGGTTTCGACCAGATTATCGATAAATGTCTGGAACTCATGAATACCGGTATGTACGGGGTCGACGGTAAACAGATAACACGGTGGAGAACTTTCCTTTTCCCGAGTATTACGGGCGAGAACGAAGGACACATGCGTTACGACCGTTATCAATTTACCCCGCAATGCCTGTTGGCCGAGTTGTACTTGTATAAACGAGATTATCACAATGCTGCCATCAATGCGATGACCGAGATTACACTCGGCGGTCGTACCGGCGGCGGTGAATGCTATATCATGCCTTTGCGCGGTGCTTACAGCAGCGGTTGGAAAAATTGCATACATACATATTTCCGCTGGGAAGACATTACGATGGCTTCGTACAATCCCAGAATGTATGAAACGAACCGTCTCGAAGATTTTGCTTCGAATGTTTCTCCGTATAGTTATTATGTGCGTCCTACCCAAGTGGCTATGGCCCGTTTCGATACGACAAGTGTACCATGTATCGAAAATGCAATCTTATCCGACCGTTACCGCGGTAGAGGAGGAACGTTTGCCGAAACGGAAACCGGACAGATCATTCTTCGGAAATGGGTCAGCGGTGTAGCTCAGACGACCGAAACAGTCATTCCTCTGTATCGTGCCAGCGGTTTGCACCTGATTCTTTGCGAGGCTTTGGCCGGTTTAGCCAAAGATCCTTCGACTACGGAGGAGATGAGAAATGCTTTTATCGAAACTGCCCTCGTGCTTCTCAACCAGGGTATCGGAACTTATTGGGACACGACGACCGGTGATTTTAAGGCCGGTAGCTGCTTCGATAAAGTTATCAAGTATTTCGATCCCAGCAATGCGAATAAATATCTTGCCAACTTGTATCGGGGAACCAACCATACGCAAAGCGCTTCGCAGTATATTCACAAAGGTATACGCGGTCGTGTAGCCATGGGTAATGTGGGTGGCGATATTTTGTCGACCGATGGAGATTCGGGCTTACCTTTGTATACTCCCGAAGAGCAATGCTGGAAACTCGATTCTTTGCTTGCCGATGAGTATTTCTTCGAACTCTCGGGCGAAGGTCAGGTAATGTTTGCTTTGTATCGTATGATGCAAAACTATCCCGAAAAGAAAGAGTATTTCATCAAATCGATGGCCGCCGGACGCGGAGATGTCGAATCGATACTTTCTGCCGATAAAGGTTGGTTTATCGATTATGATTTGACCGAAGGAAATTAATGTCTGTCGACATTGTTTAAGACAAGGTGTCCGGAGCGGAATATCCTGCTTCGGACACTCGTGTTTTCCCGATATTACATATATAACTTTTTTTTTGACGCTATGCATATATCACGATTATTCTGTTCTTTGCTTCTATCGGCGGCTTGCCTTGTTCCTGCGCAGGCGCAGTTGTTTACCTCTTCCGACTCGAAGCGTACCGCTCCCGGCCAAAACCGCACGTTGCGCTACCAGCCCGACGGAGAAGATTTTGTCATCGTCAATGGCAATCGCAAGTTTACCCGAGCTTTGTATGGCAGTAATACGGGTTTCAGACTCGAAACGAGCGATGTTCCCGAGTTTGCCCTGTATATGCCCCGTATGGGGGGGAATCTTTCGCTTGGCGTGATTGTCGGCGGGAAAAGCCTTTGGCTAAACGATGCCCGACACATCGAGTCCCGATACAGTGCCGGAAGCCGTATCTATACGATTACCGACTCTCTCTTGGGAAAAGGTTCTATCGTCGTTACAGCGTTGGCCATGTATGAGGCCGATGGTATGATACTCAAAATCGAAGGCAATAAGTTGCCTTCGGACACTCGGCTCGTATGGCTTTACGGCGGACCTACCAACAAGCGTTTCAGTCGGGAAGGAGATATGGGAGTAGATGCACCCGACTGCTTCGACTTGAAACCCGATTATTGTGTCGATAATATTTATCGTTTGGACGATGACGGTTTCGATGTGTGGTATGGTACCTCACGCGAGAATATCCAACGATATTTGGCCGGTAAGAATCCCGAAACGGGCAAAAATCCTGTATGCCAACTTACGGCTGTCGTGCCCGACGCATCTTCGCTGTTACTGGGTGATGCTATGGCGCGTACTACGCCGATCTCTTTGCGTGAAACGGCTCCTTCCGACAAATATCCGGTCGTTTCGGGAACGGTCTCATTACGTAAGAAACCCTCTTATATAGCGATATATAATCCTAAAACCGCTCCGGCCGCATGGCGTTATGACGATTTGGCGGCCTGTTTCGATCGTGCCGACAAGAGCCGTGCCGAGGTCGCCTCGACGGTGAAGCTTGTTACGCCCGATCCCTATTTCAATACGCTCGGGCCGGCATTGAGTATGGCAGCCGACGGTATTTGGGATTCCTCCGCCAAGGTGTGGATGCACGGAGCCATTGGTTGGCGTATGCCTTTGAACGGTTGGCGTGCCGCTTATACGGGCGATGCCATAGGTCGCCACGACCGGGCAAGGGAACACTTCGACGGTTATGCCGCTTCTCAGATTACCGAGATAGAACCTGTCATTCCGCATCCGGCACAAGACAGTTCGCTCAATTTGGCTCGGGCTTTGAAGAAATGGGGAACGCAAATGTACAGCAACGGTTATATTACCCGTAATCCCAATCAGAAGAAGCTCATGCACCACTACGATATGAATCTTTGCTATATCGATGAGTTGTTGTGGCATTTCAACTGGACAGGAGATATGGACTATGTGCGCCGTATGTGGCCGGTACTGAAATCGCATCTTGCTTGGGAGAAGCGTAATTTCGACCCCGACGACGACGGCCTTTACGATGCCTATTGTTGTATATGGGCAAGCGATGCCCTCCAATACAACAGCGGCGGAGTAACGCACTCGTCGGCTTATAATTACCGGGCCAACAAGATGGCGGCCGAGATAGCCGAAAAAATAGGAGAAGATCCCGAACCGTATCGTCTCGAAGCCGAAAAAATAGGAAAGGCTATCAACGATAATCTGTGGCTGTCCGATAAAGGCCATTGGGCGGAATATAAAGACTTCATGGGCTTGAAGCGTGTACACCCCGATGCCGCTTTGTGGACGATATATCATGCTATCGACTCGGAAATTCACGACGATTTCCAGTCGTGGCAGGCGACCCGTTATGTCGATACCGAGATTCCTCATATTCCCGTCAAGGCCGATGGTCTCGATAGAGACGATTATGCAACAATCGCTACAACGACGTGGTTGCCTTATGCATGGTCTATCAATAACGTCGCTTTTGCCGAGGTAATGCATACGGCATTGGCTTACTGGCAGAGCGGTCGTAGCAATGAGGCTTATAAACTTTTCAAGAGCTCGATTCTCGATGGAATGTATTTGGGCGGAAGCCCCGGAAACTTCGGGCAAGTAAGTACTTATGATGCCGCTCGCGGAGAGTGCTATCGCGATTTCGGCGACCCGGTAGGTGTCGCATCGCGAGTTATCGTGCAAGGACTGTTCGGTATTCTGCCCGATATGATGAACGACCGTGTTGTTTTGCGTCCCGGTTTCCCGTCGGATTGGGAATATGCATCGTTCGAGACTTCCGATATTGCTTATGATTTCAAGCGTAAGGGCAATAAAGACGTATATGAAGTGCAGCTTCATTTCGAGCGTCCGGCTACGCTTGCGTTACAGTTGAAAGCCCGTCGCGATAAAATCGCTTCGGTGAAAGTCAATGGAAAGAAAACGACTTGGACATTGAAAGAAAATAGTGTGGGAGAGCCTCAAATCGAAATTCTCGCACAACCGGTACCCTCTTGCAAGATCGAAGTGGCTTGGGAAGGCAAACCTTTGTCTATGCCCGAGTATGATACACTGGCGATTGTGGGTTCTTCTTGGAAATTGTCCTTGCCGTTGAGCGTGCAACTCATGGCGGTACGCGATGAGCAGAATCTGCTGTCGCAGACGAGATGGGACGCCCACTCTGTCTCGGCAGTCGTTCGGGATAACGTCGGCGAACGTACATTGTTTGTGCAACTTTCTCAGGGCGATATGACATGGTGGCAACCTATACCTCTTACAGTAATGCAGCCTGTAACACTGGCTTCTTCGGCTACCGAAGGATATGCTTTGTCATTTGCTTTGGCCAATCATACGGCAAAGCCGCTTTCACTGAAATGCGTCGTCAATCCCGGACGCTACGAGTATGTTGTGTCGACCGAGATCCCGGCCAACGGTATATCACCCGATATTTTTGTACCGGCCTCTTGTGCCGAGCCGGGTACCAACCGTGTCGTAGTGTATGATAAAGAGAAAGAAGTTGCCCGTTTCGACTGCATCAACTGGGAGGTTAAGAATTCCAATGCCTTGCATTATGAATCAGTAGATTTGGATACCTGCATGAATGCTCGTGTAACAGATATATTTGAGAATCGCTATTTGTCTCCCCGGTCGCCTTATACAACATTGCAAGTGCCTGTGCAGGGTATAGGGGAGTGGTGTCATCCCAAAGCTACCGCTGAGATCGATGATAGCGGATTGCGCCGTGCAGCTTCGGGCGATGTGCTCGATACACCTATCGGTGTTCCTTTCCGTATCCGTCAGGATACGACGGTGAACAATGTTCTTTTTACGACCCGTTGGGATAATTATCCCGATTCGGTAACCGTACCTTTGTCGGGGAGAGCGTCGCGAGTCTATCTGCTTATGGCCGGATCGACCAACCATATGCAATGCCACATGGTCAACGGACTTGTTACCGTAACTTACACCGATGGGACGACTTCAACACTTCCGCTTGTCAATCCCGAAACATGGTGTCCGATCGATCAGGATTTTTATGTAGACGGATATGCTTTCAGTCTCAAAGCCCCCCGGCCTTATCGTGTACTGTTGAAAAGCGGTGTGATAACCCGAGATGTAGAGTCATATCTGAAACTGAGGGGAGCCGATAACCGGAATATACCCGGAGGAGCCGGTGTCATATTGGACTTGCCCCTCGACGGTACACGTACGTTACAAAGTATAACCGTTTCGGCAGTATCGACCGAGGTCGTTATCGGGCTTATGGCCGTTACACTCGAACGATAGCTCTTGTTTTTAACAACTCTTATCGTATTGTATCGTTAAATTTAATGCGATATTTGTATCTTTGAATGCAGAAAGAGGGAGTATACAGAGATTTTTCTCTCGTATCTTCCTCTTTTTTAGTTTCTAAGAAAGAAAATAAACTCGACAAAACCAATTAAAATAAACCGATATGATGAAGAATTTCATGAAAAAAATTTTCTTTGTCGCTTGTTTGTTGGCTCCGGCGTTGTTGTCGGCCCAGCAGCCGCTCAAAGAAACTCTCGATCCGGCCATTCGTGTGGGTAAGCTCGAGAACGGCCTTACTTATTACCTCTGCCATAACAATCTTCCCGAAAACCGGGTCGAGTTCTATATTGCGCAGCGTGTAGGTTCCATTCTCGAAGAAGAACATCAGCGTGGTTTGGCGCACTTCCTCGAACATATGGCGTTCAATGGAACAACCCATTTCCCCGGGAAAGACATTATCAATTATCTTGAAAACAACGGTGTGAAATTCGGTGCCAACCTCAATGCCTATACATCTATCGATGAGACAGTATATAATATTTCTGATGTCCCTGCACGAGAAGGTCTCATCGATTCCTGTCTGCTTATTTTGCACGATTGGGCGTCGGGCATCTTGCTCGAAGGCGATGAGATAGATGCCGAGCGTAAGGTTATCCACGAGGAATGGCGTACAAGAAATTCGGCCAATTTGCGTATGCTCGAAGCAATTTTGCCTATCATTTATCCCGACAGTAACCGCTATGCCTATCGTATGCCTATCGGATTGATGGAGGTTGTCGACAATTTCCCCCATCAAGCTATTCGCGATTACTACCACAAGTGGTATCGTCCCGATTTGCAGGGTATTATCGTGGTGGGAAATATCGATGTCGATAAAGTTGAAGCGCGTATCAAAGAATTGTGGAAAGATGTCCCTGCACCCGTCGATGCTGCGGTAAGAGAATATGTACAGGTTCCTGATAACGACGCCCCTATTGTTGCTGTTGTGTCGGACAAGGAAGCGCTTTCCAACTCATTGCGTATCGCTTTTAAACAGCCTGTCGATACGACCAGTAAAATGACCGTTGAAGCAACCCGGAAAGATTTGGTACGATCTCTCGTTTCGATGATGTTTGCTACGCGTTGCAGTGAATTGTCTCAACTCGAGAATCCGCCTTTCATCATGGCTGCCGGTTCTTATGGCGATTATTTCTATTCCCCTACACGTAAAGCTTATACGTTGGTGGCCATTTTCAAAACCGGGCAGTGGAAACAAGCTCTTGAAGGACTGGTGAGTGTAACCAAGCAGGCTTACGAATTCGGATTTACCCAATCGGAACTTGACCGTGCCGTGGCCGAAATGGAATCTTATGTAAGAAAGTCGTACAACGAGCGTTCCACACAGAAAAATTCGAAATTCGTAGATAAAGCATTGACTCATTTCCTGCAACAGGAACCTGAGTTTTCAGAAGAATATTCTTACGAACTCTATAACCAACTGCTGCCCGGTGTAACCTTGAAAGATGTCAACGAGACATTCCGTCAGTTCTTCCCGACCGATTCCAAGAACATGTCTCTTGTTCTCATGAGCGATGAAAATGAGAATAGTGTTATTCCTACGGAAGAGGAGCTTTTAAATACATTCTTTGAAGACTGCAAGATTGCGGTAGAACCGTATAAAGATGAGCATCAAGAACGTTCGCTTATACCTCAAATGCCCGAAAAAGGCCGTATTGTAAAGACGACCGAAAATAAAATTTTCGATGCGACCGAATATACTCTTTCCAATGGCGCGAAGGTCGTTATCAAAACGACCGACTTCAAGGCCGATGAGATACAAATGTATGCTCTCAGTCATGGCGGTACAAGCCTTTTCGATGTCAAAGACCGTCCGAATTATTATGTGATGAATTCGCTCGTTTCATTGGGCGGTATGGGCGATTTCAGTACGATGGAACTCATGAAGCAGCTTAGCGGTATACAAGCCAGTGTATCGGCCAGTGTATCGTCTTATGCCGAGACGGTGTCGGGTAGCAGTACGATCAAGGATTTCGAGACTTTGTTACAACTTACTTATTTACGGTTTACGACGACCCGAGTCGATAGCGCCCGTTATGTGGCATGGAAGAGCCGCATGGCCAATTCGTTGAAACTTTCCGAGTCCGATCCTATGCGTCCTATATCCGATACGGTATCTTATCTTACTTATGGAAATCACGAACGAGTACGCCGCTTTACACAGGACGACTTGGATAAGGTCGATTATCAACGGGCTCTCGATCTGTTCTCTTCAAGAGTAGACAATGCTGCCGATTTCGTATTTATCTTTATCGGAAATATCGATAAAGAGGCTGCCAAACCGCTTATCGAACAATATATCGGGGCGCTGCCTTCGACCGGAAAACATGAAAAAGCCAATGGGAAAGTAATGCCGAAAGAGCGTACCGGTTATCGCGAGTCGATCTTCGACCAAAAAATGGAGACACCCAAGACAATGGTGTATATCACTTATTCGGGAAAAGAGAAATACAACTTGAAAAATACGATCGTCATGTCGATGCTTTCACAAGTGATGCGCACGGTTTATACCGAGACCATACGGGAAGAAGAAGGTGGTACGTATGGGGTTTCGACATCGGGTAGCCTTTCCCGTACACCCAAGAATAGTTTCTCTTATGTTATCGCTTTCGATACCAATAAAGAACAAGCCTCTTCGCTGGCCGACCGTACCATTGCAGAGTTGAAGAAAGTGGCCGAGGAAGGTCCGTCGACCGAGACGTTTGACAATATCAGAGCTTATATGCAGAAAGAGTATGAAAGCAGTATCAAGGAAAATAAGTACTGGGCTTCATCGTTGATCAACTATTATATGTATGGAAACGACTTTTATACCGATTATCTTAAAACGCTCAATTCGGTAACGCCCCAAGATGTGCAGAAAATGGCCAAGAAGGTAGTAACGTCCAAGAATCTTATGAAAGTGATACGTTACGGTATACCCGAGGATAGTGCCGAATAGGTATTTAAGGCTATTATAAAAGGGAAGCAAGACAACATTGCTTCCCTTTTTTTGTTTATCGCTGAAAGTTTCTACCTTTGGAACGTTTGTAAACGAACCTTCCGGTTTTCGGCCGGTATAGATTATACAGACTTTTGATATGTCTTTTACGATTATAGAGCAGAGTGTCGTCGGGAAATATAGCGATGTGTCCCTGTGTGAAGATGCACTTGTAATTACCCCTTTCTTTGCTGCGGTTGTCGATGGAGCAACAAGTAAATGCGATTTGAGTTTCGATGGGAAAACAACAGGTCGTTTGGCATCGGAATTACTCTCCGGTGTGATACGGTCGTTGCCGTATGATGCGACGATGTCGGAGTTTATAGATGAGGCCGGTCGGGTATTTATGGCTTTTTATTGTAGAAACGGTCTTCGGGAAAGAGTCGTTTCCGAAC
>OLZW01000974.1_pt1 | contig 22752 bp, 13 predicted proteins | sample 1674281 | NCBI WGS metagenome assembly OLZW01 (sample SAMEA103958157, study PRJEB25191) | human gut metagenome | biome: human-associated habitat [ENVO:00009003]; feature: intestine environment [ENVO:2100002]; material: feces | place: Germany | collected 2013/2015
AAGTCAACTTTAAACAATAGTATTTGCCATGAAAATGAAAGGAAAATTACACAATGAAAAGCAGAATATATTATAACGACCTTATGGAAGAATGGTTCAGAATCAATAAATCTGGATTTGCAAAATCTACATATGTTAAATATATGAGAATATATAAAAAATATGTGAAACTATTTTTTGAAAATATAAATATAAGGAAAATAGATATGCCAATGCTTGACGAATACAGAACTTATCTTGAAAACAAGCTGATATCCTCTAAGATAGAAGTCTGCGGTCAGACTGCAAAATGCGCCGTAATGCTGGTTAATAGATGTCTGGAATTTGCAGCAAAAAAAGGATTTATAAGCACTGCATTCAGGCTCGAATGGAAAATCAGATCCCAGCGCAGTGACATACAGATTTTCAGTGACGAAGAACAGCGTAAAATAGAAAATCACTGTATGCAAAACAGAGATGTATATTCTTTTGGAATAATTCTATGTCTTTATACAGGACTTCGTATAGGAGAATTATGCGCTCTCAGGTGGACTGACATAGATATTGCCGAAAGAGTGCTAAATGTTCAGCGTTCAGTTCAGAGATTAAAATTTGAAAATGAATCTGCGACTGTGCTTACTGTATCACATCCAAAGAGCGTATCCTCTGCCCGAATGATTCCTCTGCCTGAATGTATTATATCAATCATAGATAAATTCCGATGTAAGGACAAAGAAGATACATATGTCTTTTCAGGGAAAAAGGATACACCTGCAGAACCTCGCACTTTTCAGTGCAGATATAAGCGATATCTCAGCGATGCCGGTGTAAACTACAGAAAGTTTCATACATTAAGACACTCTTTTGCGACAAGATGTATCGGATGCGGCATGGATCTGAAAACTCTAAGTGAAATACTAGGACATTCCAGTGTGAAAGTCACTCTGGAATTTTACTGTCATACAACAATGGAACAGAAACGAAAACAGATGAACAGACTTTCCTTTCTTTCGCAGAATTAACTGATACACGAATATCCTTTTGGGGTGTATCAAAGAGGGGGGGGGGAAAAGTATGCATAAATTTCTTAGCAAGAAATCTGTATACGCAACGGTCTTTATTTTCGCTATCATTATAGCGATGGTAGCGACTACATTCTTTCCATCTTATGCGGCGGCAAAAACCGCTGATGGAAATACGACCGGCTCTTATGCGCAAAATCTTGGAGATAATTCATCTACAAGATACGCGGGAAGGGTATGGACAGACAAGACGGTGTATACAGAGGATGCCACATTTACAGGCGATGTCGGAAATGTAACTGTTAAAAACGATTCGGATTTCCTTGTGGCATATTCGGCGTTAGCCACAACACAGAATGTCACCGGCAAAAGTTCGGTTCCTGTTGATGTGGTTTTTGTAATCGACAATTCCAACTCTATGGATGAGGATTTAACCTGGCAGCAGACCCGTTTGGAAGCAACGGTGGCAGCTGTAAATACCTCTATTGCGAAAGTAATGGAATCTCATCCTGATTCCAGAGTGGCGGTAGTAGTATATGGCAGCAGCGCTCATACACTTTTGCCTTTGGGACATTATGATCCAATGCCAAGTGGGAACTATATTTCGGTAAGCGGAAATTATACGGGTAATAATAATAGTTACACTGATTTTCATGCGGTTCCAAATCACACTCTATATATGAATGGAAGTCAACGCGGCACAAACATTCATATGGGTGTAGATGCAGGAATGGATATTTTGAAGAGCGATACTGATATCGGTGAAGGTGCTTCCAAGCATGTTCCTGCACTTATTCTGCTTTCAGACGGTGCTGCAACTTATGCAGGAAGTGGCAACTGGTGGGATCCTTCTGGTTCTCAGGGTATAGGCTCGGAAGCAAGTGTTACTTTCTCTTTGGAAACGGCAATGCATGCCCAGTATCAAAAGCAACTTGTGAATAACCACTATGGGGTTGATGCTGATGCAAATACTGCGTGTCAAATTTATACCATCGGCATGGGTATTGAGCAGCTTTCTGGAAGTCAAAGAAACATTGCAAGACTTGCATTGGATCCGGGCACCTATATAACAGAAAACAATGACGAAGCTAATGCGATGGAGAATGCGTGGAATTCTTATTTGCGTGGTCAGAATCCGACAATGCAGTATCCATCGGGAACAGGTTTTTTTGGGAATACACAATACAGCGACTATACTTTCCGTCATCCAGGCAGTGATGATATTTCCACAATTGCTTACAACGACGGATACTATTCCGCTGAAAATGCAGATGATGTCGCAAATGTATTCGATGATATCACAAGCGATATCGTTTACTCATCTGCTCAGGCACCTACACAGATTGAAGGCGGCGATCCTCTTAAAAGCGGTTATCTGACATATACAGATCCGATAGGTGAGTATATGGAAGTCAAGGATATTAAATCCATAATCTACGGCGGCAAAGAGTTTACTCAAAAGAGCTCTTCAGAAAGCGGTAACACTACAACATATACTTTTACAGGAGAAAAAATAGAGTCACCTGTATATGGTGAGCTTGATGTATCATCCATAGAAATTTCAGTAACAAAGGATGATAATGGTAATGAGACACTTACTGTAAAGATTCCGGCGGCGGCTATTCCGCTGAGAGTGAATACCGTTGATATCGATGAAAACGGTGCGATTACCAATACAAACAATAACGCTTATCCTGCAAGAATACTTTATACTGTCGGAGCCCGAGAAGGTGTTAACCTTGAGACACTGGAAGGTGTAAGCGATGATTACATCAGCAGCCATCTGAAAGAAGACGGTCAGCAGGTGAACTTCTACAGTAATAAATACAGCGGAAATACTCAGAATAATAAAACTGTTGGAGATGCCAAAGTAACATTTACTGCAGCAGAAACAAATCCGTTCTTCTTTATTCAGGAGGATACACCTCTCTACACAGCAGAAGATACAAATGCTGTTGCAAGAAGTGTTAATAATGATGATACCCTCTATTATTTCCAGATAACATATTATGAGGGAAATAGTGAACAAACAGTATGGGTGTCAAGACCGGGTTCGACATTCTATGAGAATGGTTCGACTGAAAATACAATCACAAATATAGAAGGACAGGCATACATCAAAAAAGGCGCTCCAAGATTAGGATACCTTGACGATTTTGCACAGACAAAGGCTGAAAATACTACCGGTACAGCCGAACAGGTATTCCATCCTGTATATGACGGCAACGGTCAGTTTACAGTATATCTGGGCAACAACGGACTGCTTCAGACAGATGCTCCTAAGTCACTGACAGTTGAAAAGGAAGTCACTACAAGTAATAGTCTGACTGCACCTGACGCTGACTTTACATTCGAAGTGACAGTGGCATCTAAGGCTGATACTGCAGGAGATGCAATACTGACAGGCAGTGACGGTCAGACAACGAAAACGGAACTGACATTTGACGCAGACGGTAAGGCAACATTTACGCTTAAAGACGGACAGTCCATGGAAATTCTCAATATAGGAGAAGGTGTTGAATATACCGTTAAAGAAATCAATCTGCCTGCCGGATTTACTTCTGATGCGGCGGACAATACAAAGACAGGCACTGTTTCAGGTACGGATGAAAACAATATTGTTACATTCACAAATACATATAATGTAACACCGGTCACAACAGATGATCTGGGAATCAGTCTTGGCGGAACTAAGAGCATCACAGGCCGTGATTTCCAGGCAGGCGACGAATTTGTATTTACTATAGCAGTGGCAGAGGCAACACCTGATGCTCCGCTTCCAGTTGATGATATCGATGGAGACGGAAATGCGATTACGGCTACAGTAGAGCCGACATCGGGCAGCGAGGTTACATTTAAATTTGGTAATATCACTTTCGATAAGCCTGGTGAATACAGATATATCATCCGTGAAAATACTGGAGCATTGCCGGGTGTTGATTATGACGGTGCAATATATCGTGTAAATATTATCGTTAGAGATAACGGTGACGGAACGATGAGCCTGGCAAGCACTGAAGGTGGCCTCACTGGAATAGGCGGTTTAAATTATCCAACTAATCCTTTCATCCAGGTTTCGGATGGAGAACAGCAAGGAACAGTAGTTGGTGCGGTAGCATTTGAAAACAGCTACAGTGCAACCAGTGCGGAAGCTGTTATCCAGGGTATGAAAGAGCTCAACTCCACAAACAGTGACAGAATCCTTGCGGATGGTGACTTTACATTCAAGATCGAAGCTCTCGGATATAACACTGATGGAGGAGATCAATTCAATCAGATTCCTGGCGGCGAACCGGCTCAGCCGATGCCTGCCAATACGGAAGTAACCAATATTGCCAATGGTAATGTTAATTTCGCGGCTATGACATTCACGCAGGATATGATCGGCAATACTTACGGCTATAAGATTACCGAAAAACTTCCACAGGGTGTGAATGCGGATAATCCGACTTTAAACGGCATCACATACGATACTTCTGAAAAGATCGTCAAAGTGACTGTGACAAGATCTTATGATGGTGGAATGGAACATGTGGTTGCGACAGTGACACCAAATGATGGAACGGCTGAAGCGGCTGAGAATTTCACATTCACCAATAAGTACGAACCTTCGTCCGTAACGATTGGTGAAGATACAGGCAATGCTATAACAGTCCAGAAAACATTTACAGGAAGAACCTGGAATGACAGTGATGAGTTTAAATATACGTTAAAATCTATTGATGGTGCGCCAATGCCAGCGGATGGAGATGAAATTTCCATAGGAAAAACGGCTAGTGGCAATAGTAATACCACAACATTCGGAAACATCGAATTTGTTAAAGAAGGCGTATATGAATACGAAATAAACGAAACTAACGGCGGTCTCGGTGGTGTGACTTATGATAAGCACACAGCAAAAGTAACCGTAAGAGTAACTGAAGATGAAAAAACAGGTACTCTCAGTGCAAAGGTTGAATATGACAACAGTGCGGCTGAAAATACCAGCGACGAGGCTGTACAGAATGCGGCAGCATTTACCAACACATACACTGCTGTATTTGTTGACAGCACAGCGGTAAATCTCAATGGTACAAAGACTCTCACAGGAAAAACTCTTACTGACAGCATGTTCTATTTCACTATAGAACCGCAGGATGCAGCTCCTATGGGAGATGGAACAAGGAGTGTGCCAAATAAGGCGGATGGCTCTATAGAACTTCTGAAGAATATTAAATATACAGAAGAGGGAGATTATGTATATATCATCAAGGAACAGATACCTGCTCCTAAGGCAAAGGGTATGACCTATGATGAATCGGAATACCGTGTAACCGTAACAGTTACTGACGATCAGCAGGGAAATCTTAAAGTAACAAATACTAAGATTGAAAAGAAGGCTGCCGGTGCAGCGGATTATACGGAAGCAGATGCAGTTGTATTTGAAAACAACTACGAACCTCTTTCCATAACAATTGCACCGCTGCAGATAACAAAGGTTCTCGACGGTGACAGAAATACTCCTCTCCAGGACGGCGAATTCTCATTTGAAATGAGCGTGGTAAGCGCTGATCCAGAAGACGGTATAACTCTGCCGCAGCAGACAGTCGTTGAAAACAAGGCTGACGGAACTGTACCGTTTGGTGATATAACATTCACTAAAGTAGGTATATATAAGGTGCAGGTAAAGGAAGTTGTTCCAGACGAAGCGGATAAAGTTCCTGGTGTAGAATATGATACTCATGTGAGAACAACTACATTTACGGTAACTGATAACGCCGGACAACTTGCAGTTCAGAGAAGTGGATACGACGGAAGTCGAACATTCACAAATGAATACACAACTACCGGCACTGTTGAAGGAGCGACTGACCTTGAAGTGACAAAGAACTTTACAGGTAGAGAAAACGACCAGTGGCTCGATACGGATGCATTTACATTCACCCTTGAAGCAGTAGGAGATACACAGCAGGCGGTAACGGACGGTGATGTGATACTTCCTGGTAATGCGGCAGCGCTTGTAATAGACAGTTCCGATGCAGATCACAAGGCGTCCTTTGGGGATATAACCTTCAATGCACCTGGTGAGTATGAATTTAAGATAACAGAAACAAAAGGAAATATTCCGGGTGTCACTTATGATAATCACGAGGCAACCTTTAAAGTGACAGCTGAAGACAACGGTGATGGAACTCTTAAAATAACAACAGATATAGACAAGTCGGATCTGACATTCACCAACACCTACGACGGTGAAGATCTGGTACTGACAGGAGATACGGCACTTAAAGTCAAGAAAGAGCTGACTGTGCCTGAAGGAAGCCAGCCGGTAGTATCCCTCAAGGCGGGAGATTACGACTTTGAAGTAACCAGCGAAGCCCTTGACGGATCTGATGCGGACGGCATAGTTCTTCCGGAAAAGACAACTGTTTCTAACGATGAAAACGGTGATGTAGTCTTTGGTGACATCAAGTTTACTAAGGCCGGTACATATAAGCTGACAGTCAGGGAAGTTGTTCCTGCAGACGAACAGAAGATTCCTGGCATAACATACAGTAACAACGAGTACACAGTAACTTATAAAGTTATCGAGGATTATACCAGCGGCAAGCTTGTACTGGACGGAGAACCTGCTGTAACAGGCGAAGCAACATTTAACAATGTTTACGGAGCTGAAGGAATTCTTGAAGGCAGCACATATCTTGAAATAACAAAGGTGATAGAAGGCAGAGACTGGAACGATAACGACAGCTTCACATTCAACCTCACAGCAGATGAAGTTTACGGCGAAGCCGTTAAGATGGGAACTTCTGAAGTAACCATAACCAAGGATACTGCAGATCATAAGGCAGTCTTTGGAGATATCACATTCACACAGACTGGTACATATGATTTTACTATCAAGGAAGTAGATCCTCAGATAGATAAGATGACATATGACAAGCATGAAGTGAAGGTAAGCGTCAAAGTAGAGGATAAGGACGGTAACGGTACACTGACAGTATCACCTACAGTAAATGGTGAAAAGATATTCACCAATACTCATAATCCTGATGATGCAACAGCTTCCATAGCAGGAACAAAGATCTTCAGCGGCAGAGATGTAAAAGATAGCGACAGCTTCACCTTTGATATAGCCGTAGCTGACAATTCTGCAGAAGGTACTCCTTCACCGGCTGTATCTTCGGTAACAGTTTCAGGTAAGGACTTTACCGGCGATAAAGCACCTGTGGATTTCGGTACTTTCTCCTTCGATAAGGAAGGTACATATATCTACACAATAACAGAACAGAAGGGAAATATCGGCGGAGTTACATACGATGGTGGTACTGTTACTGCAACAGTGGATGTAACTTACGATAATGCTACAGGTACATTCGATACCGATGTAACATATTCCAAGGAAGGCGGAGTAAATCCAGGAAATACATTTGAATTCACCAATGTATACAAAGCTCTTCCTGTAGATCTTGTTAAAGGCGTATTTAGTGCATCCAAGACTGTAACACCTTCCGAAGGTAACAGTTACGATATGGAAGGCGGAGAATTTGAATTCACTCTGACTCCGTCAGCAAGCAACCCTGAAGCTGACCCTGTTGAGGCGGCAACAGTTAAAAACGATGCTAACGGTGCTGTATCCTTTATAAACAGCGCAACATACACTGAACCTGGAACTTATGTTTATACGATAGAAGAAGTACAGGGCGGTGTAGGCGGCATCACTTACGATGGTAGCATTTACACAGTAACCGTTGACGTTACAGACGACGGTTCAGGTAAGCTGGCAGCTGAAACATTCATAACAAAGGATGGAACAGCAGCAGATGCCATCGTCTTCGATAACTCCTACGATCCTGCAGAAACCGGTCTCTCCATCGGAGGAACTAAAGAACTGACAGGAAAGGATCTTGAAGCAGATATGTTCAGCTTCACACTGACAGGTATTGACGGAGCACCGATGCCTGTAGACGGTCAGGCAACCGTAACAGTTAAGAACACTGCCGGCGGAGCCTTCGACTTCGGCGAAATCAAATACGACAAAGTCGGAGAATACAAGTACGAGGTAAGCGAAGTTAATGCCGGCGCAACAGGAATGACTTACGACACTAATACATACAATGTAACTGTTAAGGTTACAGATGAAGACGGAGCCCTTAAGGCAGTGCCTTCCGTTGAAAACTCACAGATAGTGTTCAAGAATTCCTATGCACCTATACCTCTCGTACTGGAAGGTGACAGCGCAATAGGCGGAACTAAAGACCTGACAGGCAGAGACCTTAAGGATGGAGAATTTGTATTCCAGCTTAAGGACGGAGATAAAGTCATAGCAGAAGCTACAAACAATGCTGACGGAACATTTGCATTCGACGGCATAAAGATAGAAAAAGTCGGAACATACAACTACACAGTATCTGAAAAGATGAACGGACTGGGTGGTGTAGAGTACGATAAGACTATCTACAATGTACGCATTGATGCCAGCGACGAAGGCGGATACATAAAAGCCGATGTAACTTACTCGGTAAACGGTGAGCCATATGACAATGTGGTATTCACAAATGCTTACTCTTACAGGGGTACAAGCGTTCAGATCGGCGCAATCAAGAAACTGCAGGGACGCGACCTGGTTGATGGCGAGTTCACATTCAGACTTGAAGACGCTGAAGGCAACCTCATAAGCGAAGCCGCAAACGATGAAAACGGAAGCGTAATATTCGACAAGATCGATTACGACGAACCGGGAACATTTAACTATGTGGTTTACGAGGTTGGCGGAGATGCTGAAGGCGTAACCTATGACGAAAACAGATACGATGTAACTGTAAGCGTAAAAGACAGTGAGAAAGGTTATCTGACAGCGGATGTAACAGGCGATGAAGGACTCACATTTGTGAATGTCTATGAAAAACCTGAAGCACCGGCTAAGACAGATGATGGAGATGGTCCTGCAAAGACCTCCGACAATGCAACACCTGGAATGCTCATGCTGATACTTGCAGCATCCGGAGCAGGACTGGTTGCACTGAGAAAGAAATCCAGATAATCTAACTTATATAAAACTTAGCGGGAAGCGGGGACAATAAGTCTCCGCTTCTTGCATTGTGTGCATTGTTATCTATCAAATCTTAACAAAACTACCATTTTGTTAAGCCAATGTAAAGTGGCAGTAAATTGTTTGTTAAATAAGAGCAAAACTTGTGACAGAATAGAGCCTTTTGATTATAATCGTGAAGGAAGTGTAAATTAGTAAAGTTTATGTTAAGAGAGGTCAAAGTATGACGATTTCGTTTTTATCGTTTTTTGAACAGGTTATAAGCAATCCTGTTCTGGCCATAACCGTACTGCTGACTCTGGCGGTAATATTGGTAAACGGATGGACCGACGCGCCTAACGCCATCGCCACATGCGTTTCCACCAGAGCCATAGGAGTGCGTAAAGCCATTATAATGGCGGCGGTATTTAATTTCCTGGGCGTGTTTGTTATGACCATGATAAACGCCAGCGTAGCCGCTACCATCTACAACATGGTTGACTTTGGAGGCAACAGCAGGGAAGCGCTGATAGCCCTCTGTGCGGCTCTATTTGCCATCGTATCATGGGCAACTGCCGCATGGTGGTTTGGTATACCGACCAGCGAAAGCCACGCCCTTATAGCTGGAATTTCCGGTGCTGCCATCGCTCTGCACAGCGGTCTTGACGGCATCAATGGAGCTGAGTGGATAAAGGTTATATACGGTCTTGTGCTTTCCACAATACTGGGATTTGCCTTCGGATGGATATGCTCCAAGGTTATCAACACCATATGCAAAAATATGGACAGAAATAAGACTACGGGATTTTTCGGAGGAGCTCAGATTGCCGGCGGAGCCACCATGGCATTTATGCACGGCGCTCAGGACGGACAGAAGTTTATGGGAGTATTCATGCTGGGAGTTTTCCTGGCCAACGGACAGAGCAATGTTGAGACATTCCAGATTCCTATATGGCTTATGCTCCTGTGCAGTGCTGTAATGGGTCTTGGAACTTCCATAGGCGGATACCGCATCATCAAATCCGTAGGTATGGATATGGTAAAGCTTGAAAAGCATCAGGGCTTTGCGGCGGACGCGGCAGGCGCAGGATGTCTGCTTCTTTCATCCCTTACGGGTATTCCGGTATCTACAACCCATACAAAGACAACTGCTATTATGGGTGTAGGAGCCGCTAAAAGACTTTCCAGCGTAAACTGGGGCGTTGTAAAGGATATGGTGCTCACTTGGGTGCTGACATTCCCGGGATGCGGAATCATCGGATTCCTTATGGCTAAACTGTTTATGTGGTTATTTTAACGGAGGATAAATACAATGGGACGCAAAAAAGATCACGATTATTTTGCTATGCTGGTTGAAGGCGTTAACTATGCCTGCGAAGCGGCAACAATGCTTAAGACAACATTTGAAAATTTTGAGCCTGAAAAGCTTCAGGAAAATATAAACAAGGTGCATCATGTGGAGCATACGGCTGATATGGCTAAGCATGACATGATGGAAAAACTGGTAAAGGAATTTATAACTCCAATCGACAGAGAGGACATTTTAGAACTGGCTGATGTCATCGACGATGTAACAGATGATTTGGAGGAAATCCTGCTTAAACTGTACATGTACAATATTAAAGAACTTAAGGAAGAAGCCGTAGAATTTGTAGACATCATCGTAAGATGCTGTGGAGAAATCAAGGTTATGATGGAGGAATTTCCAAACTTCAGAAAATCCAAATCCATCGGTGCTACAATCGTTTCCATCAACGATATGGAAGAAGAAGGAGACAAACTGTACTTTAAGGCTATGCACAGACTCTACGCAAACAGCAGCGACTCTGTGGAGCTGATGAAGTGGACGCCGATGTACGAGCACCTGGAACTTTGCTGTGACTCCTGCGAAAAGGTGGCAAAGGTAGTGGAAAGAGTTATACTGTCAAACAGCTAATCCATAAAAAAACACTCAACCAAAGGCCCGGAAATTATTTTCCGGGCTTTTGCATGCATTGAAAAATACCGTCTTTTGTGATATTCTTAAACCATTCACACAACCTATTATTTTGTAGCCGGGTCTCATTAGCCCGGGAAAGGAAGGTAAGATAATGACAGAGAAAAAAGGAACTTTTTACATCACCACGCCAATTTATTATCCGAGTGCTAACCTTCATATAGGTCACACTTACTGTACGGTAATGGCGGATGCCATGGCAAGATTTAAAAGAGCCACAGGCTACGATGTTCGTTTCCAGACGGGAACAGACGAGCACGGTCAGAAAATCCAGACCATAGCCATCGAAAAGGGCGTTACACCTCAGGAATATGTGGACGAAGTGGTTTCCGGCATAAAGGATTTATGGGCGACAATGGAAATCTCCTACGATGATTTCATCAGAACCACCGAGCCTCGCCACAAGGAAAGAGTACAGAAGATATTTATGGAGATGTACGAAAAGGGCGATATATACAAGGGCGTATACGAGGGACTTTACTGTACGCCATGCGAATCCTTCTGGACAGAAAGCCAGCTGGACGAAAACGGCTGCTGCCCTGACTGCGGCAGACCTGTACAGTATGCCAAGGAAGAAGCCTACTTCTTTAAGCTCAGCAAATACCAGGACAAGCTGTTAGATCTGTTTAAGAACAATCCAGAATTCCTGCAGCCTGAGTCCAGAAGAAATGAAATGATCGCCTTTGTGGAACAGGGTCTTGATGACCTTTGTATTTCCAGATCATCCTTTGACTGGGGTATTCAGGTGCCTATTGACGAAAAGCATGTAATCTATGTATGGCTCGATGCCCTTGCCAACTATATCACAACCTTAGGTTATCCTGATAACAGAGAGGAATACGACAAATACTGGCCTGCAGACTACCATCTGGTAGGTAAGGAAATCGTAAGATTCCATACGGTAATTTGGCCTGCAATGCTTATGTCTTTGGGTCTGCCTCTGCCTAAGCATGTGCTCGGTCACGGCTGGCTGCTTATAGACGGCGGCAAGATGAGTAAATCCAAGGGCAATGTGGTTGACCCTGTAAAGCTCATCGAAAGATACGGAGTTGACGCTCTTAAATACTTCCTGCTCAGAGAATACACCTTTGGTCAGGATGGTAACTTCACCAGCGAAGTTATGCTTAAGAGACTTAACTACGATCTGGCCAACGACCTGGGTAACCTAGTAAGCAGAACTGTTTCAATGATTGAAAAATACTGTGGCGGCAAGGTGCCTGCCCAGGGAGCTGAAGAGGAAGTTGATAAGGAGCTTAAGGAAATAGCCACAGGCGCAGCTGCCAAGGTTGAAGAGGAAATGGATAAGTTCAGATTCAACTATGCTCTGGAGGAAATCTGGGTACTGGTAAGAAGAGCCAATAAGTACATCGACGAAACTACACCTTGGGTACTTGCCAAGGATGAAGCAAACAAGGCAAGACTTGATGTTGTAATGCACAATCTGGCAGAAGCTCTCAGAATTGTTTCCGTGCTGATTCATCCGTTTATGCATGAGACTGCCACAAAGATCAGAAATCAGATTGGTCTTGAAGGGGTTGAAGCTAAATGGGATGATGCTTCCGTATTTGACATGATGAACGGTGAAACAGTTTGCAAGGGTGATCCTATATTCCCTAGAATGGACATCGAAAAGGAACTGGAAGAGCTGGAAGCTATGAAGGGCGGAAAGAATGAAGACGAAAACATTCCTTTGGAGCTTAAGGATACAATCCAGTACGAGGACTTCGATAAAATCGATTTCAGAGTAGGAACGATTGTAGCTGCCGAAAAGCATCCTAAGGCTGATAAGCTTTTGGTATTCCAAGTTAAGATGGGAACAGAGACAAGACAGATTATCTCCGGCGTTGCGGAAAGATTTACTCCGGAGGAAACAATCGGAAAGAAAGTCGTAGTTGTTGCAAATCTGGCCCCAAGAAAGCTGAGAGGTCTTGAGTCCAAGGGTATGTTGCTCTTTGCAGATAACGAAATAGACGGCAAGATGAGCTTTGAATTCGTTACAACGGAAGCCGACGATGGCAATGTGGTTTGCTAAAACTAAGACTTATAAGTAAATAAGGTAATAAAAAGAAAACAATCCATGCATTTGGGTTGTTTTCTTGATTTTTAACTATTTATGCAGTTTTAACTATTTAAGTTTGCCAAGCTTTCGCGCATAATGGGCACAGGATTCCTGGAAAATCTTTCTGGCTGCATAGGTTGATGCCAGGGAAGGGTCCAAGTCCGGAGCCATTTCCACTATATCCATTCCTATAATATTTAAATTTCTGAACAGCTCGTGGAGTATGTTTAAAAGCTGCCTTCCGTAAAGTCCTGCAAACTGTGGATGGGAAACCCCTGCGGCATAGGCAGGATCGAGGCAGTCAACATCCAAAGTAAGGTATACCTTGTTGTAATCCTTAAGTTTCTTTGCGGCCATAGTTCCGATACGGTCGCTTTCTATGCGGTGGCACAATACGGAGTTAAAGCAGTTCAGCTCGCGGGAGGTCATAAAAGCATGTTCCTCTCTGTCCACCGTCCTCGTTCCGATAAATACGATGTTTTCAGGCCCGGAAATATTTTTAAGCTCAAGGGCTCTTCGGGCAACGGAGGTTGCTGCAAATTTATCACCTCGTACCTCATCGTGGAGGTCAAAGTGGGCGTCGATATATATGATGCCGAAGTCTTCATCAAGGGCATCGTCGATTCCCTTAAGAACAGGAATGCTTGCACTATGTTCACCGCCGGTCATAATAAAGAAATGGCCGCCACTGACAAGATCTTTGGTGAAGCTTTCGATGGAAGCAAAGTATTCATCTATGCCGCCGGAAGGAACAAAATCTCCTGCATCGAATATGGTCAACTCTTCGAAGCTCAAAAATTCCTCATTAAAGGGCGAGGACTGAGCGCTGACTTCCCTTAATACCTCAGGAGCCTTTGCCGTTCCAGACCTTCCTGATATATCGCTGTCGTAGGGAACTCCAAATACAGTGAGATCCGCTGTTTCACAGCTTAAGTCCGGTCTGTTTAAGCCGCACCATATGGAACTGTCAGATGATAACTTTCCCGGTTTGAGCATTTTATGCCACCTGCCTTTCGGTGATTGTATATACTTACAGTTTAGCAAACATGACGGTAAATTCAAGTTTAATATGTATCCTCTTTGTGGTAAAATATATTCTGGGTACGCAGTATTAAAAGTCGTATCCAAAAGGAGAAAAAACAATGCTTTTTGATTCACATACACACCTCACCAGTGACGGGTATCCCCAAGAGGTGAGGGAAAAACTGATAAGCGATATAGAAGCTTCCGATGTGGCCTATGTTATGGATGTGGGCTGCGACCTTGAGACATCGGTGATGGCGGTGCAAAATGCCAAGAAATACGACTGGTGCTATGCGGCGGTGGGAGTACATCCCCATGACGCCAGACTGATGGACGAAACATATCTTATGAGGATAAGGGAGCTTGCCGGAGAGGAAAAGGTTAAGGCCATCGGTGAGATAGGCCTTGATTTTCATTATAACTATTCGCCGAGGGATGTTCAGGAGTATTGGTTTAGAAGGCAGATACAGCTGGCAAATGAGCTTAAGATGCCGATAATAATCCACAGCAGAGAAGCAGATCAGCTGACCATGGATATTCTTAAGGAGGAAGATGCTTTTTCCGAAAGGCGAAAGGACTGGTTTGAAAGAAGGCCTGACGGCAGCGCCGATGCAAAGGTTTTGCTTCACTGCTATAGCGGCAGCGCCGAAATGGCAACAGAATACATAAAGCTGGGAGCGACAATTTCCATAGCAGGCCCTGTGACATACAAAAACAACAGAAAGACACAGAAGGTTGTGCAGACGGTGCCTATGGAGCATCTGCTTGCGGAAACCGATGCGCCGTATTTGACGCCGGAGCCTTTCCGCGGCAAGACTAACAAGTCGCCATATGTGGAGCATACCGTACGGAGAATAGCCCTTTTAAAGGAAATGGAATACGAGGATGCGGCAAAGGCAACATACGAAAATGCCAGAAGATTTTTCGGTATATGATAAAACCGAATGTTTAAAGTTTTAGAGAGAAGGTAATTATATGAGCAGTGATATTGTACGAGACGCTGTCAAAAATACCATAGAAAAATATAACTTAATAGAACCGGGAGATGTGGTGATACTGGGACTTTCCGGGGGACCGGACTCAGTATGCCTTTTTAATGTATTAGTTGAGCTTTCTGGAGAAATGGATTTTACCCTTCACGGGGCCCATCTTAATCATATGTTCAGACCCGGTGCCGCAGAAGAGGATCAGCTCTATGCGGAAAACATGTGCGAGTCGGCAGGAGTGTGCTGCTGGTCCACGGCTGTAGACTGTCCGCAGATGGCAGAGGAGCTGGGAATGACATCTGAGGAAGTAGGAAGAAAGGCAAGATACGATTTCTTTGCGGAAATTACCGAATCTCTCGTATTTGACGGAGCTGATAGGGATAAAATAAAGGTCGCTGTGGCTCAGAACCTGGACGACCATGTGGAGACCGTACTCTTTAGAATGATAAGAGGAACAGGTACCGACGGACTTGCGGGAATTGACTATATAAGAGTAAACGAAAACGGAAACACGGTAATAAGACCGCTTCTTGATGTAAAGAAAAAGGATATACTGGCTTACTGTGACGAGAACAGGCTGGAGCCGAGAATGGACCACACCAATGAGCTTCCCGTATATTCCAGAAACAAGATAAGGCTGGAGCTTATCCCATATCTTGAAGAAAACTTTAACGCAAATATAAAGGATATGGTTAACAGATTAAGCCAGATTTCAAGGGATGACAGGGACTTTATCTGGGAGCAGGTCAACAGGGATTATGAAAAGCTTCTTGTAAGAAAGGAAGACAACGAAATTTGGCTTGATAAAAACGGACTCATGGACAGGCTGCCTTCCGTAAGGCACAGGATAATCATGAAAGCCTTTTCAGAGGTGGGACTGCCAAGCGATATAACAAATGCCCACCTAAAGCAGGCCGATGAGCTTATAATGAACGGTGTGACACCTCAAAGGGCGGACTTTCCAAAGGGATATCTTATGAGGATTTCCTACGACAATGTCATATGCGGCAAAAACCCATTTGAAAAAGGTGAAAATGAACACAGAGCGATGCCTAAGCTCATAGTCAACGAACTGGATATAGATCAGTACGAAAAAAGACCGGGTACTGCAGCCTTTGACCTAGATCAGATGGAAGCGGCCTACGGCAGAGCAGGCATGAAGGAGATGATTGAAATTCGCACTAGGATGCCAGGTGACTACATCAGACTTGCTGGCGTTCAAGGAAGAAAAAAGATACAGGACCTGTTTGTGGATATGAAGATTCCAGCTCAGGAAAGGGATATGATTCCACTTGTGGGAATCGGCAACGAAATACTGTGGATACCGGCTGTTTCTCAGAGGGGAAGATACAGCGCCAGCTACAGGATGAATCAAGACACTAAAAGAGTTATTACTGTTGAAATCAGCGATTTCCTGTGATAAAATTTTAATTTACAGGGCGCCTTATTTGTGCCCTGCAACAAATGTATATACAAGGAGAATAAGAATTGAAAAAAATATTTAAAGGTTTCGGTATTTATATACTGATTCTGGCTATTGTGCTGGCCATGGCGCTGTTCTATGATATGACGCCAAAAGAGCAGGTTAAGGATATTTCCTACTCAACTCTTGTGGATTACATCGCCAAGGAGGAAGTAAAGGATATAGAATTCCAGGAGTACGAAATAAATGCGACCCTTGACAATGGAGATAAGGTACATACATACATCCATAACAGCCTCGATGTTGAAAGACTCCACGAGCAGTATCTGGATGCCCAGAGTGCTGAGGGCAAGGTAAAGGTTTCCAACGCAAAGCCTGAAGAGCAGCCTTGGATAGTATCTCTGATACCTACCCTTATTATGATAGGTGTATTGATATTCTTCTGGGTAATGATAATGCGTCAGCAGGGTGGCGGCGGCAAGGCAATGTCCTTTGGCCGAAGCAGAGCCAAGATGCAGACGAATTTGGGCAAGCTGACATTTAAGGATGTTGCAGGTCTTGACGAGGAAAAGGAAGAACTTCAGGAAATAGTTGATTTCCTTAAAAATCCGAGAAAATACCATAATCTCGGTGCAAGAATTCCTAAGGGTGTGCTTTTGGTGGGCCCTCCGGGAACAGGTAAAACATATATTTCCAAGGCAACAGCCGGTGAAGCGGGAGTACCGTTCTTTACGATTTCCGGTTCCGACTTTGTGGAAATGTTTGTAGGTGTCGGTGCTTCCAGAGTCCGAGACCTCTTTGAGCAGGCCAAGAAAAATGCTCCATGTATCATCTTTATCGATGAAATCGATGCGGTTGGTCGTAAGAGAGGCGCCGGAATGGGCGGCGGCCACGACGAAAGAGAACAGACATTAAACCAGTTGCTGGTGGAAATGGACGGATTTGCAGAGCATATGGGTATCATCATCCTGGCTGCAACAAACAGACCTGACATACTTGACCCTGCACTTTTGAGACCAGGCAGATTTGATAGACAGATTGTTATCGGTGTGCCGGACATCAAGGGCAGAGAGGAAATCTTTAGAGTTCATAGCAAAAATAAGCCGCTGGGCGAAGATGTGGATCCGAAGGTGCTGGCGAGAAGAACACCGGGATTCACTCCGGCGGATATAGAAAATATGCTCAATGAAGCGGCTCTTTTGACTGCAAGAAGAAACGGCCGCAAGATCAGGATGGAAGAAATTGAAGAGGCCATAACCAAGGTTATAGCAGGTCCTGAAAAGAAGAGCAGAGTAATTAGCGAAAAGGAAAAGAGACTTACGGCCATCCACGAAGCAGGACATGCTGTTGTGGCTCATTCCATTCCAGATACTGACCCAGTACATCAGATTACAATTGTGCCAAGGGGCAGAGCCGGCGGATTTACCATGATACTTCCAAGGGAAGACAGATACTACAACACTAAAAAGAGCATGGAAGATCAGATTGTTCATCTGCTTGGTGGCCGTGTTGCGGAAATGCTGGTGCTTTCCGATATTTCCACAGGAGCCAGCAACGATATTCAGAGGGCAACGGAGCTTGCCAGGGATATGGTTACAAAATATGGCTTCAGTGAAAAACTTGGTCCTATAAATTATGCATCCTCAGAGGAAGTGTTCCTGGGAAGAGATTTTGGAGCTAAACAGGCTTATTCCGAGGAAACTGCCAACGAGATAGATGAAGAAGTAAAGAGAATAGTTCATGACGGCTACGAAAAGGCTCAGGCCATTATAAATGAGCATATGGACAAGCTGCTGGCTGTTACAGATGCCCTTATGGAGCTTGAGACTATAGACGGAGCTCAGTTCGAAAAGCTTTATAGCGGTGAGATGACTGCAGAGGAGCTTATAGCCGAAACAAGGGCCGAAGATGAAAAACGAGCAGCCGAAAACAGACAGGAGGCTCAGGAAACAGAAGAGGAACTTAAAATCCTCGAAAGAGATCTGGCAAGATACGACGAAGACTACCTGAATGACGATAAGGATGGCGATAATGCCGATGATGAGTCACAGGACAACGCATCAGAAAGCGTTGAGGAAAACGGGGAAACAGAAACAGACGACAGGGGAGAAAATGAAAACAACAATAAGTGATTGTCTCAGTTTGCCGGTATTTGCAGAGGCAAAGGTACTGGCTGGAGAGGACATGACCAACAGACCGATAAGATATATATCGGTACTGGAAGCTGCCGGTGTCGATGATATCGATATGGAAGGCGATAATCCGGGAACCTTGGAAGGCTATATGCTGGTGACAGGGTTTTACGGAATAAGAGATGATGAAAAGGCACAGTGTCAACAGGCGGAGAAGCTGGCTGAGGTCGGGCTCTCCGCCCTTGTGCTGCACGGTGTCGGCAAGATAATAAAGAAGGTTTCGGACGCTCTTATAAATACATGCAAAGAAAGGGGCATAACCCTTATAGCTGTAAAGAGCTCCGGTGGCAGCGTTGCTGCGGAAATGATAGAGCAGGTATCCCATAAGCTCTTTTACGGAGCAGGGGATAAGTTTGACGACAATCTTTTGACAAGCAGCATATATCATCTGCTGAACTTTGAAAAATATCCTGACTTTCCTACTGCGGTAAGGGCTGCAGCAGAGGCAAATGCCTTTCAGCTGGTGCTTTTGAGCAGCGACTTAAATCCGGTGCTTTCCATAGAAACCCAGTGGAAGACAACGGTGGATAGGGCCGTTATGAAAGCCAGGGAAAAGGCAGTGGAAAAGAGAAGGTCCATCTACACCATGATAAATGTTGACGGTGTGGTAACATACTGGGGCTCTGCTACAATCAATGGGCAGGAATACTATATGTTCGTGGCAGATAACAATGACTCATATTCCATAGACGAGATAATAAAGCTAGCGGACATAATAGAGCTTTCCATAGGAATGTGGAAATACACACCGGCTTCCGACAGCCGCTCTGAATTTGTCAAAGCTCTGCGCCGAGGCAATGTAAGCACTGCATATTCTAGGAAGGAAGATGCGGGCATAGAAGAGGTTAAGATAATAAGCGTTTTTGTGGGTAAGAGTCAGTATCCAGAAGAGATACTGGTAGCCATGGACAGATACTGTGCGGAAAACAGATTCGTAAATGTTCAGGTTATCGAAAGAGATGAGATATTCGGTATTCTCATGGCAGGTCATGAAAACTGCTCTGTATCCATGTGCGCTAAGCTCTATGATGAAATTAAGTCCATAGGCGGCGTCAAAATATCCCATGTAACGGGAATCGACGGCGTTGAAGGTGCATGCGATGCATTTAGACTTATAAACGAAAATACAAAGGCTGCAAGCACTGTATTCCCTTTCAAGAGAAAGTTTTCAAAATACGATCTTTCTCTGGTGGCCGGATGCAATCGCATTCAGTCCGAGGGAGGATTTATCAAAAAGATGTATCTTAAGCTGCTGGATCCTTTCTTGGCGGACAAAAGCCAAAAGGGCAGAATGCTTTTGGACACATTGGAAACCTTTGTGCTTGATGCGGGAATGAACGGAAGCAAAACCTCGGAGATTATGGAGATTCATGCAAATACCGTTCAGTATAGACTTAAAAAGATAAATGAGATGCTGGGAGTTGAAATCACGGGAAACAGAGTTATACCGGGACTTACTGTAGCTCTGGCTCTTAACAGACTGGAAAAAAGAGACGATGAAAGGAGAACGCGATAGATGCTTCTTGCCTTCGATGTGGGAAATACAAATATAGTTCTTGGTGTTTTTAAAGACGGAAAGCTTCTTGAAAACTGGAGAATGGAAACCGACGCCCGTAAAAGCGCGGACGAATACGGTATGATAATAAATCAGCTTTTTGATTATGCAGGACTTAAGACAACCGATGTAAAGGATATAATCATAGCTACCGTTGTACCTTCGGTGCTTTATACTTTGCAGCATATGTCCATGAAGTACTTTAACAGAAAGGCCATGGTAATCGAGTCCGGCGTAAAAACAGGACTTCTTATAAAATACGATAATCCTAAGCAGGTTGGCTCAGACAGAATCGTAAATGCGGTGGCAGCCTATGCCAAATACGGCGGACCGTTGATACTCATAGACTTTGGTACGGCCACAACCTTCTGTGCAGTGACTCATAAGGCTGAGTATCTTGGAGGAGCCATAGCTCCTGGACTGAAGATTTCCAGTGAGGCTCTTTTCTCCATGACATCTCAGCTGCCTAAGGTAGAACTAGAAGCGCCTGACACAGTCATCTGCAAAAACACAATTCAGTCCATTCAGTCCGGTCTTATCTACGGACATATGGGAATGGTGGAGTTTGTGGTAAGACACATGAAAAAAGAGCTTGCGGAAATGGGTGAAGACGAAAGTCAGATTAAGGTCATAGCCACAGGCGGTCTTGCAAACCTTATAGACGAAGGCGTGGATTGTATTGACGAGGTGGATAAGCTTCTCACCCTGGAAGGTCTTGAAATTCTTTATGAAAAGAATCGTAGAGATAAAAGGTCTAAAAAATAGCGGATAATTTATAACAGCGACAAATGTGCCATCGGCCGGAGGTTCCGTCCGGTGGCTCAGTTGATTTAAGATAAAAGTGAGGTAATTATGCCACAGATTGGCGGAGTAAAACTTGATAATCCTTTTCTCGCGGCACCTCTTGCGGGAGTGACCGATGCCCCTACGAGGCTTTTGGCAAAGGAAATGGGGGCGGCTTTAGTTTATTCGGAAATGATAAGCGGCAAAGGCCTTATATATAAAAATAAGAACACAGAGGACCTTCTCAGAATATATGAGGAGGAAAAGCCGGTTGCTTTTCAGATATTTGGCTCAGAGCCGGAAGTCATGGCTACAACGGCAAAGCTGCTAAAGGACAGAGAAAATGCAATACTTGATATAAACATGGGCTGCCCTGTGCCTAAGGTTGTAAAAAACGGTGAAGGCTCAGCCCTTATGAAAACCCCTGAACTTATTTATGATATTGTAAAGGCAGTTGTATCAGAAGCGGGAAAGCCGGTTACCGTTAAAATAAGAACAGGCTGGGATGAAAACAGCATCAACTGCGTTCAGGTTGCCAAGACTGCCGAAAAAGCTGGCGCTGCTGCTGTGGCGGTTCACGGCAGGACGAGGATGCAGTATTATTCGGGCAAGGCGGATTGGGATGCAATTAAAGAGGTTAGAGAAGCTCTAGATATTCCTGTAATTGGCAACGGTGATATATTTTCCGGTGAGGATGCCATGAGGATGATGGAATACACCGACTGTGAAATGGTCATGATAGGCAGAGGAATGCTTGGAAATCCGTGGATTTTCCGAGAATGTCTAGCGCTGTGGGAAGGCCGTGAAAAGCCTGCAAAGGTTACAGCGGAGGACAGAAAAGCAATGATGATAAGGCATCTGAATATGCTTATTGATATTAAAGGTGAGCGTACCGCCGTAAAGGAAATGAGAAAGCATGTGGGCTGGTATACAAAGGGAATGCCAAGCAGCGCTTCCTTCAGAAGGGAAATAAATCAGATTGATGAAGCAGCTCCGCTTATAGAGAAAATAGAGGGGCTTGGAAAATAACAGGAGAACGGAAAATGAGCGTAAGAAGCACATGTAAAGCAATAGTTATACATGAAGAAAAGGTACTTTTAAACAGGTGTCACGATGTGCATAACGGTGAGTATTATTCGCTTCCGGGAGGCGGCCAGGAAACTGAGGAATTTTTAGAGGAAGCCATAATTCGTGAGGTCAGAGAGGAAACCGGGTACACGGTAATTCCTGAAATGTTTGTGGGCATCGGCGAAGAAATATGCGATGATCCTGTTGTTCACGAAAAGTGGCCTGATTACATTCATAAGATGTATCACATATACCGTTGCTCTCTTGACACCGATGTGCCGAGGGTTGAGCCTACGGAAGTTGACGATATGCAGGATGACTGCCAGTGGGTTGACCTCGAAAGGATACATGAAGTCGCATTGCTTCCCCAGATGGTTAAGGATAAGTGGGATGAAATGGTAAATGGACAGCACCCGGTATTTTTGGATTCTGTGCGTCTAGAGTATCATCATGGGTAAATATATATCCGTATATAGATAGATTACATTTTTATGTACATTTAAATGCCATAAAAATTGCAATGTTAATGCACATGTGATACTATCAAGAAAAAGGAGGTGCAGTATGTCCAGAATAATACCGATAAAAGATTTGCGAGATACAAGCAATATTTCCAAGATGTGTCATGAAGAAAATGAACCAGTTTTTGTAACTA